>Ga0209233_1000753_pt1 | contig 14662 bp, 13 predicted proteins | sample AraplaCL_Cvi_mCL_FD_184269 | JGI IMG/M metagenome (GOLD analysis project Ga0209233, IMG submission 184269) | Arabidopsis root microbial communities from the University of North Carolina, USA - plate scrape CL_Cvi_mCL (SPAdes) (version 2) | ecosystem: Host-associated > Plants > Roots > Endosphere...
TGTGGCTGCCAATGCACCTCATGATCACACCCGCCCCAGCGCGAAGCCGCGCGCGATGTAGTTGCGGACGAACCAGATCACCAGCGCGCCGGGGATGATGGTGAGCACGCCGGCAGCGGCGAGCAGGCCCCAATCCATGCCGGCCGCCGACACCGTGCGGGTCATGATGGCCGAGATCGGCTTGGCCTCGGTCGCCGTCAGCGTGCGCGCCAGCAGGAGTTCGACCCAGGAGAACATGAAGCAGAAGAAGGCGGCGACGCCGATGCCGCTGGCGATCAACGGGACCAGGATCTTGATGAAGAAGCGCGGGAAGGAGTAGCCGTCGAGGAAGGCGGTCTCATCGATCTCGCGCGGCACCGACGAGACGAAACCTTCGAGGATCCACACCGCCAAGGGTACGTTGAAGATACAATGCGCCAGCGCCACCGCCCACGGCGTATCGAACAGCCCGATCGCCGAATAGAGGTTGAAGAACGGCAGCGCGTAGACCGCGGCGGGGGCCATGCGGTTCGACAGCAGCCAGAAGAACAGATGCTTGTCGCCGAGGAACCGATAGCGCGCGAACGCATAGGCAGCCGGCAGCGCCACGGCGATCGAGATCACGGTGTTGATGATCACGTATTTCAGCGAGTTGATGTAGCCGGAATACCAGCTCTCGTCGGTGAAGATGCGCATGTAGTTCGCGATGGTCGGCTGATGCGGCCACAACGTCATGGTCGAGACGATCTCGGTGTTGGTCTTGAAGCTCATGTTGACGAGCCAATAGATCGGCAACAGCAGGAAGACCACGAACAGCGACATGATGAGCCGGCGGCCCGGGATCGTATGCATCACGCGCCTCCTTTCGCCGGCTTTGCCGACTTCACCGGCCGGCGCTCGGCGCCGGCGTTGGTCATGATGGTGTAGAACACCCAGCAGACGATCAGGATGATCAGGTTGTAGACCAGCGACAGCGCCGCCGCCTTGCCGAGATCGAACTGGCCGAGCGCAATCTTCACCAGCTCGATCGAGATGAATGTGGTGGAGTTGCCGGGGCCGCCGCCGGTGACGACGAACGGCTCGGTATAGATCATGAAGCTGTCCATGAAGCGCAGCAGCACGGCGATCAGCAGCACCCGGTGCATCTTCGGCAGCTGGATCGCGGTGAACACCGCCCACCGCGAGGCACCGTCGATCTGGGCGGCCTGGTAGTAGGCATCCGGGATCGACTTGAGGCCGGCATAGCACAACAGCGCCACCAGGCTGGTCCAGTGCCAGACGTCCATGATGATCACGGTGAACCAGGCGTCGACCTCGTTGGAGACGTAATTGTACTCGATGCCGATATTGTTGAGCACATAGCCGAGCAGCCCGATGTCGGGACGGCCGAAGATCTGCCAGATGGTGCCGACCACGTTCCATGGAATCAGCAGCGGCAGCGCCAGCACGACCAGGCAGAACGCGACCCGCCAACCCTCGCGCGGCATCGACAGCGCGATCACGATGCCGAGCGGCACCTCGATCGCCAGGATCACGCCGGAGAAGATCAGGTTGCGCCACAGCGAGGCGAAGAAGCGGCCGCCGAGATCGGTCGAGGGATCGAGCAGTTCCTTGAACCAGCCGACACCGTTCCAGAAGAACTGGTTGTTGCCGAAGGTGTCCTGCATCGAATAGTTCACGACCGTCATCAGCGGCAGGATGGCGGAAAACGCCACCACCAGGAACACGGGCAGCACCAGGAACCAGGCCTTCTGGTTGATGGTCTTGTCCATCACTGAGCTCCCTCGACCAGACGGCTGTCGGCATAGACATGCACGTGCGACGGCTGGAATTTCAGGCCGACCTGCGAGGTGGACGGCGCGAAGCCGGCGGGCACCCGCGCGGCGAACTTGACATCGGCGACCTTGACCCGCGCAAAGCGGATGCGGCCAAGATCATCGATCCGCTCGATATTCGCTGAGAGCAGATCCGAAGCAGGCTCGACGATATCAACGAATTCCGGGCGCACGCCGATCTCGACCTTCGCATTGGAAGGCAGCGCCGCATAGGCACGCGTGAGTTCGATGGTGCGGCCATCGATCCGCGCCTGCCGCCCGCTCACCTCGGCCGAGATGATGTTCATGCCGGGCGAACCGATGAAATAGCCGACGAAGGTGTGGGCAGGCTTATCGAATAGCTCGGCCGGGGTGCCGCTCTGCACCACGCGTCCGTCATGCATCACCACAACGGTGTCGGCGAAAGTGAGCGCCTCGGTCTGGTCGTGAGTGACGTAGATCATCGTGAGATCGAGCTCACGATGCAGCGCCTTCAGCTTCGAGCGCAGTTGCCATTTCAGCTCGGGATCGATCACCGTCAGCGGCTCGTCGAACAGCACCGCGGCGACGTCGGAGCGCACCAGGCCGCGGCCGAGGGAGATCTTCTGCTTGGCATCCGCCGTAAGCCGGGTCGCCTTGCGGTTGAGGTCCGGCGTCAGATCGAGCAGCCGTGCGATCTCGGCGACGCGCTTGTCGATTTCGCCTTTCGACACGCCGCGATTGCGCAAGGGAAAGGCGAGGTTCTGCCCGACCGTCATGGTGTCGTAGATCACCGGAAACTGGAACACCTGCGCGATGTTGCGCTCGCGCGTCGAGGCTTGCGTGATGTCCTTGCCGTCGAACAGGATCTTCCCGCGCGAGGGCGAGAGGATGCCGGAGATCAGGTTGAGCAGCGTAGTCTTGCCGCAGCCGGACGGGCCGAGCAGCGCATAGGCGCCGCCCTGCCGCCAGGTCATCGTCACCGGCTTCAGCGCGTAATTTTCGGTATCGCCGTTGCCGCCGTAGGAATGGGCGAGATCGACAAGGTCAATGCGGGCCATGCGCCATCTCCCTCACGTGGCTGCCGGCGCCGCGACCAGGCGGTCGGCGGCATCGAACACAAAAACGTTGGCGGGATCGAGCACGGCGTCGAGCACATCGCCCGGCTCATACTCGTGAACACCGTGCAGCACCGCAACCCAGTTTGCTCCATCGCGCGTCAGATGCACGAAGCTCTCCGAGCCGGTGATCTCGGTCACCGTGACGCTCGCCGGGAAGGCATGACGTCCCTGGCCCCTGCTCTTTGCCAGCCCCAATTGATGCGGACGGAAGCCGACGCGATAGGTGCCGTCTCCGAGCGTCGCAAACAGACCGTCCGCGGGCGCGGTGACGCCGCCCGCATAATGTACCTGGCCGCCTTGCTTCTCGATCGCGACCGTGTTCATCGGCGGATCGGAGAACACCTGCGCGACGCGCAGCGTATCGGGCCGCCGATACACTTGCGGCGTTTCGCCGACCTGCAGCGCCTTGCCTTCCCACATGCAGACGGTGCGGCCGCCGAGCAGCAGGGCTTCCGACGGCTCGGTCGTGGCATAGACGAAGATCGCGCCGGAGGCTTCGAAGATGCGCGGCAGCTCGGCGCGCAGCTCCTCGCGCAGCTTGTAGTCGAGGTTCGCCAAGGGCTCGTCGAGCAGCACGAGGTCGGCGCCCTTGACCAGCGCACGCGCAATTGCCGTGCGCTGCTGCTGTCCGCCGGACAGCTGCAGCGGCGTCCGCTTCAGAAACGGCTCGAGCCGCAACAGCCTGGCGGCCTCTGCAACGCGCGCCTCGATCTCGTCACGCGGCTTGCCCTGCACGCGCAGCGGTGAGGCGATGTTCTCATAGACCGTCAGCGAGGGATAGTTGATGAACTGCTGATAGACCATCGCGACCGAGCGCTTGCGCACATCGGCGCCGGTGACGTCCTTGTCGTCGACCAGAACGCGGCCCGTGGTCGGCTTGTCGAGGCCGGCGAGCAGCCGCATGATCGAGGTTTTGCCTGATAGCGTCGGCCCGAGCAGCACGCTGAGCGTGCCGCGCTGCAGGGTCAGCGACACGTCGCGGATGGTCGGCAAGCCGTCGACGAGACGGCTGACATGCTGGAGGGTAACGCTCATGCGCGGCCCCCTGCTTCACGCGCCGCAGCGACAATCGCGCCGCCGTTGGCCGCGATCCAGTCGTCGAGCGCGGCGATCTCCGCCGGAGATAGCCGCAAACCAAGCTTGGATCGACGCCACACGATGTCCTCGGCTGTCAACGCCCACTCTTCCGCCATCAGGAACCGGACCTCGCGCTCCGTCAAGGTGGCGCCGAAGGATTGACCGAGATCGGCCATTGAGGCCGCATTACCGAGCATTTTGGCCGCGCGCGTTCCGTAGGCATGGGCGAGCCGATCGGCGTGCGTGTCGCTGAGGAACGGATAGGTCCGCCGCAGGCTCGCGCTCAGCGCCGGCAGCGCCGAGACCGCCATGTCGCCACCGGGCAGCGGCGCCTTGCCGGTCCACCCCTCCTTCGCCTTGCCGCCGTTCAAATAAGGCGCGAGACGCTCCAGCGCCTCCTCGGACAGGCGGCGATAGGTCGTGATCTTGCCGCCATAGATCGACAACAGCGGCAGGCCGCCAGGGGTGTCGAGCTCGAAGACGTAGTCGCGCGTCGCGGCCTTGGCTTCGGACGCGCCGTCATCGTAGAGCGGCCGCACGCCGGAATAGGTCCAGACCACGTCCGCAGGGCTCACCGGCTTGCTGAGATATTCACCGACCGCGGCGCAGAGATAGCGGATCTCCTCGTCGGTCGCCGTCACCTTGGCCGGATCGCCTTGATAGTCGCGATCGGTGGTACCGATCAGCGTGAAGTCGCGCTGGTAGGGAATGGCGAAAACGATGCGGCCATCGGCGTTCTGGAAGATGTAGGCGCGGTCGTGATCGTAGAGTTTGGGCACCACGATGTGCGAGCCTTGCACCAGCCGCACCTTAGCTTTGGCGTTGACGCCGGCGCCCGACGCCAGCACCTGCTCTACCCATGGACCACCGGCATTGACCAGCGCCTTGGCGCGAATGCTCTCGCGCGCGCCGCTCGGCGCATGCACGACTGTGACCTGCCAGACGCCGTCGGCCTGCCGGATCTCGACCGCGCGGGTGCGGGTGCGGATATCGGCGCCACGATCGGCTGCGTCGCGCGCGGTCAGCACCACAAGCCGCGCATCGTCGACGAAGCAATCGGAATATTCGAACGCCTTGCTGTAGCGGTTCGGGATCAGCGGCTTGCCGACCGCATCACTCGCCAGGTTCACCGAGCGCGTCGACGGCAACAGCTTGCGACCGCCGAGATGGTCATACAAGAACAGGCCGAGCCGCAGCAGCCAGGCCGGGCGCAGGCCGGCATGGTGCGGCAGGACGAAACGCAGCGGGCGGATGATATGGGGCGCGATCCGCCAGAGGATCTCGCGCTCGATCAGCGCCTCGCGCACCAGGCGAAACTCGTAATATTCGAGATAACGCAGACCGCCGTGCACGAGCTTGGTCGACCAGGACGACGTCCCGCTCGCCAAATCGTTCATCTCGCACAGGAAAACAGAATTTCCGCGTCCGGCAGCATCGCGCGCGATACCGCAGCCATTGACGCCGCCTCCGACGATCGCGAGGTCGTAAATCCGCTCCAACAGACGCATCCCCCGGCACCGCCAGTTTCATACCGGCGATTTCACTTTCGTTTTCGAGTTAAACACAAACGAAACCGAAAGCAAATCGAAAATCCACAGCTTTGCCCCGGATGGGGCACGCGTTGCCTGCATTTGGATCAGGAGGTCTGGAGGGCGCTTCAAGCGCGACGGAGCACGGTCGGCGCCGATTCGGGCGCCTCATTGCCGTCGTCGAGATCGGCCGCCGGCATCGCCGCGATCACCTCGATGCCTCTGGTGTGGCAGAGATTCGCCAAGCCATCCGGCAGAGCGCGATCGGTAACGAAGGTCTGGATCTGGCTCAGATGGGCGATCCGCACCGGCGCGCTGCGATGGAGCTTGGTCGAATCGGCAACCAGCATCACGCTGCGCGCATTGGCGATGATCGCCTGCGCCACCTGCACCTCGCGATAGTCGAAGTCGAGCAGCGCCCCCTCCTCGTCGATCGCCGATGCGCCGATGATCGCGTAGTCGACCTTGAACTGGCCGATCAGCTGCGTCGCGGTCGAGCCGACCACGCCGCCGTCGGAGTGGCGCACGCTGCCGCCGGCCACGATCACCTCGATGCGCGGATGGCGATACAGCTGCATCGCGACGTTGAGATTGTTGGTGATGACGAGCAGATCCTCGTGAGAGGTGAGCGCGCTCGCCACCTCCTCCGTGGTGGTGCCGATATTGATGAACAGCGACGAGCCGTTGGGGATGCGCGCCGCTGCCGCCGCGCCAATCGCCTTCTTCTCGTCGGCGGCGACGAAGCGCCGTGCCTCGTAGGCGAGGTTCTCCACGCCCGAGGCGATGATCGCGCCGCCGTGAATCCGCGTCAGCGAGCGCTGCTCGCAGAGATCGTTGAGGTCCTTGCGGATGGTCTGCGCCGAGACTTCGAAACGGCGCGACAGCTCGTCCACCATCACCCGCCCCGAGGCGCGGGCGATGTTGAGGATCTCGGTCTGACGCTGGGAGAGGACGGCCATGACGACACGCTGTGATTGGCTAGGCCATGGTGCTGCGGTTTGCGGCGGCGGTCAATGTGGGAGATGAGTACGCCGCTCTCGCCGTTCAAATGGTGGTCATGCCCGCGAAGGCGGGCATCCAGTACGCCGCGCTATTTCGGCCTATCACAGCCGTCTCTGGAATACTGGGTCACCCGCCTCCGCGGGTGACGACACTCGAACTTGCACGCTCAGCCCGTCTGCAGTCGAAACGGCCTTAAGCCGCCACGCTCAACTCGCCCTCGAGCAGGCGCCTGGCGGCGCGCTCGGCCTCGCGGGCATTGCGGAAAACCTGGCCCTCGAGGGCATTGCAACGATGCGTCGCCGCGAAGAAACGAAAGCCGCCGCGGTCGCGCACGACGATGCCCGCGGCTTGCGAGCTGACCTCGATGATATAGGTATCCGACATAATCCAGTCCTTACATGCAGTTCGGGGGCATTAACCGGACCGGCTGTTGAAAGTTCCTGCGACACGCGGTCCGCATTGCGGCACGCAGCAGGCCGTTGCTCCTTCTTTCTGTCTGGGCTCCAGCGCGGATCCGATCAGCCCAAGGCCGCGTCCTCGCGCTTTGCGGATGTGCGAAACAGACCGAGCTGGATGTGGTGGCGGGCCAACAGGCCATAGATGTCGCGGAGATCCTTGAGCATCGCGAGCTGGCAGTTGCGAACCGCCTGCAGCTCGACCTCGCGACGACGAACTGCGCCCAGCTCGGCCTCGAAGCCGTCGATTCTCTGCTCGACATGCTTGAGCTGCTGCTGCAGCTTTCTCAGGACCTCGAATGTCAGCGTTTCGTTGATCTCGGACATGATGATCCTCCGAGTATGAGCTCACCGTCCGGCCAGCCGAGGGCCAACATAGGGCCGACGGCCTGCGCGGCAGCCGACCTCAGGACGATGAAGAAGAATTGCACAACCTAGAATATTGGGCTGAGTGCCGGACAATCCATCGCACGACTTCGCGAGCCCGGGAGCATGGTTAATCAATCGTTCCTGAGCGGCCTGGACGCCTGGTTTAGCGGCGGCCTTATGCCTCAGGTCGCAAGCGTCGCGGCGTCCCGCCGGATCTGCTGCGGCCGGCCTTCGTCATCGATCGAGACGTAGGTGAAGTTGCCGTCGGTAACCAGGATCGGCTGCTCCTCCTTGCGGCGGAGCACCCAGGCCTCAAGATGCACGGTCATCGAGGTGCGGCCGATGCGCACGAGGTTGGCGTGCACCGAGACGAGATCGCCAACATAGACGGCCTTGCGGAAGTTCATCGCCTCGATCGCGACGGTGACGGTGCGCGATTTCGCGAGCTTGGAGGCGAACACGCCGCCGCCGACGTCCATCTGGCTGAGCAGCCAGCCGCCGAAGATGTCGCCATTGGCGTTGGTGTCGGCCGGCATCGCAAGCGTCCGGATGCAGAGATCGCCGCGCGGCTCTGATGGCGCCGACAAGGCGGCGTGCACGGTGGTTTCAGTCACGTCGGCACCTCAGTCCGGTCGCACCATCTCGAACATGTTCTCTTGCGTGATCTCGAAATAATCGCCGCGGCGCCCTGCCCGCACGATCGGACGTCCGAGCGCGGTCTGGTAGACGCCATCCTTGATCAGCGCCTTGTCGATGTACACCGCGACGACTTCGCCGAATGTCACCCAGGCATTGACCTTCTGGCCGTTCGCGCCCTGGAGCTGCACGATCTGGGTCACTTTGCATTCGAAGGAGACGGGACTTTCGCCGACCCGCGGCACGTTGACGAGCTTGCTCGGTACCGCCGTCAGGCCCGCGAGCTTGAACTCGTCAACTTCGCGGGGGACGCTGGCCGAGGTCGCGTTCATGTGGGTCGCGAGATCGCGGGTGGCGAGATTCCAGACGAACTCGCCGGTCTCCTGGATGTTGGCGACCGAGTCCTTCCAACTGGTCGAGGAGAAGCCGATAATCGGCGGATGGTAGTTGAAGCCATTAAAGAAGCTGTAGGGAGCCAGATTGACGTGACCGTCGGGATCCCGCGAGGAGATCCAGCCGATCGGCCGCGGCGCGATGATGGCATTGAAGGGATCGTGCTTGAGGCCGTGGCCGTTCTTCGGTTCGTAGAAATGCAGGTCGCGTTCGGTCACGTCGCTCGTCCCTTCAGTTGGTCGTCATTCCGGGGCGCGCGTAGCGTGAGCCCGGAATCCATACTCACGATCGTGGTTATGGATTCCGGGCCTGGTCCTTCGGACCATCCCGGAATGACGGCAACTTAGACTGAGGCGCCGTTCCAACCAAGCCCGGCCAGCACGAAATCGATCATCTGATCGATCGACGGCCCCGGCTTGGTGGCGCATTGGGCGATCATCTGCGGGTGGAAGAAGCGCATCATCGCCGTGGTGGCGCACATCGCCGTGAGCTGCAGGTCGGCCTTGCGAAACTCGCCCGTCTCCATGCCCTGCGCGATCACCCGGCCGATGATCTCGGTGATCAGGAGCATGTGAGCCTCGCAGACGTCCCAATTCTCCTCCATCGCAATCGCGACCATCTCATGCATCTTGGCGTCGCCGACATAGCGCTCGCTGTTCATGCGATGGATGGTAGCGAGCAGCTCGCGCAGCCGCGGCGCCACCGGTCCCGGTCGGGCCGCGATCGCCTCGGCCGCTCCTTCGACCCCGCCCATCAAGGTCCGCGCCACGCCGACGTGGATCGCCTTCTTCGAATCGAAGAAGCGATAGACATTAGCCGGGCTCATGTGGAGCTCCTTGGCGATGTCGGCCACGGTGGTCTTCTGATAGCCGATCTGGCGGAAGAGGCGCTCGGCCACCACCAGAATCCGCTCGCGCGTATCCGGCTCGATGTGTTCGGAAACGAGTGTCATGTCAGTCAATGTTCAACTATTCGGCAGCCTCGGCAAGAGGGATCGCGGGACGCGGATGATCATGGTGCGGCGCGGCAGCGACGTGCTCACCGACGCCGCGCTCACCCAGGCTCTTTCGGAACCAGAGTGCGTAGAGGCCCGGCAGATACAGCAGGGTCAGGAACGTTGCAACAAACAGCCCGCCCATGATGGTGATCGCCATCGGGCCCCAGAACGCCGAGCGCGACAGCGGGATCATGGCCAGGATCGCGGCCAGTGCGGTGAGCACCACCGGGCGGGCGCGGCGCACGGTGGCTTCGATGATCGCCTCCTTGCGGGTCAGGCCATGGGACACGTCGGTCTCGATCTGATCGACCAGGATCACGGTGTTGCGCATGATCATGCCGGCCAGCGCGATCAGTCCGAGCAGCGCCACGAAACCGAACGGCGCGTTGGCGACGTTGAGGCCAAGCGAGGCGCCGACGATGCCGAGCGGCGCAGTGAGGAACACCAAGACAAGCCGGGAGAAGCTCTGCAGCTGGATCATCAGCAGCGTCAGCATCACCACGACCATCAGCGGAAACAGCACGAAGATCGAGGCATTGCCCTTTTCCGATTCCTCGATGGCGCCGCCCACCTCGATCCGGTAGGCCGGCTCGAGGTGATTGCGGATATCGGCAAGCTTCGGCCAGATCTGGTTGGTCACGTCGGGAGCCTGTACGCCGTCGGCCACGTCGGCCCGCACCGTGATCGCCATGTCACGATTGCGCCGCCAGAGGATCGGCTCCTCATGGGCATACTCGATCTTCGCGATTTGCTGCAGGGGTACGGCGACACCATTGCGTGAGGTGACCGTGAGGTCACCGACATGGGCGAGGTCGAGCCGCTCGGAAGGCACGGCGCGGGCGACCACGCCGACCTTCTCGATGCCGTCGCGGATGGTGGTGACCTGCACGCCGGAGATCAGCATCGCGAGGGCCTGCGAGACGTCCTGCGGCGTCAGGCCGAGCGCACGCGCGCGGTCCTGATCGACGACCAGCTTCAGATAAGGCGACTGTTCGTTCCAGTCGAGCTGCGGATCGCGAACGTTCGGATTCTGCCGCACGATGTCACGCACCTGGTAGGCGATGTCGCGCACCTTGGCGGTGTCAGGACCGATGACACGGAATTGCACGGGGAAGCCGACCGGAGGACCGAAATTGAAACGGTCGACGCGGACGCGAGCCTCGTTGATCGCGCCATTGGCGGCTGCGTTCTCGATCTTCGCCTTGATGCGCTCACGCGCGGCGACGTCCTTGGCGACGATCACGATCTCGGCGAAGGCCTCGTTGGGCAGTTGCGGATTCAGGCCTAGCCAGAAGCGCGGCGAGCCCTGCCCGACATAAGAGGTGTAGGTCGCGATGTCCTGGTCATCCTTGAGCAATGCCTCGGCCTTCTTCGCCGCCTGCTCGGTCACGCCGAAGGCGGTGCCTTCCGGCAGGCGCAGCTGCAGGAACAGTTCGGGCCGTTCGGAGAGTGGGAAGAACTGCTGCTGCACATGGCCGAACGCGACGATCGCCGCCACGAACACGCCGACGGTCGCGGCCACGGTCGTGATGCGGTGCTCGACGCACCAGCGCACGATCGCGCGCAAGCCCCGATACATGCGGGTGTCGTAGATCGCATGCTCGTCATGGCCGGCATGAACCTTGACGTCGGGCAGCAGCTTGACGCCGATATAGGGCGTGAAGATCACCGCGACGAACCAGGATGCGACCAGCGCGATCGCAACGATCCAGAAGATGCTGCCGGTATATTCGCCGACCGCCGAGTTGGCAAAACCGATCGGCAGGAAGCCTGCGGCGGTGACCAGCGTGCCGGTCAGCATCGGAAAGGCAGTCGATTCCCAGGCGAATGACGCCGCGCGGATGCGGTCCCAGCCCTGCTCCATCTTCACCACCATCATCTCGACAGCGATGATGGCGTCGTCGACCAAGAGGCCGAGCGCTATGATCAGCGCGCCGAGGGAGATGCGGTGCAGATCGATGCCAATCGCGTTCATGACGATAAAGACGATGCCCAGCACCAGCGGCACCGACAGCGCCACCACGATGCCGGTGCGCCAGCCGAGCGCCAGGAACGAGACGAACAGCACGATCACCAAGGCCTCGACGAACGAGTGCACGAACTCGCCGACAGCATGCTCGACCACGTTGGGCTGATCGGCGATCTCCTTGAGCTCGATTCCCTGCGGCACCGCCTTCATGAAATCATCCGCGGCGGCATGCACGTCCTTGCCGAGCTCCAGGATGTTCGCGCCCTTTGCGGTGACGACGCCGACACCGAGCGCGGGCTTGCCTTCCTGCCGCACCTTGAAGCTCGGCGGATCGACATAGCCATGGGTGACGGTCGCGATATCGCCGAGCCGGAACACGCGGCCGTTGCTTTCGACCGGCGTCTCGGCCACCGCCTGCGCGCCATCGAGTGCGCCGGTGACGCGCAGCGGCACGCGCTGTGCGCTGGTCTCGACCGTGCCGGCCGGCGTCACGTTATTCTGCTTGGCGAGCGAATCGAACAGCGCCTGCGGCGTGATACCGAGCGTCGCCAGCTTGGCGTGGCTGAACTCGACGAAGATACGCTCGTCCTGGACGCCGTAGAGATCGACCTTGGTGACGCCGTTGACCTTGAGCAGCCGCTGCCGCAGGCCTTCGGCGGCCTTCTTCAGCTGCGCATAGTCGGCGCCGTCGCCAGTCAGCATGTACAGGATGGCGTCGACGTCGGAGAACTCGTCGTTGACGACCGGCCCGAGAATGCCCGATGGCAGCTGGCCCGCCACGTCGTCGAGCTTCTTGCGGATCAGATAGAATAAATGCGGCACGTCCTTCGGCGGCGTCGAATCGCGGAAGGTAACCTGCATCGCCGAGAAGCCCGGCTTCGAATAGGTCTGCACCTTCTCGAAGTAAGGCAACTCCTGCAGCTTTTTCTCGATGGGATCGGCGACCTGGGTCTGCATCTCCTGCGCGGTGGCGCCCGGCCACATTACGGAGACGTTGACCACCTTGACGGTGAAGAACGGATCCTCGGCGCGGCCCAGCTTCTGGTAGGAGAGGAAGCCGGCAATGCCGAGCATCAGGATCAGGAACAGCACCAGCGGCGGATGGCTGACCGCCCAGGCCGAGAGATTGAACCGCTTCATGGCAGGCTCCGATAATCTGTTGCCGCTAGTTAGGTCGCTGCTTGTTGGAGGCCGTCATCGCGAGCGAAGCGAAGCAATCCAGGATCTTTCCTTAAGATACAGTCTGGATTGCTTCGTCGCCTTCGGCTCCTCGCAATGACGGGACTTGATTAGTTCGCCTCAGAACGTCAGCTGCGAGACGACGCGCACCTTCTGGCTCGGATCGAGCTTCTGCACGCCGAGCGCGACCACCTTCTCGCCTTCCTTGACGCCGCCGGTGATCAGCACGTCCTTGCTGTCATAGGACTTCACCGTCACCGGCTTCAGGCTGACCTCGCCGGCATCGCTCACGACATAGAGCGACGGCTCGCGTCCTTCGCTGAACAGCGCCGACAACGGCAGCCGCGCCACCTTCGAGCTTGCGTGATCGCACAGCGTCAGTGTCGCGGTCATGCCGAGCGAGACGGCGTCGTCAGCATCCGGCAGCGAGAACTTGGCGAGATAGGTGCGCGTGGCGGGATCGGCGGCAGGCGCGATCTCGCGCAGCTTTGCGGTGTATTTCTTGTCGGGGTCCGACCACAGCGTCACCGAAGCCGACCCGGTCCGGGCGCGCTCGAGCAAGGTCTCGGGGATCGCGACCACCGCCTCCTTCTCGGCGAAGCGCGCGACACGGATCGCGGTCTGGCCGGCTGCGACCACCACGCCCGGATCGATCATCGTCGCGGTGACGATGCCGCGCGCATCGGCCTCGAGCGTGGCGTAGGACAAGGAATTCCTGGTCAGCTCGACCGAGCGCTCGGCGCGGTTGAGCCGGGCGCGCGCCTCGTCGGCCGCGGCGCGGGCCTGGTCCATCTGGGCATCGGTCGCCCAGCCCTTGGCGCGCAGCTCCTTCGCGCGGGTCTCGGCGGCACCGGCTTGCGCCAACACGCCGGTGGCGGCGGACAGCTCCGCGGTGGCCTGCTCGGCCTGCAGCTTCAGATCGACCTCGTCAAGTGTAGCGAGGGGCTGGCCGATCTCGACGGTCTGGCCGACTTCGACCAGGCGCTTGGCGACCTTGCCGGCGACACGAAAGCCGATGTCGGCCTCGATCCGCGGGCGGATGGTGCCGACGAAGCTGCGCTCCGGCGTCTCGGCCTCATAATGGGTGGTGGCGACCAGGACCGGGCGCGTTGGCTCGACCTTTTGAGCAACCCCGTCATTGCAGCCGGCCAGCGCGATCGCCACTGCAGCCAGCGAAATCCCGGTCAACAGCTTGGAATAGCTTGCAAAAATTGCTCGGGCCAACATCGGACATCCCTCGTGTAAGTTCCACGGGAATGTCGAATATGAAATGATGAATGTCAATATTCGTCAGTGATCATGACTTCGTGAACGTTAAGACATGTTGCCGCAGGCGGCGTTGGCGCCGTCCTCCGGTGGAGTCTGGTCTTGAGATGGCGCACTGCGCGCAACACAGCAGCTGTCATCCCCGCGAACGCGGGGATCCATAACCACAGCTCGTTGTGTTGATTGGGATTGTCACTCCGGACGTCGTGCTTCATCCCGGCCGGTGGCTATGGATCCCGGATCTGCGCCCATCGGCGCGAAGTGCGCCGACGGGCTTGTCCGGGACGACACTGGAGTAAGTCCGCGAGCTGCCCACAATAACTCGCCTCCGGAAGGACCCGGCCTAGCCCATCACTCCGCCGGCGACTGGCCCGCGAATTCCACCTTGCTCTCGTGGCCGCCGGCGAACACCAGCACGGTTGCGATCAACGGCAGCACGGCGAGCGCCAGCAGGCCGTTGGCGGTCGAGCCGGTGGAATCCTTGATCCAGCCGATCAGGTAAGGACCGCCGAAGCCGGCGAGGTTGCCGATCGAGTTGATCAGCGCGATCGCGCCGGCGGCAGCGGTGCCTGACAGCCAGGCGGTCGGCAGGGTCCAGAACACGCCGAAGACGCAGAACACGCCGATCGCGGCGAATGTCAGCACGACCATGGTGACGGTCGGATCGGTGATGTAGCTGGAGAGCGCGAGCGCGATGCTGATCAGGAACATCGGCAGACCGACATGATAGACGCGCTCGCGCCTGTAGTCGGAGTGGCGCGCCCACAGGATCATCGCGATGGTGCCGAACAGATACGGAATCGCGGTGACGAAACCGGTCTGCGCGTTGGTCAGGCCGAAGGCCTTCACGATGGTCGGCAGCCAGAACTGCATGCCGTAGAGCGCGCCGACGAAGCC
>Ga0209233_1000754_pt1 | contig 14657 bp, 13 predicted proteins | sample AraplaCL_Cvi_mCL_FD_184269 | JGI IMG/M metagenome (GOLD analysis project Ga0209233, IMG submission 184269) | Arabidopsis root microbial communities from the University of North Carolina, USA - plate scrape CL_Cvi_mCL (SPAdes) (version 2) | ecosystem: Host-associated > Plants > Roots > Endosphere...
TGTTCGCTTTGGCCGGCGGCGCATATCTCGTTGCGTTGGCGTTGTTCCATCTGCTGGCACCCACGCGGGCGGAAATGGTGGGAACGGTGGGGTGAAACACGCAACGATGGAAGCAAGGTGGCTATCAACCCGAATTCGATGAGCCGAGGAACAATACTCATGAAATTGATCGCTTCGTTCTGGTGGCTTTCGTTCGCACTGTTGTTGCCGTACCGCATGGCGGACGCGCGCTTGAGTTCGAACGAAGTACGCGCTGCGATGCAGCGTTCCGCCGATTGGCAGCTCGCCAACCCGCTGCCGATCGAAACCACCGACTGGCAGATCGCACCGCTGTACGACGGTCTGTTGCGCTTTGGCTTCACGACCGGCGACGCCAAATATGTCGCCGCTGTGTTGCGTTTCGGCGGGCAGTCGGGCTGGTCGCCGGGCTGGAACACCTACTTCGCCGACGACTGGGCGGTCGGGCATGCCTGGCTCGACCTCTACGCGCTTGATCACTCGCACGCCGAGCGTCTCGACACCTTGCGCACGCGCCTCGACAAGGCGGTGGACAACCCTATCAACGAAGTGCTCGATCGGCGCGAGAAACCGAAGACCGCTGGCGTCGAAGTCATCGATCGTTGGACTTGGTGCGACGCGCTCTATATGGCGCCGCCGACACTGGTGCGACTGTATCGCGCGACCGGCGACAAGAAATACCTCGACTACCTCGATCGCGAATACCGCCAGACCTACGATCAGCTCTACGATCACGAAGCGAAACTGTTCTACCGCGACGGCCGCTACATCGGGCGCGAAACGCCGCACGGGAAGAAGACCTTCTGGAGCCGCGGCAACGGCTGGGTTTACGGTGGTCTTGCCTTAGTGCTCGAGCAACTGCCGCATGAACATCCGACGCGCGCCTTCTACGAGCAGTTGTTTCGCGAGATGACGTCGGCAGTGATCGCCGCGCAGCAGGCGGACGGCCTGTGGCGTCCGAGCCTCGCCGATCCCAATCAGGTGACCGTCGGCGAAACCAGCGGCAGCGCCTTCTTCGTGTTCGGCCTCGCTTGGGGCGTCAATCACGGCCTGCTGGATCGCGCGCAGTACTGGCCGGCGATCGAGCGCGGCTGGCGCGGCCTGACGACGCGGATCAAGCCGGACGGTTACGTCGGCTATGTGCAGCGCGTGGGCGAGGCGCCGGAAAGTCTCGATGCGAACTCGCGCCAGCTTTACGGCACCGGCGCGGTGCTGCTGGCCGGCAGCGAGATTCTGCGCGCGCTCGGCGACGCCAGCAAAACCGCACCCGAGAAAATTCTCTCCGCGGCGCAAGCGCAGATCGACAACGACCGCACGCCGCGCGCGTACGCACGCCTCGTGCCGGAGCGCGCGGACGATCTCGCCTGGGAAAACGATCGCGTCGCGTTCCGCATCTACGGCCCCGAATCGCGCCCCGGTCCGGAGGACAGTGGCATTGATGTCTGGTTCAAGCGTGTCGCTTGGCCGGTGGTTGACCACTGGTACCGCGAGGATCGCTTGCACCATGTGAGCTACCACCAGGACCACGGCGAGGGCTACGACGGCTATCACGTCGGCGACACGCGCGGCGACGGCGGCCTCGGTCTGTGGCGCGACGGCAAGCTGGTCACCTCGGATACCTATGTAAGCGCTGCGGTGGTTTGGACGCGCCCCGATGTGGCTGAATTGACCGCGCACTACGAATACCCGCCGGTCGCCGGACGTGGAAACATCCATGAAACGCGCACGATCCGGCTGCGCCTCGGCGAACAGTTCAACGAGATTAGTTCGCGCTTCACGATCGACGATCAGCCGCTCGCCGGGCTCGATCTCGCCGTCGGACTCAATACGCAACACGCGGGCGCCGAGATGACGTTTCAACCTGACGCCGGCTGGATGAGCGTGTGGGAAATCGTCGACGGCAACGGCCTCGGCACGGCCGCAATGTTCGCCCCCGGCGCGGTGCGCGAGATGAAGCGCCTACCGCACGACAGCGGCCATGAGCATGCCGTCGCCCTCGTGCGTACCGATGAAAACGGAACCATCCGCTATCGCGCCGGATTCGGCTGGACCGGTGCTGGGAAGATCGCGAACAAGAACGCCTGGATGGCCTACGTGCAAACGCAGTCGAAAAATTCAGGGGAAAAGACGCATTGATGGTGACGCCGTCGCTGTCGCGACCTGACCGACGCGATGGGATTGCCATCCCCCGCCACTGATCCGCTGGCGGGAAAACCTAAAGTTTCGCCCACGTGAAATTCGGCGCCCCTCCCCCTTTCGCACGTCAGCGCGAAAGGGTTTTTTTCGGCTCCCACGTTCGGAAGCGAAATCGGAATCCCGAACTCTTACACAACGACGGCTTGCGTTGAGGTGCCCTTCGATGGCGCTGGTTTCAACCATGCCGGGCTCTGCGCGGTCCTTTTTCCCCTACGGTGTCAGCGACCGGATTCAACTTAAAACGAACCCCCTACAACGGCCGGTGGGCGACTAGGCTGGCCTGTGGCAAGGCGCATTGGATCGGGAAAAGTCGATGATTTGCCCGAATTGTTTGTTTTGCATATACAATTCATATTCATATATGACATAAACGCCATTCTGGGCTTCCGTTCATCCGCTTACTGCAGCTCTGTCAATGCCGCTTTTCGAAACCGCTGAAACCATGTCACTGGGTTCGCTCGGATTCGGCGCCGCGCCGATCGGCAATCTGTACGCCGAAGTCAGCGACGACGACGCGCACGCGGCGCTGGCGCAGGCTTGGCGTCGCGGCATCCGCTATTTCGATACCGCGCCTTTCTATGGGCATGGCCTTTCCGAACGCCGCCTCGGCGATGCGTTCGCGGTGTGGCCGCGCGCCGAGTTTGCGGTCTCGACCAAGGTCGGCCGCTTGATCGAATCCGATACGGCGAGCGGCGCGCCAATCACCGACGGTTTCGCCGTGTCCGGAAGCCGCGCCGTGTTCGACTACAGCCGTGCCGGCGTGCGCCGTTCGTTCGAGGCGAGTCTGCGGCGTCTGCGTGTCGACCGCGTCGATATTCTTCTGCTGCATGACGTCGGCCGGCTGACCCACGGCGAGCGGCATGCGTCGATGCTCGCACAGGCGCTCGACGAGGCGTTGCCGGAGATGGCGCGGCTGCGCGATGAGAAACTGGTCGGCGCGATCGGCATCGGCGTCAACGAGCAGGAGGTCGCCCTCGAGATCCTGCCGCACTTCGAGCTCGACTGCATTATGCTCGCCGGCCGCTACACATTGCTCGAGCAGGACGCCTCACGCGAGTTGATGGGTGAGGCGCAGCGGCGCGGCATCGACATCCTCGTCGCCGGACCCTACAACTCCGGCCTGCTTGGCGACTCGCGCGGTCCCGGGGCGACCTACAACTACGCCGCGGTTGACGCTGCGATGCTGGCGCGCGCGCAGAAAATCTATGCGATCTGCGCCGAGCTCGGCGTGGACGTCGGCTCGGCGGCGCTGCAGTTTCCGCTCGCGCATCCGGCCGTGGCTACGGTGGTTGCGGGGCTGCGTTCGCAAGCGGAAGTCGACAGCGCGGCGGCGCGCCGCGAGACGGCAATTCCGCCGACGCTCTGGCGTCGACTGCAGGACGCCGGCCTGCTTGCACGCGACGCGGTACTGCCGTCATGAAGCTCGTCGACGCGCATCAGCACTTCTGGCGCCTGGCGCGTGGCGACTACGCCTGGCTGACGCCCGAGCTGCGTGCGCTGTACCGCGACTTCGAGCCTGGCGATCTCGCACCGCTGCTTGCCGCGAACAACGTGGCCGCGACCGTGCTCGTACAAGCGGCAGCGACGGAGCAGGAGACGCACTTTCTCTTCGAACTCGCGCGCAAGCATTCCTTCATCAAGGGCGTCGTCGGCTGGACCGATTTCGCCGCGCCTGATGTCGCATCGCGAATCGCTGCGCTCGCTGCGGCGGGCGGCGGCGTGCTCAAGGGCCTGCGTCCGATGATCCAGGACATTGCCGATCCGGACTGGGTGCGGCGGCCGGAGCTCGACGCCGCGTTCGCGGCAATGACCGCTAACGATCTCGCCTTCGACGCGCTGGTGAAGCCCGCGCACATTCCTGCACTGCTTGCGCGCCTCGCACGCCATCCGCTATTGCGCACGGTGATCGATCACGCCGCCAAGCCCGACATCGCGCAGGGCGGTTTCGACGCGTGGGCACCGTCGCTGGAACGTCTCGCGCGTGAAACCGAGGCGTATTGCAAGTTGTCGGGCCTGCTCACCGAAGCGCGGCCCGGCGCGACGCTGGATGACCTCGCGCCCTACGTCGAACACGTCTTCGCCTGTTTCGGGCCGGAGCGCGTGCTCTGGGGCAGCGATTGGCCCGTGCTCGATCTTGCTTCGGATTATCCCGGCTGGCTCGACATGGCCCGCCGTTTAGTTGGTCGTTATGCGCCCGGGTTCGAAGCGAAGGTGTTCGGTGAGACGGCGGCGCAGTTCTATCGATTGGAATGAGGTGTGAAATGGGCGAAAGACTGAAGGGGAAGCATTGTCTGATCACCGCGGCCGGCGCGGGCATCGGCCGCGCGAGCGCGCTGGCCTGTGCGCACGAAGGCGCGAACGTGCTCGCGACCGACGTCGATCGGGCGGCGCTCGCTGCGCTCGCCGGCGAGAACGCAGCGATCCGCACGGCCGTGCTCGACGTGACCGATCCGGCGCAGATCGCCGCGCTCGTCGCGGCGAACCCTGATATCGACGTGTTGTTCAACTGCGCGGGCTATGTGCACGCGGGCAGCATCCTCGACACCGACGAGGTGGGCTGGAGGCGCTCGTTCGCGATCAACGTCGACGCGATGTTCCACACTTGCAAGGCGGTGTTGCCGGGCATGCTCGAACGCGGCCGCGGCAGCATCATCAACATGGCGTCGGTCGCATCCAGCATCAAAGGCGTGCCGAACCGCTTCGCCTACGGCGCGACGAAGGCGGCGGTGATCGGATTGACCAAGGCCATTGCAGCGGACTACGTCGCGCGCGGCGTGCGCTGCAACGCGATCTGTCCCGGCACGGTAAAGACGCCGTCGCTCGCGCAGCGCGTGAAGGCCATGGGCGGCGACGAGGCTGCGGTGTGGAAGAGCTTCACCGATCGCCAGCCGATGGGCCGGCTCGGCGAGGCCGACGAGATCGCGGCGCTCGTCGTCTACCTCGCCTCGGAGGAATCCTCGTTTACCACGGGCACCACGCATGTCATCGACGGCGGCTGGGCCAATTGAGCTCTCATCGCCGTCATTCCCGCGAAAGCGGGAATCCATTTTGATCTTGCTTCTACTCGAACAGCATCAAAGGAAGAAACTGGATTCCCGCTTTCGCGGGAATGACGAAGGAAAGAATTTTTACAGGTGAAAGAATGAAACTATTTCGATATGGCGATGCTGGGCACGAGAAGCCCGGCCTGCTCGATGCGCAGGGCAAGCTGCGCGATCTGTCCGGGGTTATCGAGGATATCGCCGGCGATGTGTTGACGAACGCCCGACTTGCCAAGCTGCGCGCGCTTGATCCGACGAGCCTGCCCGTCATCGCCGGCAACCCGCGCTACGGCGCCGCGGTCGGCCGCGTCGGCAAGATGATCTGCGTCGGACTTAACTATTCCGACCACGCCGCCGAGACGAATGCGAAGGTGCCGGAGCTGCCGATCATCTTCATGAAGGCGACGACGGCCATCGTCGGCGCGAACGACGACGTGATGATTCCGCGCGATTCGATCAAGACCGATTGGGAAGTCGAACTCGGCGTCGTCATCGGCGACATCGCGCGCGACGTAACGCGCGAGCAGGCGCTCGATCATGTCGCCGGCTATCTCGTCGTCAACGACATCTCCGAGCGCGAGTTCCAGCTCGAACACAGCGGGCAGTGGGTGAAGGGCAAGAGCTGCGATACGTTCGGCCCGATCGGGCCGTACCTCGTCACGCGCGACGAAGTCCCCGACCCGCAGAACCTTTCGATGTGGCTCGAGGTGAATGGCCATCGCTACCAGAACGGCAGCACGCGCACGATGGTATTCGATGTGCCGTACCTCGTCAGCCACATCAGCCGCTACATGACCCTGATGCCGGGCGACGTGATCTCGACCGGCACCCCGCCCGGCGTCGGCCTCGGCCAGAAGCCGCCGGTGTATCTCAAACCCGGCGACGTGATGGAGCTGGAGATCGAAGGCCTCGGCAGGCAACGTCAGCGCGTGATCGCGCACCGCCGATGAACCGCGAGACGACCGCGCCGTTGCAGCGCGACACCACACAAGGGAGTAAGCACTTGGCCAAAATTATTGCCCTGGACGCGCTCGACGTGCGCTTTCCGACGTCGCGCCAGCTCGATGGATCGGACGCGATGAATCCCGACCCCGACTATTCCGCCGCCTACGTCGTGCTGCGCACGGACGCGGAAGACGGTCTCGCCGGCCACGGTCTCGTCTTCACGATCGGCCGCGGCAACGACGTGCAGACGGCGGCGATTCATGCACTCTCGCACCTCGTCATCGGCCGCAGCGTCGACGACATCGTCAGCGATCTCGGCGCGTTTGCGCGCAGCCTCACGGCCGACTCGCAACTGCGCTGGCTCGGTCCGGAGAAGGGTGTGATCCACATGGCGATCGGCGGCGTGATCAACGCGGCGTGGGACCTGGCCGCGCGCCGCGCCGGCAAACCGCTGTGGCGTTTCATCGCCGACATGTCGCCGGAGCAGATCGTCGCGCAGATCGATTTCCGCTATCTCACCGATGCGCTGACGCCGGACGAGGCGCTCGATATTCTCAAGCGTGCCGAAAGCGACAAAGCGGCGCGCATCGCCGAGCTGATCGAGAAGGGCTATCCCGCGTATACGACCTCGCCGGGCTGGCTCGGCTACAGCGACGACAAGCTGGTGCGTCTGGCGAAAGAGGCCGTCGCAGACGGCTTTCGCACGATCAAGCTCAAGGTCGGCGCGAACGTCGAGGACGACGTGCGTCGCTGCCGTCTTGCGCGCGGCACGGTCGGAAAGAACATCGCGATTGCGATCGACGCGAACCAGCGCTGGGATGTCGGCTCCGCGATCGATTGGCTGCGACACCTCGTCGAGTTCGACATCGCCTGGATCGAGGAGCCGACGAGCCCTGACGACGTGCTCGGCCACGCCGCGATTCGCCGCGGCGTCGCGCCGATGCCGGTGTCGACCGGCGAGCACACGCACAACCGCGTGATGTTCAAGCAGTTGTTCCAGGCGCAGGCGGTCGATCTTGTGCAGATCGACGCAGCGCGCGTCGGCGGCGTCAACGAGAACCTGGCGATCCTGCTGCTTGCGGCGAAGTTCGGCGTGCGTGTGTTCCCGCATGCGGGCGGCGTTGGCCTGTGCGAACTCGTGCAGCATCTGGCGATGGCCGATTTCGTCGCGATCACCGGCAAGATGGAGGATCGCGCGATCGAGTTCGTGGATCACTTGCACGAACACTTTGTTGATCCCGTGCACATCCGCAACGGGCGCTATCTCGCACCGTCCGCGCCCGGCATGTCGGCCGAGATGAAAGATGCGTCGATTCGCGAGCATCTGTTTCCGAGCGGCGCCGTGTGGGCCCAGTAAATCCACACCGTTGCCGTTTTTACCGTCACGAGTAACGACCTGAGGGAGAGTCGAGACATGAAGATAAAAACCAAACTCGTACACCGCGCCGTTCTGATGTCGCTGATCGCAGCGGCCGCCGCTGCGCAAGCGCAGACCGCGAAACCAACCGCACCGGTGGTGTTGGCGCAAGTCGTCGAAACACCGGCGCAGCGCGACGCGCGCATGGCCTGGTGGCGCGAGGCGCGCTTCGGCATGTTCATCCACTGGGGCCTGTACGCGGTGCCGGGCGGCGAATGGAACGGCCGCAAGGATCTGGCCGAGTGGTTCATGGACGAGACCGGCATGGCGCGCGCGGACTACGAAAAATTCGCCGCGCAGTTCAACCCGACGAAATACGATCCCGACGAGTGGGTGCGCATCGCCAAGGATGCGGGCATGAAGTACATCGTGATCACCTCCAAACATCACGAAGGCTTCGCGATGTGGGACACGAAAGGCACCGACTACAACATCGCCAAGCGCACTCCGTACGGCAAGGGCGTGCTCAAACCGCTGGCCGAGGCCGCGCGCCGCGCAGGTCTGCATTTCGGCACGTACTACTCGATCATGGACTGGCACGATCCGTCGCAGTCACCGTCGCAGCCCGGCAAGCATTACAACCCGACGAAGATGGATCCAGCGAAAAAGCGCGCCTACATCGAGGAGATGAAGACGGAGCTCGCCGAATTGGTCCGCGAGACGCACACCGAGGTGCTCTGGTTCGACGGCGAATGGATGGACTGGTGGACGAACGAGGACGGGCGCGAAATCTACACATTTCTGCGCCAACTCGATCCGAACCTGATCATCAACAACCGCGTGGGCAACTCCCGTGCGGGCAGCCTTGCCGGCATGGACAAGGGCGAAGGCGTTGGCGACTTCGGCACGCCCGAGCAAAATATTCCGGCGCGCGGCTTCGGTCCCGGCGTGTACTGGGAAACGTGCATGACTTTGAACGATCACTGGGGCTACAACAAGTACGACGATCATTGGAAATCGACCGAGGTCGTGGTGCGCAACCTGGTCGACATCGCCAGCAAGGGCGGCAACTACCTGCTCAATGTGGGGCCGGAAGCGAGCGGCGTGATTCCCGCGCCCGCGGTGGCGCGTTTGCACGACATCGGTGGCTGGCTCAAGGTCAACGGCGAATCGATTTACGGCACTGGCCCGACGCCGTTCGCCGGCCACCACGGCGGTTATTCGACGAGCGAAAAGAACGACGACGGCAAGCCGAAGTGGATTCCCAAATGGGATTGGCGCGCGACGAGTAAGAAGGGAAAAGTCTACGTGCATCTGTTCGAGTGGCCGGGCAAGACGTTCCACGTCGATGCGGGCGACGTGCAAGCGAAATCGGCTTATCTGCTCGCCGATGCGAAGCATGCGCCGCTGAAGTTCACGCAGAACGGCAAGACGCTCGATGTGCAATTGCCGGAGAAGGCGCTTGATCCGCTCGATACGGTGTTGGTGATCGAGACGAAAGACTGAGCGTAAGCCTCGAGCATCTTCGATGCAGTTGCTTTCCTTCTCCCGCTTGCGGGAGAAGGTGCCGAAGGCGGATGAGGGAAACTGGGTAGGATGTAGCAAATTTTCCCTCAACCGTCGCGCGGAGCGCGCCGACCTCTCCCGCCAACGGGAGAGGTGAAATCGTTTCTAGCTCGATATTGGCGTAGCTATCGGCGATCCGGCCTCGCCGCCAGCGCCGCCTGCAGTGAAAAGATCGGCTGCATTGCCACCCACTTCTCACTGGGCTTGGCGAACGGCAGCGCCTGCTGGAACTTCCACATCAGCGTTTCCCACTCCTGCACGCGCGGGTTGGCGGCGTCGTTCGCGGCTTTGCGCTCGGCGGAGTAATCATCGCCGACATCAAGCACGAGCACGAGGCGATTGCCCGCGCGGAAGATTTCCAAGTCGCGCACCCCGGCATCGCGGAGCGAATCGACGATCTCAGGCCACACTTTCTCGGGCCGATGCCAATACTCGTACTCCGCAATCAGGCCCGGGTCGTCCTTGAGGTCGAGCGCATAGTAGAGTCGCATGCCATCACTCCGTCGCCGGTTTGCCCGCGCGCAGAGCGTAGCCGAGGATCACGGCGAAGCACACCGTCGGCACGATGATCGAACGATGGATGCCGAACGCGTCGGACACTGCGCCCATCAATGCGGTTAGCACCGCGCCGCCAACGATCGCCATGACCAGGAACGAGGACGCGAGCTTGCGATCGTCGTCGCCGAGGCCGCTCAAACCGAGGCTGAAGATCGTCGGGAACATCACCGACATGAAGAAGCTCGCGGCGACGAGCGCGTACACGCCGAGCTGGCCGGGGAAGACGATCGCGTAGAAGGTCAGCCCGATATTGATCGCGGCGAACAGCGCGAGCAGGCGCACCGGCGTCAGGAACAGCATAGCCAACGTGCCGCCGAAACGGCCGATCATGAACGCGAACAACGAGGCCATCAGATACGTCGCCGCGCTTTTTTCCGGTGTGCCCGGCACCGTGCCTTGGATGTAGCGGATCAGATAACTCCAGATGCCGACCTGCGCACCGACGTAGAAGAACTGTGCAACCACGGCGAGAACGAAATTGCCGTTGTGGAACAGCTTGCCGATGTGCGAGACGCCGCCGACGTGGTCGGACTCCTGCACCGCGGTCGCCGGAAAGCGCGTCATCGCGATCAGCACCGCCCAGACGACGACAATGAGGCCGATGATCAGATACGGTGTCTGCACCGCGGCGGATTCCGCGGCGTAGTAAGCCTGACGCGCGCTGTCGCTCATCGCCGCGAGTTCGGCCGGCGTGTGTTCGATGCCGGAGAAAATGAACTGCTGGCCGATGAACACGCCCGTGATCGAGCCCAGCGGATTGAACGACTGGGCGAGATTGAGCCGGCGCGTGGCGCTGTCGGCCGGGCCGAGCACGATGACGAGCGGATTGGCCGAGGTTTCGAGAAAGGCGAGCCCGCTCGCGATCACGAACAGCGCGGCGAGGAACAGACCGTAGGTGTGCAGCGCGGCGGCGGGGTAGAACAGGAAGGCGCCGGCGGCATACAGCGCCAAGCCGATCAACAATGCGCCCTTGTAGCCGAAGCGGCGCATGCAGATGCCGGCCGGAATCGCGAGCAGGAAATAGCCGAGATAGAACGCGCTCTGCACCAGGCCGGCCTGGAAATCGGACAGTTCGAACGCCTTCTTGAACTGCTTGATCAGGATATCGTTGAGATTGTTCGCCATGCCCCAGAGAAAAAAAAGGCTGACGATCAGCGCAAACGCAACGAAGGCAGTCGGCGCGACCTGCCCGCGGCGCAGCGTCGTGCTGTTGCTCGCGTACTGCATGCATACCCTCCCGGCGCGTTTGGAATTGTGTTCTGATGCCGCGCAGATAGAATTTTTTGACAGTCTAGCAGTGAATTTTGCATAGTTGCAAATATAAAACGTAGTTTTTCCAAAGGTATCCATGAGCGATGCGGCATGCCGCAGCTCAGTCAACACAAGGAAATCCACAGTGACGAAAACGACCAAGTACCGCGCACCGGCGCTGGACAAGGGATTGGATATCCTCGAACTGCTTGCGCACACGCCCGGCTCGCTCAACCTGACCGAAGTTGCCCAAGGCATCGGCTACTCGAAAAGCGAAATCTTTCGCATGCTGCAGGTGCTCGAAGCGCGCGGCTATCTGGCGCGCAGGGACAGCGACGGTTCGTATGAGCTGACCAATCGCCTGTTCCTGCTTGGCATGGAGCGTCCGCCGATCAAGGAGTTGACCGAGGCGGCGTTGCCGGTGATGCATCGCCTTTCCGATCAGGTCAAGCACGCCTGCCATCTTGTCGTTCCTTCGCAGGATCAGATCGTCGTCATCGCGCGCGTCGACGCGCCGAGCGATCTGGGCTTCTTCGTGCGCGTCGGTCACCGGCGCCCGCTTGGGCATTCGACCTCGGGTGTCGTGCTGTTCGCATTCCAGGGCGCGGAAACGCAGGAACGCTGGCTGGCGATGATGGAAGCGAGTGAGCCGCGCTTCAAACGCAAACAGTTCCTCGCCAGCGTGGGCCAGGTCCGCGAACAAGGCTATGCGATGTTGCCGAGCGAAGCGGTCGACGCGGTCATCGACATCTCTGCGCCGATCCTGCAGCGCGATCGCGCGGTCGGCACATTGACGATTCCGTTCGTCGAACGTCATCCGGCCACGGTGCCGGTGAAGCAGGCGATCGAGCATTTGCGCAAAGCCGTCGACGACATCTCCGCGGCGTTATTGGGCTGATCCTATTTTTCAGGGGCCGCGGTTGCATCGATAGAGAGATACGGTTCCGCGTTTCTGCAGTAAGACGGTGTTGTTCGATCCAGGCGTCTCGGATAGCATCGAAGTGTGCTCGGATGCTGCCGACACACCAACATTCAACAGCAGGGGGAAAACATGAAAGTAAATATCGCGCTTTCGGCGCGTGCAGGCCTTGTCGCGTTCGCGCTTTTTATTTCGGCTTGTGCGTCCGCGCCGCCGCATGCGAAATTTGCGAATTCTTCGGCGTCGAGCATCGTCATGCGTGCAAGCGATACGACCGCTTTGACCGTTTCTGCCGGTTCCGGAGTGGTCTTGGCGGAGCATGAAAAGATGCGTGTCAGCGAACAAATCAAGAGTCATCTTGCTGCCAAGCAGGCGCTCAATCCCGCGTTGCCGGAGCCGAAGCAATACGCGGTTGAAGTGACGATCACGCGATACGAAAAAGGCAGCGCGTTTGCTCGCGCCATGCTCGCCGGTCTTGGCCAGATTCATCTGGATGGTCTGATCAAGGTGTTCGAGCAGAACTCGCACACGCAGTTGTCCGAATTTACTCTCGAAAAGACGTTTGCCTGGGGCGGCATCTATGGCGGAACCACGTCCATCGAAGACATCGAAGGGACGTTTGCCGAGGGCTTGGCCAACGCGTTGACCGGGCACGAAGACGACTCGAAGGGCGGCACGAAATCTGCCAAGAGCGTGTCCGCGCAATAACTCGCAAGCGCGCTACCGGGGTGTTCGGAGTCGATCGCCCCGGTCCCCCGCTCGACAAAAAGAAAAGAGCTTTCAGTCGATCACGATCTCGCTCGCCGGCGGCAGGCGCCAATCGATTTCAGTTTGTCCATGCTCGCGCAGGTACGCGTTCGCGCGCGAGAAATGCTTACAGCCGAAGAAGCCGCGATAGGCGGACAACGGCGAGGGATGCGGCGCCTTGAGCACGAGATGGCGATGCGTATCGATCAACCTGCCCTTGGCTTGTGCCGGGCTGCCCCAGAGCAGGAAGACGAGGCCTTCGCGTTCGCGGTTGAGATGATCGACAACCGCGTCGGTGAAACCTTCCCAGCCCTTGCCCTGATGCGAGCCGGCGCGTGCGCGTTCGACGGTCAGTACCGCATTCAGCAGCAGCACGCCCTGGCGCGCCCAAGGGAGCAGGCAGCCGTGACTGGGGCGCGGGATATTCAGATCGGTCTCGATCTCGGTGAAGATGTTCTGCAGCGACGGCGGCACGTCCACACCGGGCAGCACCGAGAAGCAGAGGCCATGCGCCTGGCTCGGCCCATGGTACGGGTCTTGGCCAAGGATGACGACCTTCACCTGGTCGAACGGCGTCGTGTTCAACGCGGCGAAGATGCGTTTCGGCGGCGGGTAGATCACCTTGCCGCTGCGCAGTTCGCTGCGCAGGAATTCGCTCAGCGCTTGCATCTCGGGGCGCTGCAGATAGTCGCCGACGCGCGCTTTCCATGACGGCTCGAGTTGAACGCGCTCCTCGCTCATTGCGGGTGTCCCAACGTCAGCTGCCGCGACGTGGCGATCCACGCGCCGAGCCAGCCAAGCACGATGCTCGTGCCGAGCAATGCCAGTGCCTGCACGATCGACAAACCGTGGATCGCGAAGCGCGCGCCATAACTCGCAGTGAGCTGGCCGAGCGGGCCGGACAGCGCGATTTCCACTGCAGCGATCAGGATCAGCGCGACCAGCCCCGCGAGCGCGCCATACCACAAGCCGGTGTAGAGGAACGGTCGGCGCACGAACGCGCGGTCGGCGCCGAGCAGCTGCATCACGGAAATTTCCTCATCGCGGCCGGCGATGTCGCCGCGCACGGTGTTGCCGACGACGAGCAGAGCGGCGAGCCCGAGCAACACCGCGAGCACGCCGGCGAGGCGTGCGGTGAAGGCGAGAATCGCGTCGAGACGCTGGCGCCAAAGCGCGTCGTACTGCACCTGGTCGACGTGCGTGTCGTGCGCGAGTTCGTCGACGATCGCCGGCGCGCCGCGGTTCGGCGCAGTCGTCGCTTTCGGCGTCACGATCAGCAAGGTCGGCAGCGGATTGCTCTGCAACACCTTCAGCGCATCGGCGAAACCCGACTGGCTGCGAAATTCGGCCAAGCCTTCTTCGGGCGTCTTGATCACCACCTCGGCGACATCGGCGCGCGCGCGCAATGTGTCAGCGAACGCTTTCGCGGCACCGGCGTCGATCTGGGGTTTCAGAAATACGCCGATACCTCGGGCATCGTCGAGATGGCCGCCGAGGGCGCGCGCATTGTCGAGCAGCAACCAGAGCAGGAACGGCAGGCACAGCGCCAGGCTCATCACGAGTAGAGTCAACGTGGTCGCACCGGGACGTTCGGCAAGACGGCGCAGGCTTGCGCGGAAACTGCGTGCATGATGTTCGCGCCACGCGCCCATACGCGGACGCTCGTGCGCGGGCAGGCGTGGTGCGGGCGGTGCGGCTACAGGTTTTTCCGGTTTCGCCGGCGCGGGTGCGACACGGCGGTTCATGCGCGCACCTCCGTCTTCGCCGGCGCCGGACGGAAATCATCGATCAGCTTGCCGTGGTCGAGCACCAGTACGCGCTTGTTCATGCGCTTGATCAAGTTGAGATCGTGGCTGGCGACGAGCACGGTCGTGCCGACCTGCTCGAACTCGGCGAACAGCTTCATGATCTCGGCCGACAGCATCGGATCGAGATTGCCGGTCGGCTCATCCGCGATCAGCACCGGCGGCTTGCCGACGATCGCGCGCGCGATACCGACGCGTTGCTGCTCGCCGGTCGACAGCGTCACCGGCGCCGATGCTTCACGCGCGAGCAGGCC
>Ga0209233_1000755_pt1 | contig 14644 bp, 10 predicted proteins | sample AraplaCL_Cvi_mCL_FD_184269 | JGI IMG/M metagenome (GOLD analysis project Ga0209233, IMG submission 184269) | Arabidopsis root microbial communities from the University of North Carolina, USA - plate scrape CL_Cvi_mCL (SPAdes) (version 2) | ecosystem: Host-associated > Plants > Roots > Endosphere...
CAGTCTGAGTGTAGAACGATATACGTCGAACGATCTACATCGACACGGAAACGGGACGCGCCAAGCTCCCGGCCGTTACTCGGAGGAAGACAATCATGAACGAAGCCGCGCCCTTGGGCGTCGCCGGCGCCGCCGCGCGTCATGCCTGGACCGCCCGGATGATCCGCCCCACGGTGGACCAGGGGGTGGGCACGCGCGCTTCGTTCGTGCGCAAAAGCTTCGCCCTTCCGGCCGGGCTCGCCGGCGCCACGTTGCGCATCAGTGCCCTCGGCCTCTACCGCGCCTTCATCAACGGCGCCCGGGTCGGCGACGACCTGCTGACCCCCGGCTGGACCAGCTACGACCAGCGCCTGTCCTACCAGATCTATGATGTCGGCGGCCTGCTGCGCGCCGGCGACAACGTCATCGACATCTGGCTCGCCGATGGCTGGTATCGCTCGCAGCTGATGTGGGCCAAGAACCCGCTGATCAACACCTATGGCAGCGAGATCGCGGCGATCGCCGAATTGTCGGCGGCCGACGGCGCGCCGATCCTGCTGACCGATGGCTCGTGGGAGAGCGGGCTGCTGCCGGTCCTGGCGAGCGGCATCTATTTCGGCGAAGACTACGATGCCCGGCTCGAGACGCTCGCGGTCTCGGGCGGCACGGCGCCCGTTGCGTTCGATCCCAAAGTGCTGATTCCGCACGAGGTTTCGGCGGTGCGCGAGCTCGCGCCGCTACCGGTCGCCGCCAGCTGGACCGATGCCGAAGGCCGCACCACTTACGACTTCGCCCAGAACATTGGCGGCTATGTCGCCTTCACCGTCGAGGGCGAAGCAGGCGCCAAGATCCTGATCCAGCACGCCGAAATCCTCGACCGCGAGCGCAACATCGACAACGCCAACTACCGGTCGGCGCGCGCCGAGGTTGAATACACCCTCAAGGGTGGCGGCCCCGAAAGCTACCGGCCCTATTTCACCTTCTTCGGGTTCCGCTATGCCCGGCTGACCATCACCGGCAAAGCCAAGGTGACCGCCATCAGTGCCGTGCCGACGAGTTCGGTGCAGGAACTCACGGCCGGCTTTACCAGCGGCAGCCCGCTGGTCGATCGGCTGGTGCAGAACACCATCTGGTCGCAGCGCGGCAATTTCATCGAAGTGCCGACCGACTGTCCGCAGCGCGACGAGCGCCTGGGCTGGACCGGCGATGCGCAGGTTTTCGCGCCGACGGCGTGCTATTTGGCCGAAAGCGAGCATTTCCTGCGCAAATGGCTGCGCGACGTGATCGCCGACCAGCGGCCGGGCGGCGAGATCGCCCATGTTTCGCCCGACCCGACGCGCCTGCACGAGGATATCGTGCCCAACTTTTATGGCTCGACCGGCTGGGGCGACGCCATCTGCGTGGTGCCGATGGTGCTCTACGAGCACTATGGCGACCCATCGGTGCTGGCCGAGACGCTGCCGGCGATGATCAAATGGGTCGATTTCGTCTGGTCGATCAGCAATGGCCCGGTGGTCCGGCCGCCGCGCCCGTGGGTGGGGCGCGGCTTCACCTTTGGCGACTGGCTGCAGCCCAAGGGGCCGAGCGAAAAGCCGCTGCCGACCATCGGCGATGATGCCGCCGCGACCATCTACCTCCACATCTCCTCGACGCTGGCGGCGCGGGCCGCCCGGATCGTCGGTGACGCCGCCACGGCCAGCCGGATGGAGGCGCGCGCCGCCGAGGTAAAGGCCGCCTTCCAGCGCGAGTTCATCACCGCGACCGGCCGCCTCGCTTACGACGACCAGACGTCGTACGCCCTGGCGATCGTCCACGACCTCATCCCCGAACACCTTCTGCCGCAGGCCAGCCAGTATTTCAAAGCGACCATCGCCCGATCCGAGGGTCGCATTGGAACGGGCTTCATCGGGACCCCGGCGCTCCTCCCGGCGCTGCTGAAAATCGGTGAGCCCGGGCTGGCTGCGGCAGTCTTTCTGCAGGAGGAGGTGCCGGGCTGGCTCTACCAGGTCAAGACCGGGGCCACCACGATCTGGGAACGCTGGGACGCCATCAAGGCCGACGGCCTGCCGTTCGATCCCGCGATGAATTCCTACAACCACTACGCCTATGGCGCGGTGTGCCAGTGGCTGATCGAGGCGGTGGCCGGGTTCCGCCCGGACCCCGAGCAGCCGGGCTTCAAGCGCATCATTTTCGAGCCCGCCATCCTGCCGCAGCTGTCGCCGGTCGCCGCCCACCACGAGTCGCGTGCGGGCCGCATCGAGGCCGGCTGGACGGTGGACGGCGACCGGGTGCGCTACCGCGTCACCGTTCCCCAGGGCGCCTCGGGCAGTCTCGTTCTCGCGCCGCGCTATACCGATGCGGCGATCGACGGCGCCCCGGTCAAGACCGACCCTCGCGCGCAGTCCCGCTACCCGCTTTCAGCCGGCACCCACGAGGTGACATTTCGCATTCCGAGCTAGGGCCGCGGCGGCCAGTCCGCCGACCCAGAACGATCACCGCGCCAACGGAGAAACAGCCGTGGCGCCCAACCGGGAGGAATACCGCATGAATCAGAAGATGTTACGCCGGACGCTGCTGGCCACCAGCGCTGCCCTGCTCTTCGCCGCCACGCTGACCGGCGCCTCGCGCGCCGACAACGTGACGCTGAGCTTCCTGGTCGACAACGCCCCCTCGACCATCGCCTGGGCCGACCAGCTGAAGAAGGACTTCGAGGCCGGCAATCCCGGCATCACCGTCAATGTCGAGCAGCGCCCGGGCGGCGCCGATGGCGACAACATCATCAAGACGCGCCTCGCCACCGGCGATATGGACGACGTCTTCATCTACAACGCCGGATCCCTGTTCCAGCAGATCAACCCGCAGCAAAACCTCGTCGACCTCACCAGCGAGCCCTTCCAGGCCAACGTCCTCGATTCGTTCAAGAAGGTCGTGACGGCGCCCGACGGCACGGTCCGGGGCGCCCCGTTCGGGCCGGCCATGGGCGGCGGCATCCTCTACAACAAGCCGATCTACGACCAGCTCGGCCTGAAGGTGCCCAAGACCTGGGCTGAGTTCATGGCCAACAACGAAAAGATCAAGGCGGCCGGCAAGGTGCCGGTGATCCAGACCTTCGGCACCACCTGGACCAGCCAGCTGTTCATCCTGGGCGATTTCTACAACGTCAACGCCGCCGTGCCGACTTTTGCGGCCGACTACACCGCCGGCAAGGCCAAGTACGCCACCACCCCGGCGGCCTCGAAGGGCTTCCAGTACGGCGCGGACGTGTTCAAGGCCGGCTATCTCAACAAGGACTTCGCCGCCGCAACCTTCGAGGACGGCGTCAAGGATGTCGCGACCGGTGTCGGCGCACACTATCCGATGCTGACCTTCGCGGTGAGCTCGATCATCCAGCTCGCCCCGGACCATCTCAAGGATGTCGGCTTCTTCGCCATTCCCGGCGACGATGCGGCGAAGAACGGCCTTACCGTGTGGATGCCGGCCGGCATCTACATTCCCAAGAGCAACACCGACCATCTCGATGCGGCCAAGAAGTTCGTGGCGTTCGTCGCGAGCACGGCGGGCTGTGACTCGCTCAACAAGGCGGGCGGCGGCACCGGCCCTTACCTGATCAAGGATTGCAAGCTGCCGGCCGACGTGCCGCCGGCCGTGTCCGACCTGCAGCAGTATTTCGACAAGCCCGACACCGCGACGCCGGCGCTCGAATATCTCTCGCCGGTCAAGGGCCCCTCGCTCGAGCAGATCACTGTGCAGGTGGGTTCGGGTATCTCGACCCCGGCAGAAGCGGCCGGCCTCTACGACGAAGACGTCAAGAAGCAGGCCCAGCAGCTTGGGTTGCCCGGCTGGTAAGCCCGGCTCGCTGCACCGAGGCAGCCTGGCGGCTCAATCGCTTCCCTCCCCCTTGAGGGAGGGATCGAGGGTGGGGGTGCTTGCCGCAGACTCAGCGGTTGAGGCCAACCCCACCCGGATGCCGCCCCCTCCCCTCAAGGGGGAGGGCCCCAAGTCTGCCCTGTGTTCGCGAAACGATCTATGATGGCGGGCCCGGCGACACCATCGCCGGGCCCGTGTCGGGGGGAGGAGACCGCCATGACACTTACCATTGCCAGCGCCGGGGCGGTCGAGGCCACCCAACGGAAGCGGCGGCGCTCGCCCTCGCCTTATCCCAACTGGTTCTACCTGCCGGCGGCCATCATCTACACCGTGCTCTTCATGTTCCCCACCTTTGCCGCGCTGTTCTTCAGCCTGACGCGCTGGACGCTGTTCAACGCCACCTTCATCGGCCTCGACAATTTCCGGCAGTTCTTTTCCGAGCCGTTCCTGTTCCAGGGGCTCGTCAACACCCTGATCTACGGCGCCCTGACTTCCGGCATGAAAGTCGTGCTCGGGCTGCTGCTCGGCATGCTGCTGACCGGCCAGATCATCGCCCGCGGCTATCTGCGCTCGGTGATCTTCTTCCCGGTGCTGGTGTCGACCGTGGGGGTCGGCATTACCTTCACGTCGCTGATGCATCCCACCGCCGGGGCCATCAACATGACCCTGGCCATGTTCCATATCCCCGGCCCCGGCTGGCTGACCGATCCGCACCTGGCGCTGTTTTCGGTGGCGCTGGTCGATGTCTGGAAGGGCGTCGGGCTCGCCACGGTGATCTACATGGCCGGCCTCGTTTCCATTCCGCAGGATTTCTACGAGGCAGCCTCGATCGATGGCGCCACGGCCGTGCAGAAGTTCTGGAACATCACGCTGCCGCTGGTGATGCCGGCGACCACCACCGTCGTCATCCTGAGCCTCATCGGCGGCCTGCGCTCGTTCGATCTCATCTGGGCGATGACCAAGGGCGGGCCGGGCTTCACTTCCGACGTCATCGCGTCGGTGATCTACAAGCAGTACCAGGCGGGCTTCTACGGCCTGTCGACGGCGGGCAACGTCGTGCTCTTTGCCCTCGTCGCCGTCATCATCGTGCCGCTCTCGATCTTCCTCAACCGCCGGCAGGTGGAAGCATGAAGCGCCAGCGCCGGCATGTCATCGGCGGCATCGCGGCGATCGTCCTGTCGATCCTCGTCTTCGTCGTGCCCTTCGCCTTCATCGTCATCAACGCGCTCAAGGACCCGAGCGAGGCGGCCGACCGGAGCTTTGCGCTGCCGACGACCTGGCACCTCTGGGACAATCTGGTCGAGGTCATCACGACCCGCGACTACATGCTGGTCACCGCCTTCATCAATTCGATCATCCTCACCGTCGCCAGCGTGACGCTGCTCGTCATCCTTGGCGCCATGGTCGGCTTCGTGCTGCAGCGCCGGCTTTCCGGCTGGACCGGCATCGTCAATTTCCTGGTGCTCGCCGGCCTGATCATCCCCCCTGCCGTAGTACCCACCATCTGGGTGCTGCAGGGCCTCGGGCTGTTCAAGACGCTGCACGGGCTGGTGCTGATCGAGGTCGCCTACGGCCTCAGCTTCTCGGTGCTGCTGTTCCGCGCCTTTATTTCGACCGTGCCGCGCGAACTTGACGAAGCGGCGATCATCGACGGGGCCGGGCCGTTGCGGCTGTTCTTCACCATCGTGCTGCCGCTGCTCAAGCCGGTCGTGGTGACGCTGATCGTCACCCAGTCGGTCGCCATCTTCAACGACTTCACCAACCCGCTCTACTACCTGCCCGGCAACAAGAACGTCACGCTGCAACTGACCCTGTTCAACTTCCAGAGCCAGTTCAACACCTCCTACAACCTGTTGTTCATGAACATCCTGCTCATCACTATCCCGCCGCTGCTGGTCTATATCTTCTTCAACCGGCAGATCGTGGCCGGGCTGACCGCGGGGGCGGTGAAGGGGTAGGGAGCGTTCATGCGGCCCATGGTTCGACCGGTTCACCCTGAGGTCGTGGGTGTGGCGTGTTACGGGCGATAACCTCACCACGAGTGGTGAGTGCGGGTTCAACCTCCCGTAGCCCTCATGGTGAGCCCGTCGAACCACGAGGGCGGGCGCTGCCGGTCACACCGGAGTCACACCAAGCCTCAGTCCCGGACGATTTCGCGCCACTGGCCGGTGTACCACACCATCTTGTCGGCCAGTGCCGGCGGCGGCACGATGCGATCGCCGGTGTCGGCGCGCGGGGCTGGATGGTCGAGGACCAGCAGGGCGGCGCCGATCGAGGTGCCGGTGGCGCTGGTCCGCATGGCGATGACGTCGCGACCCGTCGCGGCCGCCAGCATCTGCAGATAGGTGCTGTTGCTGGCGAACGGCCCCTCGACGACGATTTCGCCATCGGCATCGGCCAGCTCGAGGCACTCGGCGGTCATCAGCGCCAGGTAGAACGACACCACGGTATAGCGCGTCGCGGGGTCTAGACCCTCTTGCGCGCGGGTCCAGCGGGCATGACGGCGGGGGTAGGGGCCGGAGCCCTCGACCACCGAGGGGAGCAGGAAGATCTGCTCGTCCAGCACCCGCGCCATCTGTTCGAGCGTCGGTACCGGCGGGTCGCCGGGGCAAAGTTCGGCGAACTCGCGCCCTCCCATGAACCGCGCCGAGGCCACCGGCCGGCCGAAGGCATCGATATTGGCGAGGCAGTCGCGGGCCGGATCGAGGCCCGACAGTTCGGCTCCAGGCGCACAGACGATCACCCAGGTGCCGGTCGATACCACCGCGAACGGCGGTTCGCGCTCGATCAGGTGCGGCAGCAGCGAGGCGTTGGAATCGTGGATGCCGCAATGTACCGGCACCGGCTTGGCAAGGCCGAGGCGCTTGGCCAGTTCGGGCACGACGAGGCCCAGCACGTCGCCCGCCGGCCGCACTTCGGGCATCTTGTCGATCCAGCCCTGCTTGAGCACGAGCGAGGAATAGAGGTCGGTCTGGAAATTCCACAGGTCCGTGTGGCAGCCAAGCGAGGTGATCTCGGCCGCAACCACCCCTGATAGCCGGTAGCTCCAGTATTGCGGGTAGGTGACGATCGCCTGGGTCCTGGCGAAGGCCTCGGGAAAGCGCCGGCTCTGCCAGAACAGCTGGGCGCCGAGGTTGAGCCCGATCGGCAACCGCGGCGTAAAACTCTCGGCGAACAGCGGCCGGGCCGCATCATATTCGGCCGCCAGCTCGTCGGGGCCGGCATACTCGTAATCGAGCGCGGGGAGGGCCAACGCGCCCGTCCCGTCGAGCAGCGCGGCCGAAGCCCCGTGCGTCGTCACCGACAGCGCGTCGATCGGCGTTTCCCGGTTGAGCTCGGCGATCGCGCCAGTCAGGAATTCCCACAGCCCATCGATGTCGAAATGCGGGTAGAGCCCATCCCGGACCACCGTGTTGGGGGTGCGCCGCATGGCGATTTCGGTGCGGCTGGCGAGGTCCACCAGCGCAAACTTGGCGTTGGTCTTGCCGATGTCGATGACACCGGCGACACGCGGCCCCGTCATGCCCTCTGCCTCTGCCGGATCATGCGGAAGAGGATCGGCAGGGCGATGACGATGATCAATAGTGCGCCGGTGAAGATGCTCATCACGATGCCGGGCACATTAAGCAATCCGAGGCCGAACGTCACGAGGCCAATGATGAACGCGGCGATCACGACGCCGACGATCGAGCCGCTGCCGCCCTGGATGTTGACGCCGCCGAGCACCACCATGGTGATGGCTTCGAGCTCGTACCCCTGGGCGATCGATGGCCGGGTCGAGCCGAGCCGCGAGGTGATGAGGATCGAGGCGATGCCGCTCATCAGGCCAGTAAGGCAAAACAGCACGAATTTGATCCGCGCCACGCGGACGCCGGAGAACTGCGCCGCCACCGGATTGCTGCCGATGGCGAAGACGCGGCGGCCGAAATTGGTCCGGTGCAGCAGGAACCAGTAGACGATCGCGGCGACGACGAAGGCGGCGAACTCGAACGAGGTCACCCACCAGACATAGCCCTGGCCGAAAAACGCGAAGTCGTCCGGATAGCCCTTGTAGACCTGGTCGCCGAGGATGATGAACGCGATGCCGCGAAACAGGCTCATCGTGCCGATGGTGACCACGATCGAGGGGAGCTTGAGCCCGGTCACCAGCCAGCCGTTGAAGGCGCCGCAGGCGATCCCGACCACCACCCCGATCGCGACGAGCTCGGGCGTGTCGACGCCCACCTGCGCCGCCGCGCCCATCAGCGTCGATGACAGCGCGATGATCGAGGCGACCGACAGGTCGATCTCCCCGGCGATGATCAGCAACGCCATGGCAAAGGCGATCAGCGCCTTCTCGGTGAAGTTGAACGTCGCATCCGACAGCGAATTGGGGTCGAGGAAATAGGGCGAGGCGAAGCAATTGGCGACGAAAATGGCGATCGCCACGAGCAGCAGCAGCGATTCCCACGATAGGACGGCCGCTCGCAGGGGATGGTCGAGACGATCGGGGATCAGCCGGTGCTGGGGCGTGGCGTCGTTCATGAGCTCAGTCCGTTACCGTGTAGCCAGCAGGAGGCGTGAATCCCTCGGCCCGCTTGCGGGAGAGGGTGGTCCGGCAGGACCGGTTGAGGGCGGGGACGGCCGATGGACGGTGCCTTGGACCAGCCCCCTCCCCAACCCTCCCCACAGAGGGGGAGGGTGTCAGGCCCAGTTTGGTGGGCTGCCTTGCCACATCCACAGACGTACACCCTCCCCCTCTGTGGGGAGGGTTGGGGAGGGGGTAGGCAACATGCTCCACCGGCTCCCCCCTTCCGCCCCTACCGGGGGCACCTTCCCGCGCAAGCGGGAGAAGGAGTTGCGAGCCGTCGGCCCCCATCACGCCTTCTCCGCCCGCTTGAGGATCAGCCGGCCCGGCTGGCGTTCGCCGCGGGCGTTGAAGATCACGGCAAGGATGATCGCCGCGCCGGAGATGGCCATCTGCCAGAACGGCGACACGTTGATCACCGGCAGCGCGTTGTTGACGAGGCCGAGGAACAGCGCGCCCAGCACCGTGCCGCCGACCGAACCGATACCGCCGGCGATCGAAACGCCGCCGATCACGCAGGCGGCGATGACGTTGAGCTCGTATCCATTGGCGATTTCGACCGATGCGATGACGTAGCGCGACACCCAGAGGTAGCCCGCGAGGCCGCCGATCGCGCCCGAAATGCAGAAGGCGATGAATTTGGAGCGGCCGACATCGATGCCGGCATAGACCGAGGCGGTTGGATTGACGCCGACGGCATAGAGCGCGCGACCGAGCGGCGTCCGCGTCAGCACGACGTAAAACAGCACGAGGACGACGAGCGCGACCCAGCTCAGCACCGGCAGGCCGAGCACCACGGCGCGGGTGAAGCCGATGAAGTCGGGGCTCATCTGGTCGGCGTTGACCCATTTGCCGCCCGAAACCACGAACGCCATGCCGCGATAGATGGTGAGCGTCCCCAGCGTCACCACGATCGCCGGGATGTTGAGCCTCCAGACCAGGAGGCCGTTGAACGCCCCGAGCAGCAGGCCCGCCAGCATTGCGACGGCGATCAGCGCCGGCACCGGAATGCCCGGGAACGCCGCGTTGAGCATGGCGACGATCATGCCCGACAACGTGAGGTTGGCGGCGATCGACAGGTCGATCGAGCGTGTCAGGATGACCACCATTTGCCCGAGCGCCAGAACGATCAGGATCGAGGTGTCGTTGAAGATGCCGAGCAGGTTGTCCGGCTGGGCAAAGCTCGGCGAACGCACCGCGATACCCACCGTCAGCACGACGATGGCGAGGATCAGCAGCGCTTCGCGATATTTGAGCAGCCGGGTCACGCCGCTTCCTCCTCGGCAATGCCGGCGGCGGTTCTGACCAGCGTCTCGGCGGTCAGCCCCTGGTTGTCGAAAATCCCGACGATCCGCCCCTCGCGCATCACGGCGATGCGGTCGGACATGCCGAGCACCTCGGGCAATTCCGACGAGACCATGATCACCGACAGTCCCTGCGCCACCAGCTCCGCCATGAAGCCGTGCACGGCGGCTTTCGAGCCGATATCGATGCCCTTGGTAGGCTCGTCGAGGATAATCACCTTCGGGGCGGTCGCGAGCCATTTGGCGATCACCACCTTCTGCTGGTTGCCGCCCGACAGCGTGCCGACGTCCTGGCTCAGCGAGGAGGCGCGCAGATCGAGCCGCTGCGTGAACTGGCGGGCCAGCGTGAACTCTTCGGCGAGCTTCAGCACCCCGGACTTGCTGGTCCGTTTCAGCGAGGGCAGCGAGACGTTCTGAAAGATCGGCAGTCCGATCACCACGCCCTGCTTGCCGCGCTCCTCGGGCACGTAGACGATGCCGGCATCGACGGCGTCGGCCGCCGATCGGGAAGCGATGGGCTTGCCTTCGATCAGGATTTTGCCGGACGAAGGTCTGGTCATGCCGAAGATCGCCTGCATCACCTCGCTGCGGCCGGCCCCGACGAGGCCATAAAAGCCGAGGATTTCGCCGGCGCGCAGCTCGAAGCTGATGTCTTCGAACTCGGTGGGGTGGCTGAGCCCCGAGACCTCGAGCACCGGCGCGCCGATGGCCGCCTCGCGCTGCGGAAAGATCGTGTCGACGGCGCGGCCCACCATCAGCCGGACGATTTCGCCCTGGCTGGTGTCCTTGAGCAGCCCCTTGCCGACCATTTCGCCATCGCGAAACACCGTGTAGCGGTCGGCGATGCGGTAGATTTCGTCGAACTTGTGCGAGATGAACAGCACCGCCTTGCCGTCTTCCTTGAGCAGTTCGATGAGCACGTAGAGCTCCTCGATCTCCTTCTGGCTGAGGGCCGCGGTCGGCTCGTCCATGATCACGATCTGCGCCTCGATCGACATGGCCCGCGCTACTGCGACGAGGTGCCGGTTGGCGATGCCGAGGTCCTTCAGCCGGGCATCGGCGGAAATCCTGGCGCCCATCGACTTGAGCACGTCCCGGGCGTCGGCGCGCATCTTCCTGAGGTCGATGGTGTTGAAGCGGGTGCGGGGCGCGTGCCCCAGATAGATGTTTTCAGCCACCGTCAATTCGTCGAACAGCACGGTTTCCTGGTGGATGGCCGTGATGCCCTGCTCGAAAGCGGCGTGCGCCGAAGAGAGCGTCACCGCCTTGCCGGCGATCGAGATGGTGCCCTCGTCAGGCTGGTATATGCCGGTCAGGATCTTGACCAGCGTCGACTTGCCGGCCCCGTTCTCGCCGATCAGCGTCGTCACTTCGCCCGGATAGAGCTCGAGGCTCACCTGGTGCAGCGCCCGGACGCCGGGAAAGCTTTTCGAGATGCCGGAGAGGCTGAGGAGGGGGTCGATCATCTGGTTTCGTTTTGTGGTGGGCAGGACCCCCACCCTTGATCCCTCCCGTCAAGAGGAGGGAGACGATGGAGTGGCAGGCTGCGGCAAGCAGGAATCCGCGGGTGTCGACCGGCTCCCCTCCCCCGTGAGGGGAGGGGTTGGGGTTGGGGTCTCTTGCCGTTGCCGAGCTATGGAACGGCCCGGCGGTGCGAAACCGCCGGGCCTAGATCAGATCAATAGATCTTGGCGTACTGCGCGATGTTGGTCTTGTCGAAGACGAAGGGGTTGGCCATGGCGCCTTCGAGATTGTCGTCGAGGGTGAGCGTGCCGACGCGGCCCATCGAGAGCTTGGCGCCCGGGGTAGCCTTTTCCTTCTTCACGGCGAGGTCATAGGCGAGATAGACGGCCGAGTAGCCGAGGTCGATCGGGTTCCACAGCGCCACGCCCTGCGACGCGCCGTTGTCGATGAACTTCTTGAACTCGGAGGGGAGGGCGAGGCCGGTGACGTTGACCTTGCCGATCAGGTTGTCGTCGGTGACGACCTGCGCGGCGGCCACGACGCCGACCGTGGTCGGGGCGATGATCGCCTTGAGGTTCGGGTAGCTCTTCAGCAGGCCCTTTGCCTGGTCGGTCGACTTGGCCGAGTCGTCGTCGCCATAGACGACAGCGTCGAGCTTGATGTTCGGATACTTGGTCGGTAGCAGCTTCTTGGCCGCGTCGATCCAGGCGTTCTGGTTGGTCGCGGTGGAAGCGGCCGACAGGATTGCCACTTCGCCGCCGTCCGGCAGGTGGTCCGCCGCCAGCTTGACGATGGTGTCACCGATCAGGTCGACGCCCGAAGCGTTGAGGTTGAGCTCGCGGCCTTCCTTGGCGACGCCCGAGTCGAACGAGATCACGGTGATGCCGCGCGACATCGCCTTCTTGAGGACGGGCACCAGCGCGTCCTTGTCGTTGGCCGAGATGGCGATGGCGTTGACCTTCTGGGCGATCAGCGAGTTGATCACCTCGATCTGCGCTTCGGCGGTGGCCTTGGTCGGGCCGGTATAGATGATCTGGACGTTGCCCAGCGCCTTGGCGGCTTCCTCGGCCCCCTTGTCGGCGGCGTCGAAGAAGCCGTTGCCCAGCGACTTCACCACCAGCGCGATCTTGACCGGCGCCGCGTACGCAGTGCCTGCCAGCAGCAGTGTGGCGACAGCGGCTGCTGCCCCGATGGTCTTCAGAAAGCTCATGAATATCCTCCCGGTTTTGAGCTTGGAAACGCCGCCCCGATCAGGCGACGTGTTGCTTACCCTCCGCCGCCACGTCGGCGACGATGAGACCTACGCCGGCTTCCTCGAGCATCTGCCTGTCCTCGTCGCGGATGCCGCGATCGGTGATGACGGTGGTGACGCGGTCGAGGCTGCAGAGAATGAGGCTGGAGCGCCTCTGGAACTTGGTTGAATCGGCGAGCACGATCAGTTCGTCCGCCTGGCCGATCAGCGCGAGCTCGGACTGCACCACCATGGGGTCGGCTTCCATCAGCCCGTGCCGCGCCAGCCCCTGGCAGCCCATGAACATCTTTCGCGCATAAAAGTGGCTCGCTACCACGCCGCCGAACGGCGACAGGATGACGTTCTGCTCGCGATAGATGGTGCCCCCCGGGATCACCACGCTGTTGCGGGAATTGTGGATCAGGTGTTCGGCGATGGGGAAGCTGTTGGTGAACACCGACAGCCGCCGCGCCACCAGGTGATCAACCATCTGGTAGGTGGTGGTGCCGCCATTGATGATGATCGGCTCGCCATCCTTGCAGATGTCGGCAGCAGCGCGCGCAATTGCGCGCTTGGCAGCGATATTGAGCGTTTCATTGACCGAAAACGGTCGTCCGATTAGTCCGCCCTGCTCGGGCGGGTTCACCGCCTCGGCGCCGCCGCGCAGCCGCCGCAGCTTGCCCTGCATGTGCAGTGCGCTGATGTCGCGGCGAATGGTCGCCTCAGAGGAGCCCGTAACCTCGCATAACTCGGCTACCGTCGCGACGGGACGCGACTGAACGGTGGCCAGAATGACGCGATGGCGTTCGGTTTCGTGCACGGCTCTTCTCCCTGCGGCATGACTTCCACTGTCCTTGATCAGTGTCAATCATAATTTGTCACATTCGGGCACATCTGTCGGCGTGTGACCGGAAGTGAGCGTTTCTGATTGACACGAGGCGGGGCATCGGGCCTATACGACGTAAAACGGTTGACGATTTCTTAGGGAGGAAGGCATGGCCGATACCGCCGCACCCGCGCGCCTCGCGGACCTATGGGACGACGCCAAGGCAGCGGGAATGACCGAGCCGCAGCGCCTGGTCTATCGCTCCAACATCCTCGGTTCGGACAAGCGGGTCACCAATTATGGCGGCGGCAATACCTCGTCCAAAATCTGGGAAAAGGATCCGCTCACCGGCGAGCAGGTCGAAGTGCTGTGGGTCAAGGGCTCAGGCGGCGACAGCGCCTCGATCAAGCTCGACGGGTTTTCGACCCTCTACATGGACAAGCTCCGTGCGCTGAAGAAGCTCTATCGCGGCCTCGCTTACGAGGACGAGATGGTCGGGTACCTGCCGCACGCGACCTTCAACCTCAATCCCCGCGCCGCCTCGATCGACACCCCGCTGCATGCCTTCGTGCCGCATGCCTTCGTCGATCATATGCATCCCGATGCGATCATCGCCATCGCCGCATCGAAGGATTCCAAGGCCCTGACGCAGCAGATCTTCGGCGACGAGATCGGTTGGCTGCCGTGGAAACGGCCGGGCTTCGAGCTCGGCCTGTGGCTCGAAAAGTTCTGCCTCGAACATCCCGCCGCCAAGGGCGTCATCCTCGATAGCCACGGGCTCTTCACCTGGGGCGATACGCCCAAGGAGTGCTACGAGCAGACGATTACGACGATCAACAAGGCGATCGACTGGCTCGAAAAGCAGCTCGCCGGCAAGGCCATCTTCGGCGGCCCGGTTACGGCATCGCTCGAAGCCGGTCAGCGCCGTGAGATCGCCGGGCGGCTGATGCCGAAGATTCGCGGCATGATTTCGGGCGGCAGCCACATGCTCGGCCATTTCGACGACTCGCCGGCCGTGCTGGAGTTCGTCAATTCGAAAGACCTGCGGCCGCTGGCGGCGCTCGGCACGTCGTGCCCCGACCACTTTCTGCGCACGAAAATCCGCCCGCTGGTGATCGACTTCGATCCGGCCAAGCCGGATGTCGATGCCGTCATCGCCTCGCTGGAGCCCGCCGTCGCCGCCTATCGCGTCGACTACGAGGGCTACTACAACCGCTGCAAGCACCCAGACTCGCCGGCGCTGCGCGACCCGAACGCCGTGGTCTACCTGATGCCGGGCGTCGGCATGTTCACCTTCGCCAAGGACAAGGCGACGGCCCGCATCTCCGGCGAGTTCTACGTCAACGCCATCAACGTGATGCGCGGCGCCTCGACCGTCTCGACCTATCAGGGCCTGTCCGAGCAGG
>Ga0209233_1000759_pt1 | contig 14553 bp, 10 predicted proteins | sample AraplaCL_Cvi_mCL_FD_184269 | JGI IMG/M metagenome (GOLD analysis project Ga0209233, IMG submission 184269) | Arabidopsis root microbial communities from the University of North Carolina, USA - plate scrape CL_Cvi_mCL (SPAdes) (version 2) | ecosystem: Host-associated > Plants > Roots > Endosphere...
CGGCATAGTTCCTGGATTCGGAAAACGCGAAGTCGGCGCAACCGCGGAACGGCGTTAAGCCGCTCGTTATGCCCACCGCGGATCTTGTCTCAGACCAAAGCGCCCTTGCCAGTCGATCATGCAGAGCTGAACGAGGGAAATTGCATACGCCAAGGCGACGCCGGCCGCGACGGCCCCCATTCGGTTCGACGCAAACAGATGCCAGGCCGCAAGAACGAACACAATCCGCATCGCGAGATGGACGAAGCCGACGGGATGGCCGAGCGTCCACGAAAATACGATCCAATGCAACGCAAAGGCGATTCCAACGGTGATCGGAAAAAGCGCCGGAGCATAAAGCCATATCGGGATATGGATCGCCCAGCTCGAAAGCGCCATCACTCGCGCATAGGCAGAGAGCCGGAACAACGGATTGTCCTCCCGGGATTTCATTTCCTCGCCCCGCAGTCGACCGAAGAAGAGTCCGACGGGCAGTATGCCCCAGAAGCAAATCGTCAGGACGAGGTTATGCCATTGATGGTCGACAAACAGGCTGAGGATGGCGGCCGCCGAGTACACCACTACGCCGGTCATCGGCAGAGCCAACGAGCCTTTTCGACGCACGATGAAATCTTTCTGCATTTCCTCGAAAGTCATTCGCCTCTCCTATGGGGCGTTTGCTGAGAGGTGAAGGTTCAGACCGCGGGCGACACCCCTGCATAGGCGCTCGGTGCGACGCCGGTCTGGCTGCGAAACATCTGCGTGAACGCCGAAGGATTCGCATAGCCGAAATCGAGCGCAATCGTTGTGATCGAATCACCCGCGGCGAGGCGCGGCAGCGCGGCGACGACGCAGGCTTGGCGGCACCAGGCGGCGAAACTCGTGCCGGTCTGCTCGCGGAACAGGCGCGTGAACGAGCGCCGCGACATGTTCAGCGTCGCGCACCAGTCGTCGATCGTCTCGTGCGGCGTCGGCCGGTCGAGGAATGCGCGGCAGCGTGCGGCGAGTTTCGGCGAGGTCGGCAAGCTGATATTGAGCGGCAGCGTCGGCAGCGTTTCGATCTCGGCGATCAACAGGCGCATGATCAGGCCCGCGCGCGCGTGCACGTCGTATTTCGCAGGCAGATCGACCGCTTCGAGCAGCAGCGCGCGAGCAAGTGGGGTGATGCCGAGCACGCGGCACTCGTTCGGCAGTTTCTTGCTAACCGCCGGTTCCAAGAAGATGCTGCGCGTGGTCACGGGGCCAACCGCGTAGACGTCGTGATAGACGCCGGCCGGAATCCACAACGCGCGCTGCGGCGGCACTACCCAGCGACCCTGCGGCGTGGTGACGATCATCAACCCGGTGGCGCCGTAAAGAAGTTGGTTGCGCCGATGCTGATGCGAGCCGCGAGCGATGCCGGGCGCGTAGTCGTTGCCGACCGAGATGATCGGCCGCGGGATCGCTTCGTAGTCGTCGACGTTGGCGTTGCGCATGAGGGGCACTCAAACCGCGAAAAGATCAAACAGCTAATCCGAGTCGCGCTCGCGCGCGACAAATTTATCGGTGGCCCAACCTCGTAGATCGTTGACCTGCCTGCGGCGGCGGGCTAATGCGAACGATTCTAACCTGCATGCCGTCGAATTCGCCGTCCGAGATTTTCAACGTGAGTGCCAATTCCGCCACTGTCACCGACAAGATTCCATCGGCCACGCCGGCCGATACCGGCACCGTGCTCAGCGTACTCGGCGCGGTCAGCGCCTCGCATTTCCTCAACGATCTGATCCAGTCGTTGCTGCCGTCGATCTACCCGATCCTGAAAAGTAACTACGCGCTCGACTTCGGCCAGATCGGCCTGCTCACTTTTACCTACCAGATCACCGCTTCGCTGCTGCAGCCGCTGGTCGGCGCGTACACGGATCGCCGGCCGCTGCCGTTTTCGCTGCCGGTCGGCATGGGCTTCACGCTCTGCGGCCTGCTGCTGCTCTCGCAGGCGGCATCGTTCCCGTTTCTGCTGCTCGCTGCGGCGCTGGTCGGCACGGGATCGTCGATCTTCCATCCAGAATCCTCGCGCATCGCGCGGCTCGCTTCAGGCGGGCGCCATGGCTTTGCGCAGTCGTTCTTCCAGGTCGGCGGCAACGCGGGCTCGGCGCTCGGGCCGCTGCTCGCCGCGTTCGTCATCCTGCCGCATGGCCAAGGCGCGCTCGCCTGGGTATCGCTGCTCGCGCTCGCCGGCATCGTGCTGCTGACGCGCGTCGGGCTGTGGTACGCGCAGCGCGCCAAACCGAAGGCGGCGAAAGTCGTCGCGGCGGCGTCGACGTTGCCGAAACGGCAGGTCGTTATCGCCATCAGCGTATTGCTCGCGCTGATCTTCTCGAAATATTTTTATCTCATCAGCCTGTCGAACTACTACACGTTCTACCTGATCGAAAAATTCCACGTTTCGACACAGAGCGCGCAGATCCACCTGTTCTACTTCCTCGGCGCGGTCGCGCTTGGCACGCTCGTCGGCGGACCGATCGGTGATCGGGTCGGGCGCAAATGGGTGATTTGGGTGTCGATCCTCGGCGTGCTGCCGTTCTCGCTGCTGCTGCCGCATGTGGACCTGTTCTGGACGAGCATCCTCAGCGTCGTGATCGGCCTGATTCTGTCGAGCGCGTTCTCGGCGATCCTCGTCTACGCGACCGAACTGGTGCCCGGCAATGTCGGCATGATCGCCGGCATGTTCTTCGGCTTCGCCTTCGGCATGGGCGGCATCGCTGCGGCGGTACTCGGCGAAATCGCCGATCACAAGGGCATCGAATACGTCTATCAGATTTGCGCCTATCTGCCAGCGATCGGCCTGCTCACCGCATTCCTGCCGAATCTGCATCGGCGCCACGCTTAAGAGGTTGAAACGAAGCGGCAGCCGGCGCCATGCACCGGCTGCCTTGCGTCCTTACTGTACCGTCGTCGTCTTCGGCTGACGGAACTGCTGGCCCGCGGCGAGGATCATCGCGGTGATCGCCTCGATCGCGTTGCTGCCCTTGCCGTCACCGCCGACGAGAATCTGCGGCACGACCGGCAGCTTGCCTTCGGCGATCGCGCGCGTGATCTGCGCGGAGATTTCCTGAGCAAGACGAATCTCGGGACCGCCGTAAGCCTCGACCTGCTTGTGCGCCGCGCGCGCGGTCGCTTCGCCCTCGAGCTCGATGCGGTTCGCGTTCGCCGCGCCGATCGCCTTGATGCGTTCGGCATCGGCCAGTGCGACATTGCGGATCTTCGCCGCATCCGCCTCACCTTGACGCGTTTGCGTCTTTACCTCGGCGAGACCTTTGTTCTCGGCGATCTCGATCGCGATGCGCGACTCGGTTAAGCCCTTCTGCTGGGCGGCAACGGCCGCAGCTTCGCGCAGCGTACGTTCCTTGACCGCAGCGGCTTCCTGCTGCTCGTAGGTTTCGATCTGTTCGCGCGCGACCTGGCGATCGCGCAACTGGGCAAGGATGTTCTCGATCTGGCTGTTGCCGGCCGGCGACTTGGGCGTGCCGATCAGTACTTCCTGCAGTTCGAGATTGTAGGCCGCGAACTTGCCCTTCATGTCGGCGAGCGCCTGGCCCTGGATGTCCGCACGCTGCTGCAGCAGTTCGATCAACGTCTTGGTCTGCGCAGTGTTCTTGAAGTACGCGGAGACCATTGGATCGAGCGTCTGCTCGACCAGCTTCTGCACATCGCCGAAGCGCTGGATCACCTTCGCCGCCTTCTTGTAATCGATGTGTACGACGACGGACAACGGCAGCGTCGGCTCGAACGCGTCCTTGGTGATCAGCGAGATTTCCTTGAGGTTGCGGTCGAAGTCCGAGCCCGACTGGCCCGATTCCCATTTGAGGATGAAGTTTGTCGTCGGCACTTTCACGATCGAACCGGCGAAGCGGTTGAACGCATACTTGCCCGGCAGCATCGGCGCTTCCCAGACGCCGCGTTCGCCGTCGCCGACGAGTTCGCCGTGCTGGTATTCCGCGCCCGAGCGGTCGGCGCCGCGCTTGCCGATGAACGAGACGACCACACCGACCGTGCCCATCGGCACGAGCGTCTTCTCGATGAATTCCACGCTCGCGAACAGTCGGTTGACGTAATAGGTGCCGTCGACGAGCACCTGATACTGGCGCCCGCGGAAACCGCCGGCGGCAAGGAAGCGGTCCGCGTCCTGGAAATTGTTGTGATAGGCCGCGGCGACGCTGCGGTCCGCGCCGACCGCAGGCGCAATCAATTCGCCCGCCGGCAGGCCGGGGCCGTCGTGCACAGTGACGATGCCGATGACATCGTTGACGACGCGCGCTTCCTTGGTGCCGGGATCGGTGACGCGCAATCCCTGCGCCGACTGTTCGCCGATCACGACGGGATGGAAGCCGCCACGCGCCTCGATCTGCGCACGCATCGCTTCGATCGTATCGGCGTCGGACTTCGCGAGCGCGACCGCATACGTGTTCGCGCGCGTGAGCACGATGAACTGGGCGATGTTGATCGCGTAGACGCCTTCGCGCAGCACCTTGCGCTGCGGGCCTTTCTGGCCGTTGGCGGCAAGGAAGTCGCGCACATTTTCAAAATCGTCGGCCTTCGCATTGCCCGCCAGCGACTGGCCGGCGTCCAGCGGCCGGCCGTCGCGCGCGAACACGTAGCCGATTTCTCCTTGCGGCACGGTCACGAGGTCGACCTTATGCACGCGGTACTGGAACGGAAACAACACGTGAAAACCACCGCGCAGCAGTTCGGGCACATAGCCCGCCTCGCCGCCGAGCGCGACAAGACCGCTCTTCACCGAGCCCTTGCCGGACCATAACCGTTCGAGCACGCCGACGCGATTGTTCGGCACGTACACGATCGATGAATACAACAGGATCAGCGCGGCGAGCACGCCGACGATGACGAAGATATTGCCAAGACTCAATTCCAAATTAAGCCACGACATGACGTTCCATCCTCAGACAGATTGAAAGAAAAGTGGAAAGGTATACAAACGGAGAACACGCACGAACGAGCTACATGGGCGGCATCGACCACTCCAAGCAGTGAGAAAACCGGGCGCGCGCCGGCGCCGATGCAGATGACACATCGAACACGGAATGTGGCGCGGAAAATCCGTTCGGCCGGGTGACGGTCGCGGCAGACGCGACGGACGGCGGATGGGAGAAACCCCTGGCGGTGACGGTAAGCACGACTGCTTTCCTTGATCACGAAATGGGGCGTGGGCCGTTTTTTTCAAGCGGCGACGCGCGCTTGCGCAAGTGCCTGAATCCGCAGCTATAGTGCGCGCAACGCCATCAGGTCACAGAATCGTCATGTTCGGATCGTCCCTGCCGCCCGGGTCCAAGCGCGCGATTTCGCGCCGCATCCTCGTCGCCCCGTTCGCAGCCACCGCGCGCCGCGTCGGCGAAGTGGTCGAAGACACCGACGATCTGCTCCACCGCAGCGGCGACCTGCGCGAAGGCAAGGCGCTGATCACGACGGTGATCGCGCTGCTGCTCGGCATTCTCAGCTTGCTCGCCGTGCTCGCGTTCCATTTTCCGCAGTATCTGACGATGCCCGAGCTGCGGCATAAATATTCGGTCGATGTGCTGCGCCAGCTGTTGTTCGGTGGGCTGCTCGTCGCCGGCGCGCTGTCGCTGACGAATCTGATCTTCAATCGCCGACGCAATCTCAATCTCGTCGCGTTCGCCTGCGTCATCGTCGCGGTGGCGCTCGGCGGCTCGCGCGTGCCGGTCGGCGATTTCCCGGACAACACGCCGTACATCGGCCTGGACTGGTTCATCCTCGACCTGCTCGGCTCGACCGTGATTTTCGTCGTGCTCGAGAAGCTGTTCCCGCTGTACAAGGGCCAGCCGATCTTCCGCCGCGAATGGCAGACCGACCTCAAACACTTCGCGGTCAACCATTTTCTCGTCGGCGTGATCCTGCTCACGGTGAACTTCCTGATCCACAACGTGTTCGGCTGGCTGGTCAACCACGATTTCCAGCTCGCCGTGCAGCGCATCTGGTTCCTGCCGCAGCTGCTGCTGTGCATCCTCGTCGCCGATCTCGCACAGTACTTCACCCATCGGGCGTATCACGAGGTGCCGTTCCTGTGGAAATTCCATTCGGTGCATCATTCGACGAAGACGATGGACTGGCTCGCGGGCTCGCGCCAGCACATTCTTGAGATCATCGCCACGCGCGTCGCCGTGCTCGCGCCGCTGTTCGTGATCGGCTTTTCCGAAGGTGTGATCAATGCCTACATCATCATCGTCGGTTTCCAGGCCGTGTTCAATCACGCCAACGTGCATCTGCCCTGGGGGCCACTGCGGTATCTGATCGTAACCCCGGACTTCCACCACTGGCACCACTCGCAGGACGACGAGGCGATCGACAAGAACTACGCCGCGCATTACTCGTTCCTTGATTATCTGTTCGGCACCGCGGTGAAATCGGAGCGGAAATTCCCCGAACACTATGGCGTGGTCGGCGACTACATGCCCGATGGCTTCGTCAACCAGCAGTTGTTCCCGTTCAAGGCGATGGTCAAGTCCGACGCATCGCCCTAAGACCGGGCGGCAAAAACCGCGGCCGGCTGCCCTGTTTTGTAAAGCGTACTCGTCTACACTGGTACGAATTCGTTGCTTGGGGAAGGGCTGCGCGATGCTGCAGGAGTTGCTGATTCTTTACGTGGTCTCCTTCGTCCTGGGGATCGTCATCATCGTGCGCGTCTGGCGCGCGAACACGCTCGACGGCGTGCTGACACTGTTCATCCCGTTTTATGTCCTCTACTCGCTGTACAAGTACTGGGGCGACAAGGATCACGACATCCGCTGGCCGCTGTTTGCCCAGGTCGTCGTCGGCTGCATGCTCTTCTGGGTGATCGTGCACGTTACCCCGGCGAAGGTCGACGCAAACTACCCGGCCGTAGCGCAGGAACAGAGCGCGGACGACGACGATCAGGCGGACAATGGCGCAGCGGTAAACCGCACCACCGGCCCCGCGCTGGCCGCGACACAGAATCAGGCGGCGACGAATCCCAGCGCGCCGCATGCGCCGGAGCCGGCGGCCGAAGAGCCCCCGCGCCGCGCCACCCCCGCGGAACTGCGCCGGCTCGCCGAAATCCTCTCGTTCCAGCGCGGCCGCTTCGTGCGCGAGGCGGTCGGCATGAACTTCGACATCCCGCGCGGCCAGCATCTGCTCGCAGGCGCCGACGCCCGCCGGGTGGACACGGCATTGCGCGGAGAAAACGATACCCATCTGATCGGCTGGATGATCCCTGCGGACAAAACCCTGACCGACCCGAACCTGCATGTCGTCCGCATACGCTGGCGCCACGACGGGCTGGTCGCCACGGATTCCGCACCGCTGGATCCGGCCGCGCTGCTCGCCGCCGCGCAGGCGCAGACGCGCGTGCCGCGCCTGTCCGGCAGCGGCGGCACCCTGCTCGGTTACGATGCCGCGCCGGAACGCCAAGGCTCGACGATCGTCTGGAGCGAGGAACGCCAGCCCGAAGGCGCCACCACGAGCGTCTTCGACTGTCACGCGCTGCGCCTGGCGCGCAAGGGCGTGCTCGAATTCAGCATCGTCGGCGCGGATGCGAAAGCGGCGAAATCGTGCACCGACGAGCTGCGCGCGCTGGCCACGGCCGTGCGCTTCGATGCGAGTGCGGACTATCCGGAGCAAGCCCAGGGCGAGCGCGTCGCCGTGTATTCGCTGGTCGGATTAATCACACAAACCCAATAGCCCTCGGCCGCTCGAACGAGCGTTCACACTGCCGCGCCGGCCGCGGATGGTAAACTTGCGCGTTCAAAACTCGCCGCGAGCAAGGCTCACATGTCCGTTCCTGCAACCCAGCTCGACCTCGGCTATACGCTCGAGGACAAGTACACGCGCAAGCAAGGTCGCATCTATCTTTCCGGCGTGCAGGCACTGGTGCGCCTGCCGCTGATGCAACAGATGCGCGATCGTGCTGCCGGCCTCAACACGGCTGGCTTCATTTCCGGCTATCGCGGTTCGCCGCTCGGCGGTTTCGACCTCGAGCTGTGGAAGGCGAAGAAACACCTCAAGTCGTCGAACATCGAATTCCAGCCCGGCCTCAACGAGGACCTCGGTGCGACGATGGTCTGGGGCACGCAGCAGGCCAACCTGTTCCCCGGCGCCAAGTACGACGGTGTATTTGCGATGTGGTATGGCAAGGGTCCGGGTGTGGATCGCTCGGGCGACGTGTTCAAGCACGGCAACGCCGCGGGCACCTCGAAGAACGGTGGCGTACTCGCTTTGGCCGCGGACGATCATGCCTGCCGCTCGTCGACGCTGCCACACGGCTCGGAACTCGAATTCGTCAGCGCGATGATGCCGATCTTGAACCCGGCCGGCGTGCAGGACATCCTCGACATGGGCCTGCTCGGCTGGGCGATGTCGCGCTATACCGGGCGCTGGGTCGGCTTCAAGACGATCGCGGAGACGGTCGAATCCTCGGCCAGCGTCAACGTCAATCCGCATCAGCTCGACATCGTGATTCCGACCGATTTCACGATGCCGCCCGGCGGCCTCAGCATCCGCTGGCCCGATCCGCCGCTCAACCAGGAAATGCGCCTGCACCAGTACGCCGTGCAGGCGTCGCAGGCGTTTGCGCGCGCGAACAAGATCGACCGTGTCGTCATCGATTCGCCGCGGGCACGCCTCGGTATCGTCACCACGGGCAAGAGCTATCTCGACGTGCTGCAGGCGCTCGAATATCTCGGCATCGACGAGAAAATGGCCGCCGACGTCGGCATCCGCGTGTACAAGGTCGGCATGACCTGGCCGCTCGAGCCGGTCGGCATTCGCGAGTTCGCCAACGGCCTCGAAGACATCATCGTCGCCGAAGAAAAGCGCTCCTTCATCGAATCGCAGATGAAGGAATACATGTACAACTGGCCGACGCGGCCGAGCGTGGTCGGCAAATATGACGAGGAAGGCAACTGGATTCTGCCGTCCACGTCCGAGCTGACGCCGGCGATGATCGCGCTCGTGATCGCCAAACGCCTGTCGCGTTTCTTCAGCAACGACACGATCAAATCGCGCGTCGCCTGGATCGAAGCGAAGGAGCAGGAACTCACCCTGCCGCGCGCGAATTTCCCGCGCGCTGCGCACTATTGTTCCGGCTGTCCGCACAACACTTCGACCGCGGTGCCCGAGGGCTCGCGCGCGCTCGGCGGCATCGGCTGCCACTACATGGTCACCTGGATGGACCGCCGCACCGATACGTTCACCCAGATGGGCGGCGAAGGCGCGACCTGGTGCGGCCAAGCGCCGTTCACCGAAACCCAACACGTATTCCAGAACCTCGGCGACGGCACGTATTTCCATTCGGGCTCGCTGGCGATACGCCAGGCGATCGCGGCCAAGGTCAACATCACCTACAAGATTCTCTACAACGACGCGGTCGCAATGACCGGCGGCCAGCCGGTAGACGGCACACTGACCGTGCCCGGCATCGCCAACCAAATGCGCGCCGAAGGCGTGCAGACGATCGTGGTGATGAGCGACGAGATCGAGAAATGGTCGAAGCGCGAACTGTTCCCGCGCGATGTCGAGTTCTTCGATCGTGCCGAATTCGATACGGTGTCGAAGCGCCTGCGCGAAGTGCCCGGCGTGTCGGTGCTGATTTACGATCAGACCTGCGCGACCGAGAAACGTCGCCGGCGCAAGCGCGGCAAGCTCGAAGACCCGAAGAAACGGGTCTTCATCAACTCTCTGGTCTGCGAAGGCTGCGGCGACTGCGGCGAGAAATCGTTCTGCGTTTCCGTGCTGCCGAAAGAGACCGAGTACGGGCGCAAGCGCGAGATCGACCAATCGAACTGCAACAAGGATTATTCCTGCGTCAAAGGCTTCTGCCCGAGTTTCGTCACGATTCACGGCGGCGGCCTGAAGAAGCGCAAGCCCGGCAGTGGAAAAGTGGACTTCTCCACATTGCCGCAACCGAGCTTCCCCAGCGACCTCGCCCAGCCTTGGAACATCCTCGTCACCGGCATCGGCGGTACCGGTGTCGTCACGATCGGCGCGCTGATCGGCATGGCCGCGCATCTGGAATCGAAGGGCGCGACCGTGCTCGACCAGACTGGCCTTGCACAGAAGGGCGGCGCGGTGACCTGTCATCTGCGCATCGCGAAGACGCCAGCGGACATCCACGCCGTGCGCATCGCCGCGGGCGAAGCCGACCTCGTCCTTGGCTGCGACATGGTCGTGGTCAACGACTACTGGGCACTATCGAAGATCCGCGCCAGGCGCTCGCACGTCGTGCTCAACACCTACGAGGCGATGCCCGGCACGTTCACGACCAAGCCGGACATGCAGTTCCCGGCGCTGCAGATCGTCAAAGCTGTCGGCACCGCGCTCGACGGCGACGAGCCCGAACTCGTCGACGCGACCGATCTCGCGACCAAGCTGCTCGGCGACTCGATCGCGAGCAATCTGTTCATGCTCGGCTACGCCTGGCAGAAGGGCTGGGTGCCGATCTCCGAAGCCGCTCTCATGCGCGCGATCGAGCTCAACGGCGCTGCGATCGAGATGAACAAGAGCGCGTTCAATTGGGGCCGCCTCGCCGCGGTCGATATGGCGAAGGTGAAGGAAGCGGCCAACGGCGTCGAGGCCCCCGCGACGGCATCGGCCATCGCAGCGCCATTGGAAGACGCGAAGATCAGCAGAACGCTCGATGAGGAAATCGCGCGCCGAGTCGCCTTCCTCACCGAGTATCAGGACGCGACTTATGCAGCTAAATACAAGGCGCTCGTCGACAAGGTACGCAGCGCCGAGCAGGCGAAAGCGCCCGGACAAACGACGCTAAGCGAAGCGGTCGCGCGCTATGCATTCAAGCTGATGGCGTACAAGGACGAGTACGAAGTCGCGCGCCTGTACACGAGCGGTGAGTTCGAGAAGCAGATCAAGAACACCTTCGACGGCGATTACAAGATTCACTTCAATCTTGCTCCGCCGACCTTTGCCAAGAAGGACGCGGACGGCCATCTGATCAAGCGCGAGTTCGGCCCATGGATGTTCCGCGCGTTCAAACTGCTGGCCAAGTTCAAGGGTCTGCGCGGCGGTGCGCTCGATTTCTTCGGCAAGACTGCCGAGCGCAAGATGGAGCGTCAACTGATCGCCGACTACTTCGTTACGGTCGATGAACTGCTGTCGAAGCTCGACCGCAATAACTTGAAGCTCGCCGTCGACATCGCTGCGATTCCGGAAATCATCCGCGGCTACGGCCACATCAAGGAAGCGAATTTCGCCAAGGCGGCGGCGAAACGCGAGCAACTGCTCGACGCCTGGCGCAACAACCGGCCGGCCGCCATCGCTGCGTAAAAATGAGCGGTTCGCGGAATGCGAGCCCTCTGACCCCGACCGATGCGATCTCTGCGCCGCTGAGCGGCGCAGAGAAATGTGCTCCAGTTCACAAAATAGAAAGTGACGTTGATCGCATAATATTCGGAGGAGACGTTCGTACGGCGAGGAACGCTGCGATCGTTTAAGGGGGATTCTTGAGTTTCTTTTTCAGTTCGCTGCCGCTACGCGGCGGCGCGGTGGCGTCGTACGCTACGCGCCCGCTTGGCCCGGCACCGCAGCTATCTTGTAACGCCGTCGTTCACACAGAACCCACTGCGGAAGTCCCCAGCGCAGATGCCATGCGTTGGCCGTCGGCGTGCCGGCATCGACCCGTCGACGCGCGGTTGTCGTCATGAACCTACGCGCGAACTTCGATTTCGGCTTTTCGCAACGCGACATCCTCGCGCGCGCGGCCTCCCTTCTCGAAGCGGGCGAAGGCGACCGCGGCAAACAAGTGCTGAGCGCATTGCGACCTGAGCAAATCGGCACCACGCAGGAAGCGATCATCGCAACCGAAATGTTCCTCGACGTGCACGAACTCGATGCCGCGCTGGCCGCGGCGAAGCGCGCCAACGAACTCGACCCGCAGCATCCCGAGGCACAGGAATTGCTGATGGAATGCCGCTACCGCATCGATCTGCCGGCGATCTGGCGGACCGAAAGCCACGATATCCGCACCCGGCTCAAACGCCTCAACGCGAAAGCACTGGGCCAGCCGCCGGCGGCAAACGCGCCTATCCACATCGTCTGCAATCTGGAAAATATCGGCGGCAGCGAACGCCGTGCGCTCAACCTGCAGCGCCTGCTGTCGGCGCATGCGCCGACCACGCTCTGGTCGACGACGTCCCCACATCCGACGCATTCGCGCGCGACGGATATCCGCGTGATCTCGCCCGAGTCCGCGCCGGCGAACGGCACCCTCGTGTTGATTGGCACGTTTTTTCCCTGCGGCAACTGGTTGCAGGAGAACCGCTTCGAGCGCGTCGTCATCTGCCACAACCTCGTCGGCCAAAACCAGAACGTCGTGCGGCGCCTGCAGGAAATTGAAGACAATCCCTCACACCCCTCAGTGCAGCTCACGTTTCCGTCAAAGATGTTCCGCGACTTGCTCGATCTTCCGGGCACAGTCGAATACTCGCCCGTCGACCTCGCGCATTTCCTGCGGCGGCAGCCTCATTCCGAATCCACCTCGAGCCTGGCCATCGGTCGGCACGGTCGCGCATATGCCTTGAAATTTCACCCGAACGACGCCGCGTTCTTCCGCAAACTGCTCGGCCTCGGGCATCGCGTGAAAGTCGTCGGCGGAGCGGTGATCGCCCCAGCCTTTACACGCGATCCGGGCGCAACGCCGGAATGGATCAAACCCGGCACGCTCGACTCGAGAGATTTTCTGCAGACGCTCGACGTCTTCGTCTACCGCAAGCATCCGCTGTGGGTGGAAACCGGCGGAGCGGTGATCCTCGAAGCGATGGCGATGGAAGTACCGGTCGTCGTCTTCCCCGAGCACTGCGGCTGCGCGGAGTTGATCGTGCACGGAGAGAATGGCTTCCTGGTCTCCACCGAAGCCGAAGCGTTCGCTGTCATCGAGCGCCTGCGCGCCGATCCTGCGCTGCGCCAACGCATCGGTCGCGCCGGACGTCAAACCCTGATCGATCTGCAACGCGAGCATGACCGCGAGACGCTCGCGCACTATCAGGTCGGGCACGCGGCCAAGCAATCCGACGAGCGCGATTTAGTCTTCGACGAGATCAACGTACTGAAACCGGCCTTCGCGTAGCACGCGCTCGCCGCGCCTGAGCGCGAGCGGCTCGCGCCACAGCGGCCCGGCGTAAACGCAGGTGTGGAATTCGCCGTTTTCGCCGCAGGGATCGCAGCTCGGCGGCAGGTCGGCGAGCAGCGTCGCGTCGAAGTCGCGCCCGCAGAAACCGGCATCGAGTTGCTGCGTGTCGACGCAACTCAGGATCGCGCGATAGCCGCGCTCGACGAAATAACGCGCAAGGCTGCTGGTGTTCTCGCCCCAGAGTGGATACAACCCCTTCCAGCCGAGACGCTGCAGCAAAGCCTCGCGATACGCGCGCACGTCGGCGAGACAGAGATCACCGAACGCAATCGTGTCGAGTGCGGGCTCGTCTGCACGGGCGCGGTCCAGCGCTTGCGCGAACGCCATTTCGTAGATTTCGTTTGACGCCTGCGGCGGAATCTCCGCTTCGATCAACGGCAGACCGAGTCCGGCGACCTGGCGGCGCAGAATCGAACGGCGCACGCCGTGGATCGCAATACGATCGTAACCGGCAGTGACCGTAGTCACGAGAGCGGCGACGCGGTAGCTCGCATCGCTGAGCAGCCGTTCAAGCGCAAGCGTCGAATCCTTGCCGCCGCTCCACGCCATCAACACCGGCGTGCTCATACGGTGCCGCGGTTCTTGCCCTGGAACGGCACGTAATATTCGCGAATGCGCGCCATGTCGGCGTCGAGATCGTCGCTCAGCTCAATCAGTGGCCCCAGGCCGATCGTCTTCTCGGGATAGTGGAAGTACAGCAGTTGCACCGGTACGTTCGCGGCGCGCGCGATATGCCAGAAACCGCTTTTCCACTTCTTCACTTTCTTGCGCGTGCCCTCGGGCGTGATGCCGAGCCAGAGCTTGTCGCGCTTGGCGAACTGCTGGCGCATCTGCGAGACCACGTCGTGCGCCGCGTTGCGGTCGATGCCGATGCCGCCGAGGCCGCGCACCAGCGGGCCGAGCAGGCCCTTCGTGTAATCCTGTTTGATGATGAAATGAATATCCAGGCGCAACGCGACCTTGAACGCGAGCGACCAGACGCCGTCCCAATTCGAAGAATGCGGCGCGCCGATGATCACGAGCTTGGGCACATCGGGCAGCGTACCGGCGACACGCCAACCGGTCAGACGCAGCAGCGTGCGGCACAGCCAACCGCGAAACGACGGCGGAAGCTGCGGCGCCTGCGGCGGTACGGTCGGGAAAATCGCTGCGTTTGCGTCCCGGTTCAATCCTCGCTCCAGTTGCGTTTCGATCGCTGCTGTTTATGTCCGCTGCGCACGCGCTTGGCGTCGAGCCGACGTTCCTTGGATGCGCGTGTCGGCTTGGTCGCAACCCGCTTCTTCGGCACGTACGCCGCCGCTTGCAGAATCTCGGCGAGGCGCACGCGCGCATCCTCGCGGTTCTTCGCCTGATCGCGAAAACGATTGGCCTGGATGACGAGCACACCGTCGGCGGTCAAGCGA
>Ga0209233_1000760_pt1 | contig 14538 bp, 10 predicted proteins | sample AraplaCL_Cvi_mCL_FD_184269 | JGI IMG/M metagenome (GOLD analysis project Ga0209233, IMG submission 184269) | Arabidopsis root microbial communities from the University of North Carolina, USA - plate scrape CL_Cvi_mCL (SPAdes) (version 2) | ecosystem: Host-associated > Plants > Roots > Endosphere...
GGCGGACCACGACCACCCCGCCCGACCGGACGAGCCCGGGACCCCGCCGGCCGCCCGGCTATCGGGTCCGGAGCGGCGCCTCCTCGCCCTGGTGACGCTCGGATTTGCGCTGTCGAACTTCGCCCTGTCGGCGGTGCTGGCGCAGATGGTGCCGACGCTGACGGCGTTGGGGCTCGGCGCTTCGGCGCTGCTGGTTTCGACGCTTTTCGGGCCGTCGCAAGTGCTGGTGCGCCTGGTCAACATGCTGTTGGGCGAGCGCCGCCATCCGCTCGCGGCCGCGCTGGTCGGGCTTTCGATGACGCCGCTGGCCCTTCTGGTGCTCATGCTGACGGCGCCCGCCGGCGCCGGAGCGGTCGGCTTCGCCATCCTGCTCGGCTTCGGCTCGGGCCTCAAAAGCATCGTCCAGGGCACGCTGCCGCTCGCGCTGTTCGGCCGGGCCGCTTATGGCTCGAGGCTCGGCGTGATGGCGGCCGCCCGGCAGATTTTGTCGGCCGTGGCGCCCTTCGCCTTCGCCGCCCTGACTGGTGCGTTCGGCACGACGACGGCACTCGGGGTCCTCGTGATCGCCGGCGCCCTGGGACTTGGCGCGCTGCTGGAAGTGGCGCGCGTTCACTATTCGGCCCGTGAACCGGCAAGAACCGAAGTCCTGCCCGCCGAACGATAGACGGAGGCTTACGGCAACCAGTCCCGCGGCGAGGGCTTCGCGGTCGACGCCAGCGTCCGGAAGCGGTTTCGATGGAACGCACGCAGGCGCTTCTTCGGGAGGCTTCACGGCAGAAAAGAGGCTTCCGCTGGCAAGCCAAGGATGCTCGCCAGACATCCGCGTTTCGATCACAAAAACGATATGGTTCGGCGACCAGCCAGGCGCCGAGGAGTTGCCACCCAAGAGCTAATCGTTGCCATCTGCATGATGCATGCGCGACGAGCATCGTGATGCGTCACTCATTCGACACAAGACTCAGAATGAGGGGCACATGCGAATTTGAACAGAGGGGCTCGAATTGGTTCACACAGCGATGACGAAGCCGTGCTGTATTGGGCCCCGGCAGCGATTGTTGATGCGCCGTGGATCAGGGATTTCGGGGGAGAGGGTAAGCCTTTTGGGCTGCATGCCTTTCCGACGTCTCGAAGGCCTGTTACTGCTTGATGAGTTGCGTATTTAAGGAAGCTTCGGGTGTTACAAACTGTCCGCGGCCGCCGAGTTCTGGTCAGCGGAGCCGGCGGTTTTATCGGGAGTCATTTGGTCGAGGCACTGGTCGCGGGTGGTGCTGAGGTCAAGGCGCTGCTCCACTACAATGCCCAAGGGAGCATTGGGAATTTGGCGCTTGTGCCTCCTGAGGTGGTTGCTCAAGTCAAAATCGTGCATGGCGACATCTGCGACGCCGACTTCTGTCGGCAGCTGATCGAGGACCGTGAGGTGATCTTTCACCTCGGTGCGTTGATCGCCATTCCCTATTCGTACGCGGCGCCGCGCAGCTATGTGAGCACGAATATCGGCGGCACGCTCAATCTCCTCGAAGGAGTTCGGGCCACAGGGGGGCGGCTTGTCCACACCTCCACGTCCGAGGTGTACGGCAGTGCTCGCTACGTGCCGATTGACGAGGCACATCCACTGCAGGCGCAGTCGCCCTATGCCGCGACCAAGATCGGTGCGGACAAGCTGGTCGAGGCTTACGTGAGGTCCTTTGACCTGGATGCGGTAACTGTGCGTCCGTTCAACACGTTCGGACCGCGGCAGTCGGCCCGAGCCATAATTCCCACCGTCATCGGTCAGGCCCTCGGGCGGCCAAAGAGCGTTCAACTCGGGGCGCTGACGCCCGTGCGCGATCTGACCTACGTGTCGGATACGGTCGACGGCTTCATCACCGCCGGGGCCGCACCTGCTGCCAAGGGGCGCGTCTTCAACCTCGGCACCGGGGTTGGCGTCGCCATCGGTGATCTGGCTGCGCTGATCCTCAAGCTGATGGGCTGCGACGCCCGCGTCGAGCTCGATCCGCAGCGGATGAGGCCCGAGGCCAGCGAGGTGGACAGGCTGATCTCCTCGCATGCCGCGTTCACTGAAGCGACGGGCTGGGCCCCGCAGGTGTCGCTCGAACAGGGAATCCAGCGGACCATCGACTACTTCGTGTCGCGTCCCGATCTGCTGCCGCGCACCGGCTACGTCGTCTGAAATGGTCGAGGCGATTGTCATGGCGGGCGGCGAGGGGAAGCGGCTGCTGCCTTATACTACCGTACTGCCCAAGCCGCTGATGCCGCTGGGCAACGACATGACCGTCATCGAGCTGCTGCTGCGCCAGTTGAGTTCTCAACACATTCGGACAGCCTATGTTGCCGTCAACTACCTGCGACACTTGATCCAGACCGTGCTCGGCGACGGCAGCGCGCTCGGGGTGGAGATTCGATACGCGATCGAGAGTTCGCCGCTCGGAACTGGCGGTCCTGTGGCTCAGGTGCTCGACGACATGTCGGATGACTTCCTGCTGCTGAACGGGGACCTCCTGACCGACCTCGACTTCGCCGGCCTGCGCGATCATCACATCGCAAGCGGCGCCGATGCCACCGTGGCGGCGATCCGCAGGACCTCTCGCGTCGACTACGGCGTGCTCGATGTCGACGCGGCAGGCCGTCTGGTGTCCATTCGCGAGAAACCTACGACGGAACACCTGCTGAGCATGGGCGTATACGCCCTGAAGCGCGAGGCGGTGCGACCGTTCCTGAGTCCGGGTGAAGCACTCGACATGCCGAGTTTGCTGACATCCATGGTCGCGCAAGGGCTGCGCGTGGATTGTCGGGTCGTCGAATGCCAGTGGCTGGATATCGGCCGGCCGGAAGATTTCCAGCGAGCCCAGACGATCGTGGAAGGCGGCTACGGCGCCTTCCTGAAGACCTAGCGTGATCCCATCTGTAAAGCTGTGTTTGCCACGTGCTGACCGACGCCACATCCACAATTGCCGTGCCCAGTTTTCGTATCGCTGTGGATGGTCGTGAAGATACCGAGGGATGTGCCCTGCTGGCGTTGTCCGCGATCCATCTCTGCGGCACTTGGTTGAAGAGCACCGAGCTCAACGTTATCGGCTCTTCCGGAACGGTCGTCGATGTGGCGCTGGAGGCGCTGTCCTGGGACACCGGGGTCGCCGTGCAGCACTGGCGCGCGGAGGACAGGGGCGTCATCGCCGATTGCGATCTTTTGCTGGCGGTCCGGCGGTTCAGTCCCGATTGGGACATGCTCGCACATGCCGAGCGCGCGGGCGTCGGAACGATCGTCGCGATACAGTTTCCGCGTCTCGACGACCTTTCTGCCGCGGCCTTCCTCGGCAGCGTGCGAGAGGCCCATGACAGCGCAATGCTGGCGACGCGAATCGAAGCGCGATTGCCCGGCGGCTCGCCATGATCCCGCAGGCAGACAGAGTAGTCGCCATTGTCGCAATGGCCCAGAGTGTCCACGCCGCGCGCTGGGTCGCAATGCTGAGGAATTCGGGGCTGAGGATCGTGGTGGTGCCGGTGCTGAGCGCCCCGAATTCCCCGGAATTGGAACCCTGCCGCCTCGTTCGCACCCGCAGCGAAGCCTTGACACTGGCGCCCGGTGAGGTCGGTGTCTTCGACCTCTCCGCCATTTCCGAGGAGAAGGCGCGAAGCATAGACGTTGCCAAGGGCTACGCCTGGCCCGGCCATCCTGCCTATCCCGAGCACTTCCGGCCGGTCCCGGCGCACAGCATCGAGACGGCGCTACGGTGGCTGAAGCCGGATCTCGTGCACAGTCTAGAGGTTCAATTCGCCGGCTACGTCACCCTCGAAGCCAAGAGGCGATTTGGCTCGGATGCCTTCCCGCCCTGGCTGCTCTCCAACTGGGGGAGCGACGTGATGCTGTTTCGAAAGCTGGCCGCTCATGCGCCTATCATCGACAGGGTCTTCCAAGAGATCGACGCCTATTGGTCTGAGTGCGCCCGAGACATCGGCATCGCTCGTGACCTAGGCTACGGCGGACCGGCTTTTGACCCGATGCCGGCTTCTGGCGGCATGTCCTTCTCCGGCCTCGATGCGTCGCTGCCCTCGACCCGCAAACTGCTGTTGATCAAGGGTTATCACGGCTGGAGCGGCCGCGGACACCACATCCTGTCGTCCCTGTACATGGCTGCGGAACACCTCCGGGACTACCAGGTCCGCGTGATGTTCGCGAACGACGCGACGACCGGACTGCTCCGAGAGATTGCCGACCGCACCGGTCTCGACGTCGCGCCCGAGCCCTACGCTCTGCAGCACAGCCACGCCATGGCCCGGCTATCGCGCGCGCGTATGGTTGTCGGGCTCGGGATTTCGGATGGCATCAGCACCACCCTGCTCGAGGCCATGGCAGTCGGGGCGTTTCCCATCCTCGCCAACAGTAGTTGCGCCTGTGAGTGGATTCGCAGCGGTATCGACGGCTTTGTCGTGGATCCTCACGATACCCGCGCGCTCGCCGACGCGATCGTCACGGCGGCTTCGGACAACGCGATGGTCGACGCCGCCGCGCCGCGCAACCGTGAGGTTATTGCGCGGCGGTGGAACCCCGACATCAATGGACCGATCGTGCTCGCACATTACGATGAGTTGATGAGCGGACGGCAAGCTCGGATACGTGGAAGAGCCGAATGAGCGGCGCCGCTGCACAGCCACTGATCTCCGTCGTCATCCCCGTTTACAACGGCAGCGACTGGTTGGCCGATGCCGTCGACAGCGCGCTGGCGCAGACTTACCGGAATATCGAAGTCATCGTCGTCAACGACGGCTCTGACGACGCCGGGGCAACGGCTGACATAATTCGCCAGTACGGCGACCAGATCAGAGCGATCGACCAGAAGAATGGCGGTGTGGCCGCAGCGCTGAATGCCGGCATCGCCGCCATGCGTGGCCAATACTTCTCCTGGCTGAGTCACGACGACCTCTACCTGCCGCAGAAGCTGGCGACCCAACTCGCGGTGGCGATGCGACACGAGGACCCCGTCATCGTCTGCGGCAACGTCACCACGATTTTGGCAAACGGCAGCGTGGCCGAAAGGCTCGATCTTTTCGGCGATGCGGATCTGCAAGGGCCCGCGCTTTGGCACGTGATCGAGGGGCGCATCAGCGGCTGCAGCGTGCTCGTGCCGAAGGTTTGTTTCGACCAGTGCGGCGGGTTCGACCCACGGCTCCCCACCACGCAGGACTACGATCTGTGGTTTCGCATGGCCAAACGCTTCCGCTTCGTTGCCTCGTTCGACTATCTGACGCAGAGCCGAATGCACCCGGCTCAGGGTTCGCGCGACCCCAGGCATCTCGACGAAGCGGCCATTGCATGGATGCGGCTTTTCGATCCGCTTCCCGAAGAAATCGTCGGAAGTGAAATGGCGATCGCGGTGAGGCTGGGTCAGTCGCCGCCGGTGAGGAGCTATCCGGGGCTCGATGCATTCGCGCGCCGGCGTCTGACGGCGGCGCGCGCCGGCGTGCCGATCACACTGGTGGTCGATGCCGCCGAATATGCCGATGGCATCAGGGCTCGCAGCACGCTGCAGTCATTCGGTTACCGGGAGATCGATCTCATCTTCGCCGAGATGAGCGCACCCGCTGCATCGGCGGAATTTGTCGACACGCGCGCGGTCATGCGGCGTCACGGTCGGTTTATCCCCGCAGCCGCGACCGACGGTCTCGATCTGATCCGCACTGTCGGCAAGATGGTGGAGGCGGATCGAATCCTTGTGTTCGTGAGCGCCACAAGGTTTGCCGATTCCGCGGTTGTGCAGCGTGACATCGACCGGATCGCCGCCGGCCAGATCGACTCCTCGTTGTGGCTGGAGGGGCAGGTCCCGCCGCCATGGGGCCAGATGGGCCGGGCGGGCGGTTTCCTGCGCGCTGCCGCCCGGGCCGGGCGTCCCGGGGCAATGGTTCAGGAACTTGCGATGGTGGGGGCAAGTGCGCCGGCCGATCGTCGCTATCCACGCGCCACCCGCCCAAACCTGCTATTGCCGGTGGCCGCCGAGCCGCCCCAAAAACCAACGCTGGCCGTCGCGGCGACAGAAACGGGCGGCGCCAATGGCAGGCCGATGGTCGGTGCGGCGCAGCCGGCCACGCGCCGCGTTGTAACCACCGGCAAGATCGCCCGGCTGGGCAGAACGCCCCTCAGCCGGGTACCACGACGAATGGTGATGTCGTCGCGTCTTGCCGAGCGGGTCATCGGATTTGGCGAGGCGACGGGCGCCCCCGGACAGGCCATGGTCGAGTGGTTGTTCGGCATTCGCGGGCAAGTGGACAGCGCTTGGTACACCGCCAAGTATTCCGGCTCCCTACCGCCCGGAAAGCCTGCATCTCTTCACTACCTGCGCCACGGATGGCGCGTGGGCTACGACCCATCGCCCCGGTTCTCCACGTCGAGCTATCTGCAGTCCGTACTGTTTCCGCCGACGATCAACCCGGTGTCCCATTCGGCATTTTTTGGTTGGGGCTTCGGTAGCGGCGCCGACGTCCGCTACGGTCTTGGCATCGTGAGCAGCCTGACCCGCCGGATCGCTACCTCGCCTGCGGTCGCCGATCGGGTACTGGCCCTGCTGTCGCGCGCGAAAGGAGCGGGAGCGCAACGAAGCCGTGCCGCCGCCATCGCGGAATGGCTGTTCGCGGTTTCCGGCATGATCGACAGGACCTGGTACGCGGAAGCCTATCCGGAGAGCGTCGCCGAGGGCGCAGATCCCTCGCTGCACTATCTGCGTGAGGGCTGGCGCAAGGGTTACGATCCCTCGCCCAGGTTCTCGACAGCAGAAAACGCGACCGGGCTGCCGTTGCTGGCCCACCTCAATCCGCTGTCGCGCAGCGTCTTTTGCGGGCGGACCGTCGTCACCGAGGCGGCCACAGCCCCCTTGGCAATGCCCCCTGAACGAAAGCCGGCAGTTGCGCCTCCAACGCCGCAGAGACCAGCAGCGACAAGCCGCACCGAGGCGCCGGTTCTGCCTGCTCTGCCGACCGAAGCACTTCTGGTGCTCAGCGACGGCACGATTGCCGCGAACCGCTGGAGCTATCTGATCGAGCGCGAGTTCAGTCGCCGCCCCTTCGTGCTTCATGGCGAGCTGCGGGCAGACGGGTCGCTGTCCTTGAAAAATCGGGATCGGCATTGGGCCTGCCGGTTGCCGGACCAGTTCGAGGCTTGCGTGGACCTGCTCAAGGAATGGGGCGTGCGGCGCATCGACATCATCGGCGGCGGCGCGGCCGAGCCGGCGCAGATGCTCCTCGATGCCTGTGATTTGCCGTTCGACGTCACCGCGCTCGATGACCTCGACGAGGAGCCGACCGACGCCTTTCGTCAATTGCTGCTTCGCGCTGAGCGGATCATCACCCCTTCGCAACTGGCAACGCTGTGTTGGCGGGCGCGGCTATCGCGGGAGACGATCGTGAACGCCGAGCCACCTGGGTTGGCCGCGGCGGCGCTTTTCCCCGTCAAGCAGCGCTCGTTGTTCGACGAGGTCCTGCGCGTGCTGATTGTTGCGAATGGGCGGGCCGCTGACCGGGACGCCCTCATTACGCGGACTGTCGACTGGGACGGCGTCAAAAAGGTCACGGCCTCGATTCTTGCAGACGATCCGATCATGATCGACCTACCGAGTGTGGAGCGTTACGGCCAGTATGCCGCGCTGGACTTCTTTCGCTCGGTGGGCGGCGCTCATCCGCACGTGATCTGGATTGCAGCCGCAAGGTCGGCGGCAACGGATGCGGCTATCGAGGCCGCGATGCGGACAGGTCTGCCACTGCTGGTAACGGGGGCCGCCGGCTTGGTCGAAGCGTGCAATCGGCGTCCGCTTACATCCGCGTTGGAGGACCCCACCCCCACCGAAATCCGCGACGCGCTGCATCGCCTTGCCCAGGGAAGCACTGCACAAATTCCCGAAGACCAGTCGCCGGCGAAGGCTGACTTCTATAAGCACGAATATCTATCCTGGCGGCATAGCGATGCTCGATAACCGTCGGATCATTCTCGTCGCGGGCGTACCCCCCTGCACGAATTACAGCGGTGGGCTATTCCTCGACACCATCGTCCGGGCAGCAGGCGCGCCTGTCGGAATTTTTGTCGCGCAGAATCCGCACGTGCGACCCGTCTCCAGCCTGACGGGTATCGATACGCTCACGCTGGAGCGACCCAATGAGCTTCACGCGCCAGGGGCTCCCTCTGAGGCGATACGCCAGCACGAACTCGGGTCCTTTGCGCGATTCGTCGAGCCGGCGAGGGAGCAGCTGCTTCAATTCGCGCGCAAGCACGAGGCGACCGATCTCTGGTTCGTTCTGGAAGGCCAGTCTCTGATCCGTTTGGCACACAGCCTGCTCGACGTGCCGGATCGCCCGAATCTGCGGGTTCAGGTGATGGATCCGCCGGAATGGTGGCTCCGAGCGCACAATGTCGACGCCGAAAGCTGCAACGAGGTGCTGGACAAGTTCAGTGCCACGATGCGGGCGGCAGAGTCCCGGGCAGCGGCGTCCTGGGGCATGGCCGTGCGCTACGAAGAGCTATATGGACTGCCGGCCACTCCGTTGATCCCGTCGATCGAGAGCTCGGCGCTCAGGGTACCGGCTCGGTCACCCGAGCCCAACTCGTTGCGGGTCGGTTTCGCGGGCCAGGTCTATGCACCCGACGAATTCATGGCGCTTGTCGAAGCGATGCGCAGGATCAAGCGCGAAGAGCCGGAGCGACGGGTTGAGCTGCATGCCTTCTGCCAGGGCCTGCCCTTCGTGCCGGCGGCAGACGACGTTGTCATTCCACGGGGGTGGCTGGGCCAGTCCGAACTGATTGAGGCACTGACCGAGATGGATTTTCTCTACTGTCCGTATTGGTTCTCCGAAGACATGCGCGAGACCACGCTGCTGAGCTTTCCCTCGAAGCTCGTCACCTATCTGGCTGCGGGGCGACCCGTCGTCTTCCACGGCCGAACCGACGCATCCCCGGCCCGCTTTCTGATCGAGGGCGGCGGGGGATATTTCTGCTTCCGCGAGGGGGCCGACGCCGTAGCCCGCACGCTGAAACGTGCTCTCGTTCAACCTGACCTTTATGCCCAGACGGCAAAGAACGGCCGCGAGCTGGCTCTCAAACACCTGACCTATGAATCGCTGGGGTTTGCCTTCCGGCAGTTCATGGGACAGGGCGAGGCGAAGAGTCGATGACCGACGGTCCAACTTCCTCCCAACGGGGCAAGCCCCTGCGCGTGGCGCAGCTCAATTCAGGCGACCTCATGGGCCGGCGCTTCAACGGCTACGATCTCACGCCGTTCCTCGCCGGGGAGGACGTCGAATCTCAGATGCTAGTCTACTGGAACCGCCAGTCTGATGCCCCCTTCGTGCACCCGGTGTTCAACTATCCCGGCAGTCGCGCGCTTACGCGAATGCTCAACGTTCTCGAACAGCGGAACTCCTTGCACGCGCGGCTCCATCCGCACTCCTGGTCACTCCCTTTCCATCCGCAGGTTCGCGAGGCGGATCTCCTCCATCTCCATATTGTCCACGATGGGTATTTCAGCCTGTCCGCCTTGCCCTATGTGAGCCAACGCAAGCCGGTTGTCTGGACGTGGCACGATCCGTGGGCAATGACCGGACATTGCATCCAGCCCTCGCCGTGCGAACGCTGGACCGAGGGGTGCGGACAATGCCCGGATCTTGCCCGGCCATTTCCGATGCGGACGGACAGAACTGCCGAGCAATTTGCCTGGAAGGACAAGACCTACGCCAAAACCCGCGCGCACGTGGTGGTCGCTTCGACCTGGATGGAACGCTTTGCGCAACGCTCGCCGCTCGCCCGGCATTTTCCCATCAGTCGCATTCCATTCGGCCTCGATCTGGACCGATACGCCCCTCGGGAACAGGCTGCGGCACGGCGGCGCTTTGGCATTCCGCTGGACCGGCCCACCGTTTTCCTGCGAGCGGCCTCGGGTCCTTACAAGGGCCTCGACGATTTCACTGCGGCGCTCGATCGGATCGCCCCGGACCTGAAGCTCTGCGTGATTGCCGTGCAGGAGATCGGACGGTTCGACGTGTTCCTCGGTCGTCACCAGATCGTTGAGAGCGGCTGGACCGACGATGTCGAATTTCTGCTCGATGCCTATGCAGCCGCCGACTTTTTCGCGATGCCGTCGCGGGCGGAGGCTTTCGGGCTCATGGCTATCGAGGCGATGGCCTGCGGGCGGCCGGTACTGGCGGTCGAGGGGACGGCGGTCCCCGAAGTGACCTTTGCGCCGCAATGCGGACTGTCTGTGCCGATGGGAGACATCACGGCGCTTGCGAGGGCGATCGAACACCTCGCCCGCAACCGCCTTGAATGCCGACAGCGAGGCGAACTCGGGCGAAAGCTGGCGGTAGAACACTACGACATCAGGACTCAGGCGGCTGCAACGGCTCGCCTTTATCGCCAGGTCGTCGAGGATTGGCACCAGGGTAGGGGCCTTCCATGAAGGTCCTCCTGCTCAGCGACGTCCCACCCACCCCGGCGTATCCCGGCGGCCAGGTTATGTCGGCAATGGTCCGGTTCCTGCCCGAGGGGACCGTGTGCTGCTTTTGTCCCATCAATCCGACGATCATCGCGGGCATGTCCGAGGAGTTCGCCGGCATCCCCGCCCGTTTCGTTCCCAAGCCCAACGAAAACTGGGCCTGGCTGCCCGGCGGCGCAGCGCGGCTCTTGAGTGCGCCGCTCATCTTCGCCGCAGAAGCACTGATCGAGTTTACTGCCGTGCCGGCCCTGGTGCGTCAGGCGGTTGAGTTCGGCCGGGCGCAGAAGGTCGATCGAGTTTGGGCCACGCTGCAAGGCCAAACGATGATCCGAATCTCGGCGATGGTGGCGCGCGAGCTTGGAGTGCCGCTTTACAGTCACGTTTGGGACCCGTTCAGCTGGTGGTCTCGTGCCACGCGCCTCGACCCCCTCACGGCCAAGCGCGTGCAGCGCCAGTTCGATCGAACGATAGCTTTCAGCAGACGGGTGGCTACCGCTTCGGAGCCCATGGCGAGGCTTTACCGTGAGCGCCTCGGCGCAGATGCGCTGGCGGTCATCTCGAGCCTCGATGCGGCCCTGGCACGATGCGGCGAGGCCAGAGACCCTGCGTCCCCGCTCCTGATTGGTTTTGCGGGGCAGTTCTACGCCAGCGAGGAATGGACCAGGCTGTTGCGGGCCCTCAGGTCGGCCGACTGGCGGGTTGGCGATCGCCGGTGCCATCTGGTCGTCATGAGCGGTCAGAAGCCGCCGGCGCTGGCAGTGGCGGAGGACCATCATGTTTCGTTCCTGGGCTGGAAAAGCGTCGAGGACGCCCTCGACCTCCTGTCCGCCTGCGACGTCCTGTTCTGCCCATATCCGTTCGATGCCGGCATGCGCGAAGTTGCCGAACAGAGTTTTCCGAGCAAGCTTGTGATGTATCTGGCTGCCGGGCGACCAATTCTGTTCCACGGCCCCCCGTCTTCGGCGCCCAGCGACTATGTGCGGCGCAACGGTTGCGGCGAGACCGCTACGGAGGCGACCGCAAGCGCCCTGTTCAATTCGCTCGAGCGGCTGATCGAAGATCCGGTCGCATATGCAGCGGCGTGCCGCAGCGCGCACGAGGCCTTCACCCGGGACTTCACCCTCGAGGTGATGCAGCAAAAGACCGCCGAGTTCCTGGAGGTCGAAACAGTCGCATCTTCTTCGAAGCGCCATCGGTGGCAGGCCGGCACCGACCTTCCTGTCCTTGGCCTGACCAGCCGGCAAAAGCGCTCGTCATCAGCAATGGTTGTGGTCCGTATCGGACATCGGCTTCGGGCCACGCGCCGACGGATCGTGCAAGGGATCGCTCGCAGGGTGGGGTTTCGTTCCCTCTACGCTCAACTCCAGGCACAACAGGCGGCCAACGAGGCTCTGCAGCAGCGTCAGGCCCTCCTGGAGGATGACAACGACATCCTCTCGGCCGAAATTGCTGGCACGCCGCATCCGGTCTTTGAGCCGCTCGCGAGCCGGCATTGCTGGACGGCCGATCGTCCGCTCTTCGTAGACGCCGGGTCTGGAAAGCTTGTAGCGACAAGCCGGCGGCACGGTCGTTTCCTGACGACGCAATTGCCCGTGCGAGTCGGCGAACAAGATACGATCCTGCGACACGCCCTTGTCGGCCGCAGCGACTGCATCGTCATGGTCGGCCCGGACACCGGATCACTGCGCGCCGATGCAGAGCGGGCAGCTCAGCTGATTGGCGTGCCGTTCGAGATAGAAACTCGGGAGGGTTCCTAGGACATGTCTCCAGGCACCCGGGAACACTTGCAACTCGTTACCGTTGTACGCGACGCCAGCGCACGAGGTGGCGGCATGGCGAGTGTGGCGCTCGGTATACATCAGGCAATGCGCAATCTTGGCTGGACCACCGCACTTGCCTGCGCCATCCAGCCTGACGGCGCGGCTGACGACATCGGCGGTCGTCCTCGAACGTCCGTGATGGGAGCGGGCACTGTCGTCCACGTTCACGGCGTATGGACGGCGTTCGAGTGGCGTTCATGTCGTTGGGCGCGGCAGTGCGGGGCGGCCCTCATCGTCAGCCCGCACGGCGCCCTCTCCCCTTGGGCAAGGCGCAAGAAGTGGTTGAAAAAGACCGTCGCTTGGCACGTCTACCAGCGCCGCGCGCTGGATGCCGCCGACCTGCTTTTGGTCAACTCCCGTGAGGAAGCGGACGATCTCGCCAAGCTCGGCCTGAGGCCGCCGATCGAAATCCTCCCCAACGGCATTGACGTCGGGGCCTTTCCGGCAAGCAATCCGCAGCAGGCGCCGCGCCAGAAGGTGATCGCCTATGTCGGACGCTTCGCCGAAGAAAAGGGTCTGGAGGATCTTTTGCATGCGTGGTCCACGCTACAGGAGAAGCACGGCTACAGCCTGCATCTCCACGGTTTCGGCGATGCCGCCTATGTAAACAAGCTGACTGCGCTCGAGCGAAAGCTGGAGCTGAGTTCCTTTCTGCTCGGGCCGCCGGTCTTCGGCAAAGCAAAATGGGACGTGCTGCTCGGCGCGCGCGGCTTCGTGCTTCCCAGCCGCACCGAGAGCTTCGGGCTGGCTGCAGCTGAGGCACTCTTTGCCGGGCTGCCCGTGGTTGCCACCGACGCGGCTCCCTGGGGACTGCTCGCGCCGGAAGGCTTGGGTTGGTCCGTGCCGGCAGACCCATCCGGCATCGCCGAGGGACTGAAGCGTTTGATGGGTATTGGCGATGATCAACTCGTGGCGATGGGTCGCCGCGCCCACGCCTACGCTGCCAGTCACTTTCTCTGGCCCGAAATAGCGCAGCGTTACCGTGACATCTGCGACCGGGTGACCGCGAGCCGTGTCGCCAGGGCAGCATGATGCGTCTGCTCATCGTGAGCCAGTATTTCTGGCCGGAAGTCTTTCTCATCAACGACCTGGCCGCCGAACTTGTACGCCGTGGTCATTCGGTGACGGTGCTCACCGGAAAGCCCAACTATCCGTCAGGCAAGCTCGCGCCCGGCTATCGCCGGGGTGGCGTGAAGCGCGAAACGTTCGCCGGCGCGCAGGTGATACGTGTTCCGCTGCTGCCGCGGGGCCGCGGTGGCCGGCTATCCCTCTCGCTTAACTACCTGTCATTCGCGTGGTCGGCGAGTTGGCGGCTGCCATGGATACTGAGGAAGCAGGCGTTCGACGCGATTTTCGTTTACGGGGTATCGCCGCTTACGGCGGCACTCCCGGCGATCGCCGCCAAGTGGCTCAAGCGCGCGCCGTTGATCACCTGGGTGCAGGACTTGTGGCCGGAGAGTGTCGCGTCGTCCGGGTTGCTGCGGCGGCGCAGCGCGCTGCTGCTTATCGAGATGATCGTGAAATTCGTGTATCGGCAGTCCGACGACATTCTCGTCCAGTCGCCCGCCTTCCTGCCGTCGATCGCCCGCCTCGCGCCCCGTGCGCGTGTCCGTCATTTTTCAAATTTCGCCGCCGACACCAGCGGTCCGGATCAACTGCACGCACAGATTTCCGATCTGTTCCGCGACCATTTCTGCGTGACCTTTGGCGGCAACCTCGGCCGCGCCCAGGCGCTCGAGGTCATCGTCGAGGTCGCAAACCTGCTGCAAGGTCACCCCGACATTCGCTTCGTGATCGCCGGCACCGGCGTGAGGGCCGACTGGTTGGCAGGAGAGGTCGCGCGTCGCGGGCTGTCAAACGTGACGCTGACCGGATGGCTCGACGCCGCGCTGATGCCCGAGCTGTTTCGTCGCTCCGGCGCGCTCTTCCTCAGCTTGGGGAGCGGCAGGGGCATTGCCGACACCATTCCCAGCAAATTGCAGGAATACTTTCGAGCTGGCCGGCCGATAGTCGGCGCTCTCGAAGGCGAGGCGGCGCGTCTCGTCGTCGACTCCGGGGCCGGCCTCATGGTGGAGCCCGACGACTACCCGGCACTGGCGGCCGCCATTCTCGAATTGCGCCGCATGCCGCTCGAACAGCGCGAGGCGATGGGCCGGCGGGGCCGCGATTACTACACGGCGCACTACGAAATGCGCGAGGCGGTTGGACGCCTGGAAAGGATGTTGTCTGATGCGCAATACCAGTGAGCCCGC
>Ga0209233_1000761_pt1 | contig 14522 bp, 16 predicted proteins | sample AraplaCL_Cvi_mCL_FD_184269 | JGI IMG/M metagenome (GOLD analysis project Ga0209233, IMG submission 184269) | Arabidopsis root microbial communities from the University of North Carolina, USA - plate scrape CL_Cvi_mCL (SPAdes) (version 2) | ecosystem: Host-associated > Plants > Roots > Endosphere...
CCCATGGAATAATCCGACCAAACAAGCTGGCAAAGCGGGGGACGATTGCGGCAGGTCGAAGACTACAAGCGCAAGTTCCTCGTGGTGATCGATGAGAGCGAGGAGTGCGAACGCGCGGTGGCGTTCGCCGCTTATCGAGTGCGGCGTACCGGTGGCACGATCGTTTTTCTCACCGTCATCGACACCGCCGATTTCCAGGGCTTCCTCGGGGTCGAGGAAGTGATGCGCGCCGAGGCGCTCGAAGCGGCGGAGCGGCTGATCGATACCCGCATCGCGCAGGTGAAGCGAATCGGCGAGCTGCAGGTCGAAACGGTGATCCGCGAAGGTCGCGTCGCCGAGGCGGTGGAGGGGCTGATCGGCGAGGACAAGGGCATCGCGATCCTCGTTCTGGCGTCGAGCACGGCCGCGGACGGACCGGGCGAGTTGATCAACGCCTTCATCACGCGGGGCGGCTCGACGCGGCTTCCCATCCCGGTGACCATCGTGCCGGGCACGATGGCGGATGCGGAGATCGAGGCCGTCTGCTGAGAGGGTCGCTATTGTCGACCCGCCGGCTCCAGTTTTCCCTTGCGCCAGCCGGTCAACGCTCTATTTTAGAACGGTTCCAACCGCCTCGAGAGCGTTGCCATGTTCATCCAGACCGAAACCACGCCCAATCCGGCCACGCTGAAATTCCTCCCCGGCCGTGATGTGCTGGTAGGCGAGCCGCGCGATTTCCGCTCGCGCGACGATGCGGCGATCTCGCCGCTGGCGACCGCCCTGTTCGGCGTGCCCGGCGTCACTGGCGTGTTCCTGGGGTCCGATTTCATTTCCGTCACCAAGGAGACGGCGGAATGGAACCACATCAAGCCGTCGGTGCTCGGCGTCATCATGGAGCATTTCCTCTCCGGCAAGCCGGCGATCGCAGCCGGCGACGACGAGGGGGAGTCGGAGCAGGGCGACGAGTTCTTCGACGACGGTGATATCGAGACCGTCGAAGTGATCAAGGAACTGATCGCCACCCGCGTCAGGCCCGCCGTGGCGATGGACGGCGGGGACATCACTTTCAAGGGCTTCCGCGACGGGCAGGTCTATCTCAACATGCGCGGCGCCTGCTCGGGCTGTCCGTCTTCGACCGCGACCCTGAAATCGGGCATCGAGAACCTCTTGCGCCATTTCGTGCCCGGCGTCGAAGGCGTGCAGCAGATCTAGGCGGGCCTACCGGCCGTCAGGATTGGTCAGCGCGAAAGCGAGCGCGCCCGGTGCCCCCATGGGACGGCCGCGCGCTCAACTCCCTGACGCGGCGTCGAACAGCCGACCTCAGCCGAGGATGACCCGGCTCGGCTTGAACTGACCCTGCGCGACGTAGCCGATCGCAACGGCCTGACCGCGACAGCTGGCCCAGGCCTCGTCGAGCTCGATCGGCGCCCCGGCGCCGGTCAACAGCACGGGGTTGCCGTTCCTGATCACCGCCGCCTCCGCCGGCGACAGCCGGATTTCGGGCAGGCTCGCGAGGCCGGCCGCCACCGGCAGCAGCAGCGCGTCGCGTTCGGCCTGGGGCATCGCCTCTAGGGCGGCCATGTTGACGGCCCGGGCATCGGTGAACGGGCCGACGGCCGCCCGGTGCAACTTGACGACGTGGGCCCGCGATCTCAGAGCCAGGGCGAGGTCGCGCGCCAGTGCCCGGACATAGGTCCCCTTCTGGCAAGCCACCTCGAAGGTCGTGGTTTCCCCGTCATGCGCGGTCATGACGAAGCTCTCGATCACTACCGGCCGCGCATCGAGTTCGACCGTCTCGCCGGCCCGCGCCAGGTCATAGGCACGCTCGCCGTCGACCTTGATCGCCGAGAACGCCGGGGGAGTCTGCATGATTTCGCCGGTGAAGCGCGGCAGCAGGGCTTCGATTGCCGCCGGCTCGGGCCGGACGTCGCTGGTCGCGAGCTCAGTGCCCTCGGCGTCGTCGGTCGTGGTCTGGACACCCCACTTGACCGTAAAGCGATAGAGCTTTTCGCCGTCCTGGATGTTGGGCACCGTCTTGGTGGCCTCGCCCAGGGCGATCGGCAGGATGCCGGTGGCGAGGGGATCGAGCGTCCCGGCGTGGCCGGCCTTCTTGGCCGAGAACAGCCAGCGCACCTTGCCCACCGCCTGGGTCGAGGTCATGTCGTAGGGCTTGTCGAGCACGAGCCAGCCGGACACATCGCGCTTTGGGGTTTTTGCTTCAGCCATCGTTCTTTTGGGTAAGGGTGGTCCTCCGTCGGGAGGGGGCGATGCCGCTCAGGGGCCGGTGAACGCCCAGCCGTCCCGGCAGCATCGGAACAGGCGCCGAAGCGCCGATATCAATCGCTGTTCGGCTCGTCGTCATCGTCGTGATGCAGATCCTGCTGCACCCGGTCGGAACGCAGCAGCGCATCGATCTTGCCGAAGGCGTCGAACGTCTCGTCGACGAAGAACTTGAGGTCCGGGGCGAACTTCAGGTCCACTTCGGGCGCCACGCGGCCGCGGATGAAGCGCTTGTGGTGATTGAGCGCTTCGACCACCGCCTCGGCGTCCTGGCCGCCCAGCGGCATCACATAGACATTGGCGAGCTTGAGGTCGGGCGTCATCCGCACCTCGGGCACGGTGATCACCTTGCCCTCGAGCGTCGGGTCCTCGATTTCGCCCCGGGCGAACAGCCCGGCCAGCGCGTGGCGCACGAGTTCGCCCACGCGCAGCATGCGCTGGGTGGGACCGGAGGGCTTGTGACGCTCTTTTGACATTGGCCGGAATTAGGCGTTTGCCCTCGTGCCGTCAATGCCGGCACGAGGCGGCTTGTCTATCAGATAAGTCTGTGCTTATGTGTCGACATGAACGAGAGTGACGTTTTCCGCGCCCTGGCCGATCCGACCCGCCGCGCCGTGTTCGAAAAACTGGCGGCCGGCAGCCGCAATGCGACCGAGTTGCGGGTCGGCCTCGAGATTTCCCAGCCCGCCATGTCGCAGCATCTGGCGGTGCTGCGGCAGGCGGGGCTGATCGAGGAGGCGCGGCAGGGCCGGTACGTCAATTACAGCGTGTCCCCGCAGGGGCTGGTCCCGTTGCAGGACTGGGTGGTGCGGTACAGCCGCTTCTGGCCCGACCGTATCGGCAAGCTGCAGGATTTGCTCAAGGAGATGGATCAATGACCGACGCCGCCGATGGGGCAACCGAGCAGAGCCTCGCCTATGATTACGAACTCGACGCACCGCCGGAAAAGGTCTGGCGGGCCCTGACGGTGCCAGCTTTCCGCGACCACTGGCTGCAACCGGCCCCTGCCGGCGCGGTAGCCGAAGTGGTCGAGGCGGTGCCGCCGAGCCGGCTCAAATGGAGCTGGCGGGAGGCAGATGCACCGGCCGACCTCGTGACCTTCACGCTGCGGCCGTCGCGGACCGGCGGCACGCTGCTCCGTCTCGTGCACGAGCGGGGCGCCGGCCGGGCCTCGACCCCTGTTGCCGCCAACAGCAACGGGCCGCTCGCCATGGCGGCCTGACCGGAACTCTGCCGGCGCCCGAGCCGCGGGCGCTTCCAAGAAACAACCAACAGGAGAAATCGCCGATGCGCGATGCGATGAATCTCGTCCCTATGGTCGTCGAACAGTCGAGCCGTGGCGAGCGGGCCTTCGACATCTACTCCCGCCTGCTGCGCGAGCGGATCGTGTTCCTCAACGGGCAGGTCGAAGACGGCATGGCGCAGTTGATCTGCGCCCAATTGCTGCTGCTCGAATCCGAGAACCCCAGGAAGGAAATCTCGCTCTACATCAACTCGCCGGGCGGCGTGGTGAGCGCCGGGCTCGCCATTTACGACACCATGCAGTTCATCAAGGCGCCGGTCGCCACGGTCTGCATGGGGAGCGCCTATTCGATGGGGTCGTTCCTGCTGATGGCGGGCGAACCGGGCCGGCGCTTCGCCCTGCCGAACGCCTCGATCCTGGTGCACCAGCCGCTGGGCGGCTTTCCCGGCGGACAGGTGACGGACTTCCTGCTGCACGCCGACGAGAGCCGCCGGGTCAAGGAGCGGATGCAGCGCATGTACGCCCAGCATTGCGGCCGAAGCATCGAGGAAGTGGAGCGAGCCCTCGACCGCGACCACTACATGTCGCCCGAGGAGGCCCGGGACTGGGGCCTCATCGACGCGGTCTACGTCCGCCGCGCCGACGAAGTGCTGCCCGCCCTGCCGAACTGACGGCGGGCCTGGGTCAGGAGGCGGCGCCCCGTTCGGCGCTCGCCTCGCCTGGGGTGCCGAGCCGCTGCCGCATGTAGCCGTCGATCAGCTCGATCGGCCGCTGCATGCCGGCGGCGTCGGGGAACGCGGCAGCCGGCATGATGACGAGTTCGGGCCCCGCGGCGATGAACAGCCGCTGGGCAGTGGGGAGCAGGGCGCCGATGTCCTCGAACGGGATGGTGACCGGCTTTTCGCCGGACCTGACCTGCAGCCGGTCGGGCCACAGCCCGACCTCCACCTCGACCGTCGCCGGATAGCGGAAGCGCGCCCGATTGAGGCGCCGAATGCCGCGCGCCAGCCAGAAGATCACATATTGGAGCAGCACCAGCCCGGCCCCGGTCAGCCAGAACCGCGGCGTATTGACCTCGCCGGCGACGTCCGGCGGCAGCGCGACGAGCAGGATGCCGGCAAGGCCGAGCCAGATATAGAGCGTGGCGCTCTGCAGCCCCGTCAATCCTCGCGGCAGCCGCTCATAGGCGAGCCCGTCCTGCCAGTCGAGCGTGTAGCGATAGGTCGCGAGGGGGCCGGCATCGTTCATGCGCCTCAACATAGGGCAGCGGCCGTGCCGCGCCTAGTGCACCCCCGCAAGCGGGCAGGACACGACGGACGAGACAACGCACGGGGCCGTGTCTCGGCCCCCGGGCTGCCGCTCAATATGCCACTTCGGTGAAGCGCGCGTCGCGGCCGTCATAGAGCAGCAGCCGGCCGATCAGGGGCGCGCCGGCGCCGGTCAGCAGCTTGATCGCTTCCATGGCCATGAGCGTGCCGATGACGCCGGTCACGGCGCCGAGCACGCCGACCGCCTCGCAACTGGGCAGGTCTTCGGGGTCGGGCGTTATCGGATAAAGGTCGGCGAAGCGCGGGTTGGGCCGGCCGCTGGAGTTGGCCAGATGCGGCGCAAACACGGTGACCTGCCCGTCGAACATCGAGACGGCGCCCGAAACCAGCGGCAGCTTGGCGCGCTCCGCCGCGTCCGCCACCACTTGGCGCGTTTCGAAATTGTCGGTGCCGTCGAGCACCAGATCATAACCGCTTACGACCCCGTCCGCCGTTTCGGCCGCCAGCCGCTGCCGATGTTCGTTGAAGACAACGTGCGGATTGAGCCGTGCAGCGAAGCCGTGGGCGCTCTCGGTCTTGGGCAGGCCGATGTCCTCGGTCCGGTGCACCACCTGCCGCTGCAGGTTGGAAAGCGACACCGTGTCGTCGTCGACCACGCCGAGTTCGCCGACGCCGGCGGCCGCGAGATAGGCGATGACCGGGCTGCCGAGCCCGCCGGCGCCGACGACGAGCACCCGCGCGGCCTTCAGCTTCTGTTGCCCCGAGCCACCGATGCCCTTGAGCACCAGGTGGCGGGCGTAGCGGCGGGTCTCGTCGGGGCTGAGCATGGCGTCAGGTGCCGGTCGAGCCGAAGCCGCCTGCGCCACGCGCCGTGTCGTCGAGCGCCTCGACCTCAGCGAAGGCAAAGCGCGTCACCGGCGCGACGATCAGTTGGGCGATGCGATCGCCGCGGCGGATGATAAACGGCAGTTCGCCATGGTTGATCAGCACCACCTTCACCTCGCCGCGATAGTCGGCGTCGATCGTGCCGGGGGCGTTGAGGACGGTGATGCCGTAGCGCGACGCGAGGCCGGAGCGCGGCCGCACTTGCGCCTCGAAGCCGGGCGGCAGGCCCATGGCGAAGCCGCAGGGGACCACGGCGCGGGTGCCAGGCGGCATTTCGACCGATTCATCGGCCCCGATGGCGGCCAGCAGGTCGGCGCCGGCCGCGTCCTCGGTCTGTTGCGCCGGCAGGGGCAGTCCCACACCATGGGGCAACAGGCGGAGCGGTACGGAAAGCGGGATAGCGGCCATGATATTCCAGTCCAGGGGCCGGTGCGGTCCCGGGGCAAGCGAGGGATCGTCCGGGCAGAAAAAGACGCGGCAGGGACTCCCCCCTGCCGCGCCATCCTAACCGGCCGCCTGCGATGATCGCAAAGCCTAGTTGACCTTGACCACCGCGTAGAGCTCGGGCGGGAGCTTGGCGGTGCCGGCGAGGATGTCGGTGAAGGCGATCTTGTCCTCGGCCGACTGTTTGTCGGCAGCGATCGTCATATTGGAATCGGTGATCTCGCCACCCTCGATGCGGATGGTGAGGAAATGGCCGGCGAAATAGGCGCCCATCGCCACTTTCATCTGCTCCGCCGCGGCCTTGGTCTGGGCATCGTCGCTGGCGTCGGACGCGCCGCCCGGCTTGGCGGCGGCATCGAGCCCCTTCTGGAACTCCTCGGTCGGGAACGAGACGCGGACCAGTCCCGGACCGGCCGAGGTGAACTTCACCTGCTCCTTGCCGTCGTCGAAGGCGAGGTCGGCGAACTTGCCCGACTTGGTGAGGGTGCAGGTGGCGCTGCCGTCGGCGTTTTCGACCAGCACGCCGCCGTCTTCCTTCTTGCAGAAGCTGTCGCCGGCCTTGGAGGCGTCGTCGCTCGTCGCGCTCGCCTTGATCATCGGGTAGAACTGGGCGCTGATGACCTGGGTCATCGTTCCCTGCGCTTCGGTCTCGCTCTTGACCTTGACGTCCATGGTGACGTCGATACACCCGGCGAGGCTCAGCCCCAGAACCAGCGCCCCGGCCGCGCGGCAGATCATTCCCAGTCTCATCGGACACTCCTGTTGGTGGGCGCATCCCCTTGGCGCCCCGCCCTCTAGAACAGCCGCCGGATGAATTGGAGCTGAAGCAGAACTCGGCTGCCGTTCAGGTTCGCGCAGGAAGGATCCAAGAGTGCTTCACTACTGACCCGCAACACCGCGATGCTATGCGCCTGGGCAAAACAGAGGTTCCCGCTTTCGCGGGAATGACGCCGTGCTCTATCGAGGGACCGGCGCCACAAGCACCAGGTCATACCCGCGAACGGGGGAAGCGCTGATGCTGGCCGTGCCACACGCCAAAGCGCTTCAGCTGGGGTGCTCCCGCCGATGGCTCAGATTGCGCTATCCCAGCAGCCGAACGATCAGCATCAGCGCGGCAACCGTGCCGGCCACCAGCGCCAGGTTGACCAGCCAGGCCGGCACGCCGCGACGCTTGCGGCGCGCCCTCTCGTGCTCGTGGTCGGCAAGAAGCGTGTCGACGCGCGCCGCAATGCCGGGCAGCCGCCCCAGCAGTTCGCCGACGGCACCGAAACCGTCGCGCGCGTCCTCGATACGGCCGAGCGGTCCGGCCTCGCGCCTGAGCCAGTCGCCGACGACCGGCTCGGCAATGGTCCAGATGTCGAGGTCGGGGTCGAGCGCCCGGGCCACCCCCTCGACCAGCACCATGTTCTTTTGCAGCAGGATCAGCTCGGGACGGGTCTCCATCTCGAACAACTCGGTGGTCGCAAAGAGCTGCCCCAGCACGCGGGCCATCGAGATGTCGCTGGCGCGCCGGCCGTGCAGCGGCTCGCCGATGGCGCGCAGGGCCAGCGCGAAATCATCGACCGACTGGCTCTTGGGCACATAGCCGATATCGAAATGGCGCTGCGCGATCATCCGGTAGTCGCGGGTGATGAAGCCATAAAGGATGTCGGCGAGGAAGCGCCGCTCGCGCCGGCTGATGCGGCCCATGATGCCGAAATCGACCGCCACGATGTCGCCCGACAGCGGCGCCGCGAAGAGATTGCCCGGGTGCATGTCGGCATGGAAGAAGCCGTCGCGGATGGCGTGCCGGAGGAAGCTCTGCAGCAGGTTTCGGGCGAGCAGCTTCCGGTCGAGCCCGGCACCATCGAGCCCCAGCAAGTCGCGGATCGGGATACCCTCCACCCAGCCCGTGGTCAGCACGTTCATGGCGGTGTGGTCCCAGCTCACCTCGGGGACGACGAAACCTTTGTCTTCCTTGATGTTCTCGGTGATCTGCGAGATCGAAGCGGCCTCGAGCCGCAGGTCGAGCTCGACCCGGGCGGAGCGCTCGAGCGTCGCCACGACATCGGTCGGGCGCAGCCGCCGCGTCTTGGGCAGCAGCTTTTCGGCCAGCCGTGCGCCGGCGTAGTAGCTTTCGAGGTCGGCGGCGAAGCGGCGTTCGATGCCCGGCCGCAGGATCTTGACGGCGACGCTCCGGCTGACGCCGTTGCGATCGACCAGCCTTGCCCGGTGCACCTGCGCAATGGAGGCGGCGGCGATGGGCGGCGAGAGGTCGAGCAGGTCGCCGGCCCGCTCCTTGAGTGCTTCCGCCAGGATGCCGGGGACCATGGCCGCGTCGAAGGGCTCCATCGAGTCCTGCAACGCCGACAGTTCGATCGCGACATCGGCGCCGACGATGTCGGGCCGGGTCGCCAGCGTCTGGCCGAACTTCACGTAGGTCGGCCCGAGCCGGTTCAGCGCCCGCGTCAGCCGTTCGACCCGGCCGGTGCGCCGGACCGAGGGGCGCTCCAGCAGCCGCGCCGCTCCGATCGCTGCCCGCAGGGAGGGCGGCAGCGCCTCGGCGTCGATGATGGCGAAGGCCCCTTCACGGGCCAGCACGTAGCCTGCCCGAGCGAGCCGAAAATAGGCAGCAATTCCCATGGGCTCAGATTTTCCAGGCGCCGTGCAGCGCAGCAATGTTCCCCGACAGCGCGGTGTGCGTCACGCGCTTGAAGCCAGCGGCGGCGATCATGGCCGAAAAGGCCGCCGGAGCAGGGAATTTTCGGATGCTCTCGATGAGGTACTGATAGGAATCGCGGTCACCCGTAACCAGCCGTCCCATCGGGGGAATGACCCGGTCGGAGAAGACCCGGTAAAGCGTATCGAGACCCGGCACGTCGACGGCCGAGAATTCGAGGCAGAGGAAGCGCCCGCCCGGCTTCAGCACCCGATAGGCCTCGCTCAGGGCCTTGTCGATGCGCGGCACGTTCCGGATGCCGAAGGCGATGGTGTAGGCATCGAAGCTCTGGTCCTCGAACGGCAGTTCCTCGGCGTTGGCTTCGACAAAACGCACCTGCGAGCCGAAGCGCCACTTCTTCGCCCGCTCCTCGCCGACCCGCAGCATGTCCGCGTTGATGTCGGAAACCGTCACCTCGGCGTAGCCGGCCGAAGCCTTGAGGATGCGTTCGGCGATGTCGCCGGTTCCGCCCGCCATGTCGAGTACGCGATAGGGCCGCCGGCCGGTCCTGGGCGGCGCGAGCTTTGCCACCATGGCGTCCTTCCAGATGCGATGGACGCCCGCACTCATCAAGTCGTTCATGAGGTCGTAGCGGTCGGCAACGCCATGGAACACCGCGTTGACGAGGCCCTGCTTGTCCTCTAGCGCTACGGTCCGCTCGCCGAAATGGGTGGTTTGCTGAGCCTCTGTCATTCGCTGTCGCGCCTCGTCACTAATGCTGCGCACCATATAGACAAGCCTTCCCCGATGCCAATCGAGAGCGCCCATGCCTGAACTGCCCGAAGTCGAAACGGTCCGGCGCGGCCTCGAGCCGTGGCTGACGGGCGCCCGGATCGACCGCGTCAGGCTGAACCGGCCCGACCTGCGGTTTCCGTTTCCGCCAGACTTTGCCGCAACGCTCGAAGGGGCGACCATCGACATCGTCGGCCGGCGGGCAAAGTACCTGCTGTTCGCACTGTCCAATGGCTGGACCTGGCTTAGCCATCTCGGGATGACCGGCAGCTATCGCTTCCTCGACCGCACCTACAAGGAGCCGTCGCGCTATTACGAGCCGCCGATCGACGAAAAGCACGACCATGTGGTGCTCGACCTCGTCCACCCGACGGAGGGGCCGTTGACCCTGGTTTATGCCGACGCCAGGCGGTTCGGCTTCATGGACCTGTTCCGCGACGCCGAGGCCTCGCCCTACCTCAAGGGCCTCGGGCCCGAGCCGCTGTCGAATGCCTTCAATGCCGAGGAAATGGCGCACCGCTTCGCCGGCAAGCGCGCCCCGATGAAGGCAGCGCTGCTCGACCAGCGGGTCGTCGCGGGGCTCGGCAACATCTATGTGTCGGAGGCGCTGCACCGGGCCCACATCCTGCCGACGCGCGAGGCCCGTACGCTGGTGCTCAAATCCGGCAAGCCATCGGCGAGCCTCGATGCGCTGGCCGACGGGGTGCGGGCGGTGCTCGAGGAAGCCATCGAGGCCGGCGGCTCGACCCTCAGGGATTTTCGCGCGGCGGACGGGCAGTCGGGCTATTTCCAGCACCATTTCGCCGTTTACGACCGGGAGGGTGAACCCTGCCCGACCCCGGGCTGCCGCGGCACCATCAACCGGATCGTGCAATCGGGCCGCTCGACCTTCTACTGCCCGGTCTGCCAGCGCTGAAGGCCCGGCCAGGCGGTCGCGCCGGAATCCCGTTGACGCGCGCCGGCACTCCTACTATACAGCGCCGACTTGGCGGCCCGGTGCCGCCGATTTCATTTCATTGACCGGCGCGCTTTGCGGCAGGCATCTGCTGCTCCGATGCCGGGGTGAGCCAAGAGGACTTCATGGCGAATACTGCTTCGGCCAAAAAGGCCACCCGCAAGATCGAGGCGCGCACCGCCGTCAACCGCTCGCGCAAGAGCCGGGTGCGGACGTTCCTGCGCAAGGTCGAAGAGGCGATTGCGGCGGGCGACCAGAAGCTGGCCGCCGAGGCGCTGAAGGTCGCCGAGCCCGAGCTGCACCGTGCAGCCCAGAAGGGCATCTTCCACGCCAACCTGGCGTCGCGTAAGGTGTCGCGCCTCAATGGTCGTATCAAGGCGTTGACCGCCTGATAGCCAGCCGCATCGCTGGCATGCAACGAAGGCTCCCACGGGGGCCTTTTTTGTTGCTATGTCACGGCCGGCACGTTCTTTCGTGAACAACGAACTTTCGAGCGTGTGGCAAGATTGTGACACACGTAAAATGTCGCGATACAAGAATTTTGTGTTGCTGTAACAAAGCGTTAGCGGTGGCGCAAAAGCCCGCCCAAGCCCCCGGTTGAAAGGAAGCCGGTGGGGGCAGGAATAAATTTCTGGCTCTCGGCGGAGGCCTCGGGTGGCGATTCCCTTGAAGGAACAGGCCCTTGGTTTTCGCCTCCGCCAGACCCCCTCGGGGCCTTGCTTGGAGGTGGCGGAGTCAAGCCCTATTTTCCGCTTTATGCGCATTGCACCGGGCCATGGCGCTTGGTTAGAATGGCTCCGTTGGGTAAGGCAAAGGCTGCGAAATGACAGTTGCCGCCAAGCCCAGCGGGGTGCGTAGCGGGTAATTCGGGCGGCGTTGGCAATTGCAAGATCGTTGGTCCAAGTTACAATCCGGCCCGGGTGGTCTGGAAGTGTGTCTACTGAGATTGTTTATCTTTAGTCCCTGTAGCAGATAGACATTTCAGGAGCCCTTCGGCTCAGTTCAACTACATGAGTACTAGGGGCAGCGTCGCAACGTGTGTTGCGCGCGCGGAGAAACGTGTCCAGCGGGCAAAACCCGCGGCAGCACCGAGAGCGGCGGATGAGCAGTGAGGCAAAGCACGATGAAGAGCGGCGCGGCGACAGACCGGATGGATTGGCGGGACGACGCCCTTGTTGCAAGCAGTGACCGTTCGGGGAGCCGGTCGTTGGTGACGAGTGCTGGAAAGGAGACGCCGATGGGGGAGCAGGAACTGTTCCAGCGCGTGCGCGCCCGGTTGCGCGCCGGGGTTGGCGAAGACGTCTTTACGAGCTGGTTCGCCCGGCTCGAACTCGAAGAGCTGGTGGATGACGTGGCGCACCTGTCGGTGCCGACGCGGTTCCTCTGCTCATGGATCCAGTCCAATTATGCCGAACGGATCGTCGAGGCGTTTCGGACGGAAACGCCGGCGGTCGCCCGGCTGCACCTGACGGTGCGGGTCAACGGCCAGGCCCGGCCGCGGCTGACGCCGCTGGCCGAGCCGGCCACGGCAGAGCCTGCGCCGAGCGAGCCCGCCGTGCTGGCGGCGCCGACCCGTACGCCTCGTGACGCCACGGCGCCGCGTGCCGACGCCTTGTCGGGCAGCGCGCTCGACCCCAAGATGACGTTCGAGAGCTTCGTTGCGGGCGGCCCCAACGAAATCGCCCTGGGTGTCGCCAAGCAGATCGCCAGCGCGGTCGCCAATGGCACGGTGGGCTTCAACCCGGTCTACATCCACTCGACCGTCGGCCTCGGCAAGTCGCATCTGCTCAACGCCATCGCCTGGGCGGCGGGCGCCGCCGATTCCAACCGCAACATCGTCTACCTGACGGCCGATCACTTCATGTACCACTTCATTTCGGCCGTGCAGCGCCAGTCGGCGCTCGGCTTCAAGGAATGGCTGAGGCGGGTCGACCTGCTGCTGATCGACGACATGCAGTTCCTGCAAGGCAAGTCGGCCACCGAATTCGGTCACACGCTTTCCGTGCTGCTGGGTGGCGCCAAACAGGTGGTCGTCGCCGGCGACGCGCCCCCGCGCGATCTCGAACTGCTCGACGAGCGGGTCCGCTCGCGCCTCTCGGGCGGCCTCGTGGTGCCGATCAACAGTTTTGACACCGATCTCCGCCGGGCCATCGTCGGCAAGCGGGCCGAGCAGGCCGGCTTCCGGTTCGCCAGCCTCGATTTTCCGCCGGCGGTGCTCGACTACGTCGCCAAGGTGGTGGTGAGCCACGGCCGCGACCTCGACGGCGCCGTCAATCGCCTCATCGCCGCCAACCAGCTGACCGGCGAGCCGATCACCATCCCGCTCGCCGAAAAGACCCTCGGCGATTTGGTCCGCACCCGCGAGGCGCGCCGCGTCCGGATCGAGGACATCCTGAGGATCGTCTCCCGGCACTACAAGGTGCCGCGCAACGACCTGCTGTCCTCCCGCCGTTCGCGGGATGTGGTGCGGCCGCGGCAGATCGCGATGTACCTCGCCAAGGCGCTGACTTCCCGCTCGCTGCCCGAAATCGGCCGGCGTTTCGGCGGCCGCGACCACACCACCGTCCTCCACTCCGTCCGCAAGGTCGAGCAGATGATGAAGGACGACAACGAACTGACGCAGGAAATCGAGCTGCTTAAGAAGATGCTCGAGGATGCCCCGCCGGTGTGACGGAGGAGTGGCCGGGCAAGCTTCCCGGCCCTTTTGCGCAGGAAGCCCTGCTCCCCCGAAGGTAGGGTCGGGAAGGGAATCTGCCGCCGGCTCCCGCGAAGCGTGAAATGCTTTGGGGACCGTTCACGCGGGTCGCCGGGCGCACCAAATCCGGTTGATCCCGGCGGATCGGCGCGGCCGAAGCTTGCAATTCTAGCGTGTTGTTGCAAATGTCCGAGCCCGGTTTTCCGCCACGGTAGGTGGGGCCGGGTGCGTTTTCGCGTCAGGGGATAGAGTACGATGAAGGTCACGCTCGAGCGCAATCAGCTGCTGAAATCGCTGGGCCACGTCCATCGGGTCGTCGAGCGGCGCAACACCTATCCCATTCTCGCCAACGTGCTGCTCCACGCCGCCGATGGCTCGCTCGACCTTCGGGCCACCGACCTCGACATCGAGGTCACCGAGAGCGTGCCGGCAATGGTTGCAACGGCGGGCACCACCACGGTGCCGGCGCACACGCTCTACGAAATCGTCCGCAAGCTCGCCGACGGTGCAGAGGTCAAGCTCGAGACCGAGGGAGGGGAGCAGATGCTGCTCACCTCCGGTCGCTCGCGCTTCCACCTCGCCTGCCTGTCGCCCGACAGCTTCCCCGATCTCAAATCCGGCGTCTTCACGCACCAGTTCTCGATCGCCGCGGCGGCCTTCCGCGAACTGATCGAGCGCACGCAGTTCGCCATCTCGAACGAAGAAACCCGCTATTATCTCAACGGGATCTACGTCCATACGCTCGACGTCAACGGCACGCCGGTGCTGCGCGCCGTGGCGACGGACGGACACCGCATGGCACGTGCCGAGGTCGACGCGCCCGAAGGCAGCTCGGGCATGCCGGGGATCATCATCCCCAAAAAGACCGTCGGCGAGGTGCAAAAGCTGCTCGAGGGCGCCGACGGAGACGTCGCGATCGAGGTCTCGGACACCAAGATCCGCTTTACGCTCGGCTCTGTCGTGCTGCTTTCCAAGCTGATCGAGGGCACCTTCCCCGATTATGACCGGGTGACGCCCAAGAACAACGACAAGCAGATGAACGTCGACCGCGTGGCGTTCCAGACGGCCGTCGACCGCGTTTCGACCATCGCCTCCGACCGCGGCGGCAAGGCGGTGAAGCTGTCGCTGAAAGAGGGCCAGCTCGAACTGTCTGTCACCAACCCGGACCACGGTACCGCGAGCGAGGAACTGCCGGTCGAGTTCGAGCCCGAAAGCTTCGAGATCGGCTTCAACGCCCGCTATCTGCTCGACATCATCGGGCAGATCCGCTCGGAGAGCGCGGTGTTCCTGTTCAACGATTCCGGCTCGCCGACGCTGGTGCGCGAGGACGGCGAGGCCAAGGC
>Ga0209233_1000762_pt1 | contig 14505 bp, 11 predicted proteins | sample AraplaCL_Cvi_mCL_FD_184269 | JGI IMG/M metagenome (GOLD analysis project Ga0209233, IMG submission 184269) | Arabidopsis root microbial communities from the University of North Carolina, USA - plate scrape CL_Cvi_mCL (SPAdes) (version 2) | ecosystem: Host-associated > Plants > Roots > Endosphere...
GCCGTGGCCACCGTTGTGGTCGCCAAGCTCGCCGGCGAGTTCGACGAGGACGCAGTCGCACGCATCGAAACCACCTCGCGGTAACGATCAGGGCAGAATTGCTGGAGGAGACCGACGCGTGACGCAGACCCGTATCGAGCACGACGCCTTCGGCGCCGTCGAGATTCCGACGAATCGCTACTGGGGCGCCCAGACGCAACGCGCGATCGGCGTGTTCGATGTCGGCAGCGAACGCTTTCCGTCCTGCCTGATCCGAGCCTTCGCCCTGCAGAAGATCGCCGCCGTGCGCGCCAATGCGCGGCTCGGCGTGATCGGCACCACGATCGCAGCTCGGATCGAGCAGGCCGCGGCTGAACTCCGTGACGGCCGTTTTGACGATCACTTTCCCCTCACGATCTGGCAGACCGGGTCGGGCACACAGACCAACATGAACGTCAATGAGGTGATCGCCAACCGCGCCAACGAACTCGCAGGTGGTGCGCTCGGCGCGAAGTCGCCGGTCCACCCCAACGATCATGTCAACCGTTCGCAATCTTCCAACGACAGCTTTCCGACGGTCATGCATATCGCGACCGCGCTGGAGTTGCGGGACCGCCTGCTTCCCGCCCTGACGATCCTTCGCGACCAGCTTGCGGCAAAGGCAGAGGCCTTCGCCGATGCCGTCAGGATCGGCCGCACGCATCTGATGGACGCGGTGCCGATGACGATGGGACACGCATTTGAGGCGTTCGCATGCCAGATCGACAACGCGATCGCTCGCATCGCGGACGCGCGGCCGCGGCTTCATCTTCTCCCGCAGGGAGGCACGGCGGTGGGCTCCGGCCTCAACGCGCCGGATGGCTTCGATACTGTCTTCTGCGAGGAGCTAAGCGCATCGACCACGATCGCGTTCTCGCCAGCCCGCAGCAAGTTCGAGAGCATGGGCGCGCACGATACCCTGGTCGAGGTATCCGGCGCGCTCAACGCCCTCGCGGTCGCGCTGCTGAAGATCGCCAACGACATCCGCCTGCTCGGCTCCGGTCCCCGCTGCGGTTTCGGCGAACTGATCATCCCGCATGACGGGCTGACCTCGTCGATCATGCCGGGAAAACGCAATCCGACGATTGCCGAGGTGACGATGCAGCTAGCGCTCCAGGTGGTCGGAAACCATGCGACGGTGACAGCAGCGGGTGCATCCGGCACCTTCGAGCTCAATGTCGCCAAGCCTGTCCTGATCTACAATCTGCTGCAGTCGATCCGAATTCTCGCCGACGGCAGCCGCATCTTCGCAACCGGCCTCATTCAAGGGCTGGACGTGGACCGCCATAGGCTCGCGTCCAATGTCGCGAACGCGCTGCTGCTTGCGACAGCCCTCAACCCCGTTCTCGGCTACGACAAGGTCGCGCAGATTACCGCCAAGGCACAGGCCGACGGCTCGACGCCGCGCGAGGCTACGCTGGCGCTGGGCTGGTTGAGTGGCGAAGAGTACGACCGGTACGTCGATCCGCGCGCGATGGCAGGACTGCCGAAGTAGTGGCTATCTGAGAATCTGGCTCAGGAATAGCTTGCTCCGCGCATGCTGCGGATGGGCGAAGAACTCCTGCGGCGTGTTGCTTTCGATGATCTGGCCGGCGTCCATGAACACGACGCGATTGGCGACCTCGCGCGCAAAGCCCATCTCGTGGGTGACGACCAGCATGGTCATGCCCTCCTTGGCGAGGTCGACCATGGTGTCGAGCACCTCCTTGACCATCTCCGGGTCGAGCGCCGAGGTCGGCTCGTCGAACAGCATCACCTTCGGGTTCATGGTCAGCGCGCGAGCGATCGCGACGCGCTGCTGCTGACCGCCAGACATCTGTCCGGGATATTTGCTGGCCTGGTGTGGGATCTTGACCCGCTCCAGGAATTTCATCGCGGTCGCTTCCGCATCCTTCTGCGGAATGTTGCGCACCCAGATCGGCGCCAGCGTGCAGTTCTCCAGCACGGTCAGATGCGGAAACAAATTGAAGCTCTGGAACACCATGCCGACTTCGCGGCGCACCTCATCGACCCGTTTGAGGTTGGGACCGAGCTCGATGCCATCGACGGTGATCTCGCCCTCCTGGAATTCCTCCAGCGCATTGATGCAGCGGATCAGGGTCGACTTGCCGGAGCCCGAGGGGCCACAGATCACGATGCGCTCACCCCGGCCGACCGTGAGGTTGATGTCGCGCAGCACGTGGAAGTCGCCGTACCATTTGTTGAGGCCGGAAATGCTGACGATCGGGTTTGCAGTCATCGAGTTTGCAGTCATCGAGTTTAAAGCCATGGATCTCATGCTCAATTGCGCCGGTGCGCGTTCAGCCGGCGCTCGACGAACAGGGAATAGCGTGACATGCCGAAACAGAAAGCGAAGTAGATCAGGCCGGTGAAAGCGAAGCCGGTGAACGCCGTGGTCGGCGTCGCCCAGACCGGATCCGCGAAGGTGGCCTTCAGACTGCCAAGCAGGTCGAACAGCGCTACGATCGAGACCAGCGAGGTATCCTTGAACAGCGAGATGAAGGAGCCGACCAGGCCGGGAATGACATGACGCAGCGCCTGCGGCAGCACGATCAGCCCGGTCGTCTTCGCCCACGATAGCCCAAGCGCGCTCGCCGCCTCCCCCTGCCCGCGCGGGATCGCCGCCAGGCCGCCCCTGATCACCTCGGCCATGTAGGCGCCGGAGAATAGCGCCACGCCGACCAGCGCACGCAACAGCCCGTCGATGCGCATGTTGCCCGGCAGGAACAGCGGCAGCATGTAGGTCGCGAAGAACAGCACCGTGATCAGCGGCACGCCGCGCACCAGTTCGATGAACGCGATCGAGGAGATCCGGATCAGCGGGATCGTCGAGCGCCGGCCAAGCGCGAGCGCAATGCCGATCGGCATCGATGCGACCATGCCCGTCACCGAGATCACCAGCGTGGTCAGAAGACCGCCCCAAAGCCGCGTATCGACCACTGGCAGCCCGCCATGGTCGAGCCCCATCAGCGCGATCACGATGCCGATGCCGGCGAAGGTGAGAAGCGTGTGGATCGTTGCGCGGATGGCGCGGATACCGCCGCCCAGGACGAAGACCAGCGCGGAAACGACGATCGTGGTGATGGCGAAATCGATCCACACCGGCTGGCGCGAGCTCAGGATCTGATCGCGCAACCAGTTCAACAGCCCGATCAGTTCGGCGACCGGCCAGAGCAGCACATGGATCGCCGCCGCGTTCACGCCAATGCGCACCAGCGCATCACCGACGCTCATCAGGCTGTTGGCGAACGCCAGGAGCAGACCCGCCAGCCAGTTCACGCCGAAGCCGGAAAGGCCGCCGCCATACAGCAGGAAGAACGCCACAACAGGCAACGCCAGGAAGAACAGGCCGGCATTGAGCCCTTTCGCGGGCAGGCGCGGAATCAACAGCGGCAGCAGCAGCACCGCCGAGAGCAAGAAGGTCAGGTTGACGCGCCACCGCTCGGCGTCGGGATAGAAGCCGTAGATGAACTGGTTCATCTTGGCCGCGACGTAGGGCCAGCAGGCGCCGACCGGATGACCGGCATTCTGCGCGAGGCAGGCGTCGCGATCATGGCCCTGCCAGACCGCGTCGACGAACAGAAATCGCAGCGCCGGGATCACCGTGAACCAGATCACGAGCGCGCTGACGATGGTGAGCAGGACATAGGCCGGCGAATTGAACAGCCGCGTGCGCAGGAAGCCGATGACGCCGGTGGTCTTGATCGGCGCTGCGCGCTCGGCCACCAGATCCTGACGAATGAAGGATTCTGCCGCGATATCGCTCATGCGCCAGGCCTCTTTGCATCAAGCCTCATTGCGTCAGGCCTCTTTGCATCATGACTCCTCATGCACCAAGCCTCTTGCCGAGCCGCCAGCCATAAATGCTCATGATCGCGCTCGTCACCAGCGACAGCGCGAGATAGACGCCCATCGTGATGGCGATAATCTCGATCGCCTGCCCGGTCTGGTTCAGCGCGGTGCCGGCAAACACCGAGACCAGGTCGGGATAGCCGATCGCGACCGCGAGTGAGGAGTTCTTGGTCAAGTTGAGATACTGGTTGGTCAGCGGCGGCAAGATCACGCGCAACGCCTGCGGCACCACGATCAGGCGCAGCACCGCGCCGCGATGCAGGCCGAGCGACATTCCGGCTTCCATCTGCCCCTTGTGCACCGACAGGATCCCGGCACGGACGACCTCGGCGATGAACGACGCCGTATACATCGACAGCGCCAATGTCAGCGCCACGAATTCCGGAATGACGCGCGTACCACCGGCGAAATTGAAGCCCTTCAGCACGGGCACTTCGAAGGCGACAGGCGGACCGAATATGATCGCGCTGACGAGCGGCAATCCGACCAGAAGTGCGAGCACATAGGGCCAGATCCGCATCGCGTGGCCCTTCACGAACAGCTCACGCCGCGCATAGGCATGCATCGCAAGCGATACGGCAATGGCGACGATCAGTGCGACGAGAAACGGCAGCAGGCCGGGTTCGCCGAGGGGCCGCGGAATGATCAGGCCGCGGTTGTTGAGAAAGAAGCTCCCGAACACCGAGATGCTCTGCCGCGGCGCGGGCAGTGCCGCGACCACCGCGAGATACCAGAACAGGATCTGGAACAAGACCGGCAGGTTGCGGATAATCTCGACATAGGCCCCCGCTACCCGCGACACCAGCCAGTTCGACGACAGCCGCCCCAGCGCGACGATGAAGCCGAGAATGGTCGCGAAGACGATGCCGATCACCGAGACCAAAAGCGTATTGAGGAGACCGACGATCAGCACGCGGGCGTAGCTGTCGGAGCCCGAATACGGAACCAGGGTCTGGCTGATGTCAAACCCTGCCGTGTTGTTGAGGAAGCCGAAGCCAGACGTGATGCGCTGGGCCTCGAGGTTGGCGCGGGCGTTGGCGACGATCTCGTAACCGATCCACACCATCGCGGCGACGAACACGACCTGCACGGCAAAACCGTTCCACCCTGCCCGTCCACCCAGTGCGCGCCGCAGGCGAAGCTCATATTGCGGCGGTGGTTGCCTCGCCTCGATGCTCATCGCCGCGGCTCCCGGACCAGCAATTTAGCGGATCGGCGGCGCGTACTGGATTCCGCCCTTGTTCCAGAGCTGGTTCAGGCCGCGGGCGATCTGCAGCTTGGAACCGGAGCCGACATTGCGTTCATACATCTCGCCGTAGTTTCCCTCGGCCTTGATGATCCGGGCGAACCAATCCTTGGTCAGGCCGAGCCCTTCGCCGAGATTGCCATCGCCGAAGGCCCGCTTCAGATCCGGCTTCTCGGATTTCGCCATCTCGTCGACGTTCTTCTGAGTGACGCCCATCTCCTCGGCGTTGATCATCGCGAACAGCGTCCAGCGGACGATATTGAACCATTTGTCGTCGCCATGGCGGACCATCGGCCCCAGCGGCTCCTTCGAGATGATCTCGGGCAACACGACATGGTCGGCCGGATTAGCGAGCTTGAGGCGCTCGGCATAGAGGCCGGACATGTCGGTGGTGAAGACGTCGCAGCGGCCGGACTCGTAGGCCTTGACGGTCTCGTCGGCACCGGCGAATGCGATCACCTCGTATTTCATGTTGTTCGCCTTGAAGTAGTCGGCGAGGTTCTGCTCCGTGGTGGTGCCGGTCTGTACGCAGACCGACGCGCTGTTCAGCTCCAGCGCCGAGTTCACTTTAAGCGACTTCTTCACCATGAAGCCTTGGCCGTCGTAGTAGGTGACGCCGGTGAAGGCCCCGTAGGTGTCGTCGCGCTGCAGCGTCCAGGTCGTGTTGCGCGACAGCAGGTCGATCTCGCCCGACTGCAATGCGGCAAAGCGATCCTTGGCCGTCAGCGGTACGAAGCTCACCTTGTTCGGATCGTCGAAGATGGCCGCGGCGATTGCGCGACAGACGTCGACGTCAATGCCCGTCCAGTTTCCCTTGTCGTCTGGATTGGAGAAGCCCGGCAATCCCTGGCTGACGCCGCAGGACAGCTTTCCCCGATCCTTGACCGCCTGGAGCGTGTCGGCAGCGCGGGCGCCGGGAGCGGCAATCGCTGTCGCGAGGGCAAGAGTGAGGGCCAGAGAGACGCGTTTCATGGGCACAGCCTTTCGAGGGTCGTCCGGTAAGCGTTGACATCGTCACGCGCGTGGATCGGGCCGACCTCTATCTGCCAGTGCAAACGCCATACCAAGTACGGACGCCACGTCTGCCAAATAAAACGGAAATCGCGGCAGGCCCCTCAACGTGCAGCGATCGAATTGCACCCGCATCACAGAACGACTGGCTTGCCGGGTCAAGGGGTTGACGGCCCTCTTCTGCGTCCTGTTATTAACAATCGTGCTTCCGAAGCGGATTTTCTCCAACCTGATGAACGGCAAACGAATGGCATCTTCGAGCGACCGCGGTGCGGTAATGCGGCAAAAGGTCGACACCCGGTTAGTAACCGCCGGCCGGGACAGCAAGGCGCAGCACGGATTTGTCAATCCGCCGGTCGTCCATGGTTCCACCGTGCTCTATCCGACCGCCGACGACCTGCATGCACATCGTGGCGAATTCCAGTACGGCCGTCATGGCACGCCGACCACCAAGGCGCTGCAGGAAACGCTGATGGCGCTGGAGGGCCCGCAATGCGCGGGCGTCGGGCTGGCGCCTTCCGGGCTCGCGGCGATCTCCACCGCGCTGCTCGCCGTGCTGAAGGCGGGCGATCATCTTTTGGTCTGCGATAATGTCTATCGGCCGACGCGAAATTTCTGCAATGGCCTGCTGGCGCGCTATGGCGTCGAGACCAGCTATTTCGATCCGTTGATCGGCACAGGAATTGAGCAACTGCTCAAACCGAATACACGCGCGGTGCTGGTCGAAGCACCCGGCTCGCAATCCTTCGAGATGCCGGACATTCCGGCGATCGCCTCAGTGGCCCGTGCCCATGGCGCGCTGGTCATCGACGACAACACCTGGGCAACGCCGCTCTATCATCGCTCGCTCGAGCTCGGCGTCGACATCAGCATTCAGGCAGCGACCAAATATATCGGCGGCCATTCCGACATCATGTTCGGCACCATCTCGGCCAATGCAAAGACGTGGCCGCTGGTCGCCGAGGCAATCCGGCTGCTCGGCATCTGTGCCGGCCCCGACGACGTTTTCCTGGCGCTGCGCGGCCTGCGCACGCTGTCGGTGCGTCTTGCGCAGCATCACCGGTCCGGCCTGGAGATGGCGCGCTGGCTGTCGACGCGCCCCGAAGTGATTCGCGTACTGCATCCGGCGCTGGAGAGCGATCCTGGCCACGCCATCTGGAAGCGCGACTTCACCGGTGCCTCTGGCTTGTTCAGCGTCGTGCTGCAGCCGAAGCCGCAGAAAGCCGTCGATGCCCTGCTGGACACACTGAAGTTGTTCGGCATGGGCTACTCCTGGGGCGGCTTCGAGAGCCTCGCCATTCCCTTCGACTGCAACGAGTATCGCACCGCGACGCGATGGGCGCCGGGCGGCCCGACCTTGCGGCTGCATATCGGGCTCGAGAATGTCGAGGACCTGAAGGCCGATCTCGAAACAGGCTTCGCCGTCTTCAACGCGGCGTGAAGATTCGCCCGCTGCGAATTTCGGGACCCATTGCCCGATAAAAATATTGATCCCCTCACGGTTGGCGTTAGCTTTGCATCTTTGCGGATGAAAGCCGATGGGAACGATGGTTCTGCTTGACCTGATGGGCGGTGTGGCATTGCTGCTGTGGGGCCTGCACATGGTCCACAGCGGGATTCTGCGCGCCTTCGGTCCTGATCTGCGGACACTGCTCGCGAAGACACTGGGCAACCGCTTCGGCGCCCTCGCCGCCGGCATTGGTCTGACCGCACTGCTTCAGAGCAGCACCGCAACCGCTCTCATCACGAGCTCGTTCGCGGCCGAGGGCCTGGTTGCGCTGGTGCCGGCGCTGGCGATCATGCTCGGTGCCAATATCGGTACGACGCTGATCGTGCAGGTGCTGTCGTTCAACGTCGCCGCCGTGGCGCCGGTGCTGTTCATTATCGGCCTCGTCGCCTTCCGCCAGGGACCACGCTCGCGCATCAAGGATCTCGGCCGCGTGTCCATCGGACTTGGCCTGATGCTGCTGTCGTTGCACATCCTGCTCGACACGCTGGCGCCGGCCGAGCAGGCGCCAGGCCTGCGTGTCGTCATTGATGGGATCACCGGAGATGTCACGCTGTGCATCTTGATTAGCGCAGCAATCACCTGGCTGGTTCATTCCAGCGTCGCCAGCGTGCTCCTGATTATGTCACTGGCCTACGCGCACTTCGTTTCGGCGGATGCGGCGCTCGCTCTGGTGCTGGGCGCCAATCTCGGCAGCGCGATCAATCCGGTGTTCGAAGGCGCGCGGCGCGACAATCCCGCAAGCTATCGCCTACCGGTCGGCAACCTGCTCAACCGCCTGATCGGCGTGCTGCTGGTGATGCCGTTCCTCCCGGTGCTCAGCCGATACGGCCAGGCGATCGAGCCCGATCTGGCGAAGCTGACCGCCGGCTTTCATATGGCGTTCAATCTCGGCACCGCCCTGCTCTTCATCGGCCCGCTCGATGGCGTGGCGCGGCTGCTCGAGCGCTTGTTTCCGGAGCGCGTGCGCGAGGCCGATCCCGCCCGCCCGCGCTATCTCGACGAGACGGCGCTCGAGACGCCCTCGCTTGCATTGGCCGATGCCGCACGTGAGACGCTGCGGATGGGCGACGCCGTCGAGCAGATGCTGCGCAACGTCATGACGGCAATGATGACCAACGACCGGGCGCTGGTCGATCAGGTCTCGCGCATGGACAACATCGTCGACAAGCTCGACGAGGCGGTCAAGATCTACATCACCAAGCTGACGCGCGGCAGCCTTGACGAGCGCGAGGGCCGGCGGGCGATGGAGATCATCTCCTTCGCCATCAATCTCGAGCATATCGGCGACATCATCGACAAGAATCTCAGCGAGCTCGCGACCAAGAAGATCAAGCGCCGCTTCCAGTTCTCGCCCGAAGGCGCCGAAGAGCTGTCGGACTTCCACAAGCAGATCTTGAACTCGCTGCGCATCGCCTTCGGCGTGTTCATGTCCGGCGACGTTGCGCAGGCGCGCGCGCTGCTGGCGCAAAAGGCCAATCTGCGCAATGCCGAGCTTAGTGCCACCGAGCGGCATTTGGACCGGCTGCGCGAGGGGCGCGCGGAAACGCTGGAGACCACGTCGCTGCATCTCGACGTGCTGCGCGATCTCCGGCGCATTCATTCGCATGTGTGTTCGGTCGCCTATCCCGTGCTGGATGCAGCCGGCGAGCCCGCATCTGCCATAGCAGCTCTCGAGCACGAGACGCCAACGCCTTCTTCCGGAACGATGGTGCAGCCTTTGTCGCGCTGATCGAAATGCAGCTTCCGCGAGCCCTCGACCAGCGGCTTCACTGACTGAGCGTCTGCGACTCCCGTTGCCGGCTCTTGATGATCAGCATCACGTTCCGGATGTAGATGATGTTCGACAGCAACTGTCCGAGGATGATCACCGGCTCGCGCTTGACCAGGCCGTAGATCAGCGTCAGCAGGCCCCCGGCAATCGAGAAGAACCAGAACGCCATCGGCACCACGCTCTTGCCGGCGCGCTCGCTTGCGATCCATTGCACCAGGAAGCGCGCTGCGAACGCCAGCTGTGCCGCCAAGCCGAACGCGAGCCAGAAATCGAATTTGGCGACGAAGATGTCGTAGATATAGTCGCCGAGCGCCTGGCCGTATTGAATCAGCATTCCTTCACCTCGGTCACGGCGGGAGACGGCTTTTTGCGGCGGATCAGCCACCAGACACCGGCGAGATCCATAATCCCGATCCACAGCCGGTCGAAGAAACCGTAATTCGACACGCCCGAGTGCCGCGGACGGTCGATCACGTCGACATAGGCGATGTCGTACCCCTCGCGGCGCACCAGCGCCGGCAAGAAGCGATGCAGGCCGTCGAAATAAGGCATCATCAGGAACACGTCACGGCGGAACGCTTTCAGGCCGCAGCCGGTGTCGCGGGTGCCATCGTGCAGAACGGCATTACGAATCCTGTTGGCGAAGCGCGACTGGAATTTCTTGAAGCCGGTATCCTTGCGGCCGACGCGCTGGCCGGCGGCAAGGCCGAACCGTCCGCCCCCCTGCTCGAGCGCCGCGATCAGATCGCGCAGGAACGCCGGATTGTTCTGCCCATCGCCGTCCAGGGTTGCCACAATGGCACCGCGGGCGGCGCGCACGCCGCTGCGCACGGCCGCCGATTGACCGGAAGATTTCTCGTGACGGAGCACGCGCAGGTTGGGCCGCAGCTTCATCTGCTCGCCCAAGCGCTCGGCGGTGGCATCGGTCGAGCCGTCGTTGACGTAGATGATCTCGTAGGCCCAGCGGCCGTCCAGCGCCGCCGCGATCTCGGCGATCAGCGGTGCGATATTGCCGGCCTCATTGCGCACGGGAACGACGATGGAGACGGCCACGGGTGAATCGGCGGACAAAGCAACGCTCATGGTGGGAGTGGCGGGATCAGGCGGGTGTCTCGCACGCCCGCAGCACGAGGGCTTATTATGGGGCCGACGCCCGGCTATCAACCCCCTTGGACCGGCCTGAACCCGGGACGATCAGGCCGCCCGGCCCGATTGCAAACCCCAGCTGGCGCGCGGCAAACCAGTAGCGCACGGCTAGCGCGCCGCTGATCCCGACCAGGGCGCCGGCGATCACGTCGCTCGGATGGTGCGCCAGCAGAACCAGCCGGCTGGCAGCGATTGCAACGGCGTAAAGATACATTGGAACCGTCAACCGCGGCCAAACCGCGGCGACCGCGAAGGCCAACGCAAAGCTGGTCACCGCGTGTGACGACGGCAGGCTGGAATACGCCTCTGTCCCGTTGAAGGGCTGGAAGTTGAACGCGTTGGCCTTGCCGCCGACGAACGGACGTCCCCGGCCGATAACCCATTTCAGGGCCTGGGTGCAGCCGACCGGCACCAGCACCGCGAGAAAGACGTACTGGACGTGGGTGCCGAGATCGAACAGGCGTGCGCGCGATGCCTGCGGCCATAGGGGCGCGATCACGGCGATCGTCACCATGGCGGCGACCAGCAGGCTGAGCACATAGGCATCCTTGCCGAAATCGGTCAGGATCCGCACCCACCACAGGCTTGGCGTGCCACGCGGCGGCATCAGGCTGATCTCAGTGGCGTCGAAGCCGACCATCAGCAGCAGGATCAGGGCGATGCCGATGCCGTTCAGCAGAAGGAGCTGGCGCCACATCGAACGCGCGCCTTCGCCGTCCGGCGGGATTTGCGGAGGGCGCATCAGCTGCGCCAGCGGCCACCACGTCGTGGCCCTGAGCCGTGCGCCGTAGCCGTCTGAGGTCGACCTGCCCACAGGCGCGCTCATGCTACTCGGTGCCCTCCGACCGGAAAATCGCAATCGAGACCGGGCGACCTTGCGAGATGTTGTAGCCCTCGATGCGCTTGGCGACGTTGTAGCGCAGGCCGATGGCCTCAGCGCGCTGGGCGAAGCTGCGCTCAGTCCGCTGTTCGACCAGCGCGAAGCGGCAGGTGCCCTGGCTGAGGAAGTCGGCCGCTCCCGAGCCATCGGTCAGCAGCGTCGAGGTGCCAGTCATGAACACCAGACTCGGCTCCTGGAAGCCCGCCGCGGCCGCCTTCGGCCCGACGCAGACGACATTGCGCAAGGCGCGCGCGATCTCCGCACTCGGGAATAGCGGCTGCAGCGACGGCAGCACCACGCCATAGACCGTGAAAGCCAGAAAGAGCGCGGCGACGGCGGCATTAAGCAGCGAGCGCTCGGCGCGGCCGTCGTCGTAGAGCCACCACGCAAACAGGCCGAAGATCAGCGACGCCGCCACGAATGGCCAGGCCAGGAACACCGGCTGCCGGGTCACCATGATGGCCCCGATCACGGCGACCAGCGAGGTGATCGCGGGAATGCCGAACCACCAGGCAGCGCCACGCCGGAGCCACGAGCGCGACAGCACGCGGCGCTCCAGCGCACCCACCGTGAGGATCGCGATGGCGGGGTAAAGCGGCAGCACGTAGTGCGGCAGCTTGGTCAGCACAGCCTCGAACACGATCCATGACGGGACCAACCAGGCCAGCAGGAATTGTGCGCCGGGTTCACGTCGCGCGCGCCACACCGCGGGCGCGGCCATCACAGCAAGCGGTGCGCCCGGCCAGAACGTGATCCAGAACAACAGCAGATAGACGCCGGGCGGCGCGCCATGGGACTCCTGCGCGGACAGCTTGCTCAGCATGTCGCCGCCGACGGAATCAGTGAAGAAAGCATCGCCGGCGCGCAAGAAGATCGCGACGAACCAGGGCAGCACCAGCACCAGCACCCACATCAGGCCCCAGAGCGGCCGCAGCCGCCACAGCCAAGTGGCGCCGCGATCCATGATCGCGAGCGAGACGATCGCGAGTCCTGCGAACATCAGGATCAGCGGTCCCTTGAGCAGGATGCCGCCGGCGAGCGCCGTCCAGAAGATCGCGGGCCAGCTCCATGGCGGGTGCTCGGGATCCTCGCCGCGCTGCCAGGAGAGATAGACGCGCGCCAGCGCGCCCATGGCGGCCACGACTGCGAGCAGCAGCATCGCGTCGGTCTTGGCGAGCCGCGCCTCGACGCCAAGCAGCACCGAGCAGCACATCAGCAGCGCCGCGAATACCGCGCCGCGTCGCGTGACGAAGGCGAGCGCTGTCCAATAGGTCAGCAGCACCGCGCCGATCGCACCGACGAGCGAGGGAATGCGGTAAACCCAGATGCGCAACTGCGCGCCCGGCAGGCCGAGCGCCGATGTCGTCTTCACTGCCGCCGCTTGCAGCCAGTAGATGCCGACCGGCTTCTTGTAACGCACGTCATCTTGGAAACGGATGTCGACGAAGTCGCCAGCCTCGATCATCTGCTTGGTCGCTTGCGCGAAGCGCGCCTCGTCGCGATCCACAGGCGGAATGGTGAAGAAGCCCGGCAGGAACAGCAGGAACCCGCAGACCAGCAGGAACGCGACCGACCGCAGATGGCTGACGGTGACGGCATCGATCATCCGCACCAGCCGATTGCCTGGATTCACCAGGTTTTTCGGCTCGCGCGGCTCTCCAAAGCGGGGACGGGCATAGGTCTCAACCATGGGGTTCCGCATACGCTGAAACCACCATGGCGACAACCGGTTAGCGAAATCTCACTGAATTCTGACCACAACTGTGTCCGCCGCGCCCGTGGCATCGATCACGGTGAGACGTGCAAAGCCTGGCCCCGGCGGATCGATCAGGCGCTGGCGGCGGCTGTCGATCTCGCCGACCGAAAGTCCATTGACCATCACAGTGAGTGGCATCACGCCGCCGGACACCTTGACCGGCATCGCCGCAGCATCGGTTCCGTCGGCGCGATCGACATCGATGCGGGAGCCGTTGAGCGGGAACTGGATATGAGGCGCCTGATCGGAGCCCATCCGTACCAGCTCACCCAGAGGACGGAACCGCCTGAGCGGCAACGGCAGTTTCGCATTGCTGGCGATCAACGCACCTCTTGGCGCCTTCGGCAGCGCCGCCGGCAACTTGCCAGCGCGGGCGAAAGCATCAAAGAGGATGGGAGCGGCAGCCACGCGGCCGATCAGCCCGGGAACCGGGGCACCGTCGGGACGTCCGACCCAGACGCCGATCGTGATCCGGCCGTCGAACCCGACCGACCAGGCGTCACGATAGCCGTAGCTCGTGCCGGTCTTGAAGGCGATGCGATTGCGGACGGCGTTCTCCGGCGGCGGCGTGCCCACAAGCACGTTGCCGACCTGCCAGGCCGCGGCCTGGTCCATCAGCCGCAACTGCTCGTGCGCGTCATCCCGAGAGTCGTCTTTCGTCATGATCTCGCGCAGCGGCTTGGTGGTGCCGAGCCGCGGCAGGCCGGCATAGAGCATCGTAAGGTCCTGCAGGGTGACGCCGACGCCGCCCAAGCCCATCGCCAGTCCCGGTGTCTCGTCCTTTGGCAGGATCAAAGTGGCGCCGGCCTGCTTCAAACGCGCGGACAGCCGGCTGGCACCGACACGGTCCAGCAACACGATGGCAGGCACGTTCAACGAGAGCTGCAGCGCTTTGCGCACCGGGACCGTGCCCTGATAGGTCATGTCGAAATTCTCCGGCGCATAGGAGCCGAAGCGCACCGGACGATCCTCGATCAGGCTCTCCGGATGAACGAAGCCATCCTCGAAGGCGAGGCCGTAGATGAACGGCTTCAAGGTCGAGCCCGGCGAGCGCACCGCGCGCGTCATGTCGACCTGCCCTGCCCGGCGCTCGTCGAAATAATCCGCCGAGCCGACGTGGGCGAGCACGTCGCCGCTCGCATTGTCGACCACGATGATGCCGACCGACACGTTCGGACCCAGTGCCACGGCGCGATCATGCGCGAGCGGCTCCAGCACCTTCTGCAGAGACGCATCGAGCGTCAATTTGATGAGCGACTGATCTTTGAGGGCGGCCGCCGCCTGATCCGCGGCGTGCGGCGCCAGGATCGGCAGC
>Ga0209233_1000763_pt1 | contig 14480 bp, 7 predicted proteins | sample AraplaCL_Cvi_mCL_FD_184269 | JGI IMG/M metagenome (GOLD analysis project Ga0209233, IMG submission 184269) | Arabidopsis root microbial communities from the University of North Carolina, USA - plate scrape CL_Cvi_mCL (SPAdes) (version 2) | ecosystem: Host-associated > Plants > Roots > Endosphere ...
GCCGCAGGTGGGAGGTCGGTAGTTTAAACCCGCCCAGCGATTTAGTTGCTTTTGCGTTGTCCAAAACAATTGATGTTTTTAGGTAACCTAAGTTTTCGCTAAAATGTGTGTTTATATGCCCTGAAGAGTGTTTTGAATGATTTTAGTGTCTAACAAATTGTTACCTTTTTAATAAATTTTGATTGTTAATAAAACAAATTATTACATAAAAAGGGAGAAGAAAGTAAAGTAATTGAATTTTACTTCTCCCCCTTGTAAAACTGCGAAGTGTTAACCAGGCGATTACTATACTTGAGATAAACAGTGTCGCCCAAAAAAACGAGGCCGTTTAATGCAAAAACAACAAAATAAATACAGATCCTTCATTTTCTACAGATTGCACCTGAATATTCCCTTTATGTAGCATCATAATCTGTTTACACAGGCTCAAGCCAATGCCACTTCCTGATTTGCGGGTACTGAAAAATGGAATAAATATTTTATCGATAAGTTCAAGCGGCATACCTACGCCATTGTCGGCAATTTTGAGGATAGGTTTGTTAGTAGACGATAGTTCGGCGCTTAAAGTAATAGCCGGATTCTGACGGTCTTTCACAGCCTCGATAGCATTTACCAGCAGGTTGATAAGCACTTGTTCAATCAAATTCACGTCTACATCAACAGCCATGTGCATATCGCGCAGCACTATGTTAAGCTCAATGTTCTTAGCTGCCAGGGTGGGTTGCATCAGGCTGTTCAGATTCTCGAACAGGTCGCGCGCCAGAACTTTTTTAAGATCGAGGCGGGTTATTTTGTTGAGATTACGATAGCTCTCAGTGAATTTGAGTAAGCCTTCACTGCGGCGTTTAATGGTTTCTATACCCAATTCAAGGTCGTCTAAGTCGACCTCGCCACTGTTTTTGGTACTATAAGTTTTGAGGCGATTTTTCAGTGTGTCAGCCAGGGAAGAGATCGGCGCTACAGAGTTCATGATCTCGTGTGTCATCACGTTGAGCAGTTTTTGCCAGGCTTTTGATTCAGTTTCGTCCAGCGCCTCACTTATGTTCTGGAAAGCCAGCAGTCTATATATTTTATCATCGCTACGAATAACACTAACTGTCAATAAAATTTTAACTAACTGTCGATTGCGTTGTATGGTAACCACTTTGCTGTCGCCGGGCTTTAGATTCATAATATCATTGTACAATACTTCGTCCCGTTTTTGTAGCGACTCTATGTTTTTAAGGTAGGGGATGCCGAATATCTTTTTGAATGACTCGTTCAGCCAACCGATCTTTCCGGTTTCTTCTTCGTACGACAAAATGCCTGTATCCACCAGTTCCAATACCTTTTGCAGATAGTGATATTGGGTTTCCCGTTCGCGGCTTATTTCCTTAAAAGTGGTGTTAATTTCGTTAAAGCCCTTGCGTAGTGGCTTTAATTCTATAGGCGCGCGACCAACATCAAAGTGCCTCGAAAAATCGCGGTAATGCACTGATTCGGCAAATTGCTCTACCTCAGCATGCGCTTTTTTTTGATAACGCAACAGGTCTGTCAGTTCAATGCAGATCAACGGTATACCAATAAGCAAGTAGACGTAAAAGTGCATTACAATGGCAAAGCTCACACCAAGCAATGTCAGAAACAACAATGCTACCCGTAGCAGGAAGCGCATTTCGTAACCTTTAAATATCATACTTGCTTAGTCTGCGGTAAAGGGCGGTACGGGTTAGTCCCAGTTCTTTGGCTGCACGTGTAATGTTACCATTATGTTTCTCGATAACACGTAAAATGGTGTTTTTTTCCAGCATGCTTAGCGGCATATCATCCATAGGTTCGGTGATAGCAGATGAGGTTTCAATAGATGAAAATATCAAATCGGCTGCTGAAAGGGTATTATTATCCGCCATAATCACTGCGCGCTCCATGGTATATTGAAGCTCTCGAACATTGCCGGGGTAATGGTAATTGTTCAGTTTTTGTAAAGCGCTGTCATTAAAGCTTATAGCCGGCTTCAGATATTTTGTAGCATACACACCGGCAAAATGTTTGGCCAGCAATTCTATATCGCTGCCACGCTTGCGTAAAGGCGGCATAGTCACTTCAACGGTATTGATACGGTAGATCAAGTCTTTACGAAAGCGATCATCATTAGCCAGCTCCTGCAAAGGAAGATTGGTAGCACAGATAAGGCGGATATCAATATCAACCGGTTTGTTGCTGCCCAATCTGGTTACCTGACGATTTTGTAATACGGTAAGCAGTTTAGCTTGTTGGCGCAGCGAAATATTGCCAATCTCATCTAAAAATAAAGTGCCCCCGTTGGCATCTTCGAAGCGTCCAGGCCGATCTTCGCGGGCATCAGTAAACGCGCCCTTTTTGTGGCCGAAGAGTTCGCTTTCAAATAGAGTTTCAGTCAGCGAGCCAACATCAACCTTTATAAATGGTTTGTTCGCTCTTAATGATCGCTCATGTATAGCTTTGGCTATAAGATCTTTACCTGTGCCATTTTCGCCTAAAATCAAAATATTGGCATCGGTAGGGGCTATCTTATTTACTTTCAAAAATACATCCTGTATCAATGGCGATTCGCCATGCAAAGTAGTTGAGCTGGCGTTGTTTTTTGGCGACGATGTTTTAACTGCCTTGTCGATATCTTTTTTATCCAGCAGGTCTTTGATGACTTCGATAAGTTTGTCATTGTGCCATGGTTTTACCATAAAATCTGACGCGCCTTCTTTGAGCGAGCGCACCGCCAGGTCGATATCGCCATAAGCGGTTATCATGATTACAATAGCCTCCGGTTTCCATTCGCGCACTTTGCTCAGCCAGTATAAACCTTCGTTGCCGGTGTTAATGGCACTGTTAAAGTTCATGTCCAGCAAAATAATATCCACATTATTGCGCTGAAGCAGGCTATTCAGATTCTCCGGATTTTTTTCAGTAATTACTTCCTGTGCTTCGGTTTTGAGCAAGAGCTTTACGGCCGTAAGTACGTCCGTGTCATCATCAACAACTAAAACGGTGGCTTTTTTAAGTAACATACAAGCGTGAAAATACAATTAAATATAATATGTATATTATTTGGCATTTGGCAATAATTCAACCGTAAACGTAATCAACTGTAAGACAATTTTTTGTAACAGAAAACCCTAAAATAATTGTATCAAAACCGAACACTTGTTGTGTCAGAATCGAACGAGGAAAATTTACGACTGGTGATCATTTGTTTGATTTACAGTGATTTAAATTATGGCACGTTGTTGTATTGGCATAACCTGAAACTATAGTCATATCGTGGATCGAAAAATTGAAAAGAAGAGATGGAACGTTAAGCGTTTGCTAACTATTGGCGGCATTACCGGCCTCATACTGTTAATTGGCGGAAGCATTTATTTTACCTCGGGTAAAAGCAAGCTTTCTGTTGATACCGAGCGCCTTACCATTAGCCCTGTTACTAAGGGGCCATTCCAGGTTACTATCGCAGTTAATGGCTCGGTGATGCCAATAACAACCATATATCTTGATGCCGTAGAAGGTGGACTTGTTGAAGCTAAATATGTTGAAGATGGCGCCAATCTTAAAAAAGGCGATCCGATATTGAAACTATCCAATACAGATTTGGAACTAAACCTGGCTAACCAGGAAACGGCCGTTTATGCTGCCCAAACGCAGATGCAGATATCGCAAAACAACGCCACGTCAAACACTATCAATAAATTAAACCAGATGGCTGATGTGGACAATGCATTTAAAGAAGCCGAACGGATATATAAACTTGACAAACACCTGTATGAACAAAAAGCCATCGGCTTGCAGGAATACCAACAGGCGGTTAATACTTATGAGTATCAGCTTAATCGTAAAAAGTTGACCCAGCGGATATTGAAACAGGATACCGCTTTGGTTAAACAACAAAATCAGCAGGCGCAGGAACAATACGCTCAAATGAAAAACACCTTAAATCTGATGCGCAAAAAAGTGGCTGACTTAACGGTACGTGCCCCAATAGACGGACAATTAACCTCCATGGATTCAGAAGTAGGGCAGAATAAAAACAAAGGCGAACGCCTGGGACAGATTGATGTGTTAACGGGGTATAAAGTAAGGGTTGATGTCGACGAGCATTATATTTCGCAGGTATATACCGGCTTAATCGGCACCTTCCAATTTGCCGACAAAAATTATACGCTGAAGATCAAAAAAATATTTCCGCAGATAACTGCTAATAAGTTTCAGGTAGATATGGAGTTTGTTGGCGCAGTGCCTGCCGGTATACGCCGGGGGCAGACCTTGCAGATATTGCTTGCACTGAGCGATGAAACCAAACAAGTGCTTCTACCCAAGGGAGGCTTTATTGAAAAAACAGGCGGCAATTGGGTATTTAAACTGAGTGATGATGGCAAGACGGCTTATAAAGTTGACGTACAATTGGGCAGGCAAAGTACCGACTATTATGAAATTTTAGGCGGACTAAAACCCGGCGACAAGGTAATTACCTCAAGCTATGACACCTTTGGCGACATACAGGAACTGATATTAAATAAAAACTAAACCCAAATATAAAACGCCCTAAGGGGCAGGAGGCTCAAATGATAAAGATCACTGATCTGGAAAAATTTTATCGTACTGAGGAGGTGGAAACCATCGCCTTGAATAAATTATCGATTGATGTTAAAGAGGGCGAATTTGTGGCCATTATGGGGCCTTCGGGATGCGGTAAGTCGACCTTGCTAAACATATTAGGTTTACTGGATGATCCGGATGGGGGCAGCTATCTGTTTAACAATATTGAGGTAGCAGGCTTTAATGAACGCAAGCGTGCCGACTTACGCAAGCACAACATAGGCTTCGTTTTTCAGAGTTTTAATCTGATTGATGAACTTACCGTTTTTGAAAATGTGGAGTTGCCATTAATCTACACCGGTGTGCCTGCTTCAGAACGAGTAAGCCGTGTGGAAAAAGTGCTGGACAAGATGCAGATTATGCACCGTCGCAATCACTATCCGCAGCAGTTGTCGGGTGGCCAGCAACAGCGCGTGGCTGTGGCCCGTGCGGTGGTAAATAACCCCAGACTAATTTTGGCTGATGAGCCCACCGGTAATCTGGATTCAAGCAACGGTAATGAGGTGATGGAGCTGTTAACCGATCTGAACGAACAGGGAACCACCATTATTATGGTTACCCACTCTGAGCATGATGCCCGTTACAGCCACCGTATCATCCGCCTGTTGGACGGACAGACCGTTATGGAGAATATCATGATATAACTATACCTGATCTTTTATTTTTTACAATTAGTTAGTTAAATGTTGCCGGAGCTCTTTCCCTTTCGGGGGAAGGAGTCGCCCGGTCAATTTGAAACCAAGCAAACCTGCTATGATCAAAAGTTATCTCAAAATAGCCTGGCGAAATCTGCTTAGAAACAAGGGCTACAGTTTTATTAATATTATGGGGCTGGCTACAGGTATGTCGGTTGCATTGCTTATTGGTTTGTGGGTGTTTGAACAATATTCGTACGATAAATTTTTGCCAGGTTATGAAAATCTTTACCAGGTAAAAATAAACTTTACCAGCCAGCATACCGGCACGCGCACACAGCATGCGATGTCGATACCCATAGCCGACGTTTTGCGAAATGATATTCCTGGTATAAAACGTGTAGCCGAGGCCAACTGGGTAGGTTATCAGTCGCATGGCTTACTGGTTGGCGATAAGAAACTTTACCTTGAAGGAGGTACTGCGGCACCTGAGTTTTTAAAAATGTTTCGGTTTGATTTTGTGAGTGGCAATCGGGAAGATGTAATGAAAGATCCATTTTCAATTATCCTCACTCAAACCACAGCAAAAGCACTCTTTGGTAATGTCGATCCCGTCAATAAAATCGTAAAGCTCGACAATACTTACAATTTAAAAGTCACCGGCGTATTAAAAGACCTGCCGGCAAACTCGTCTTTTCAATTTGCATACCTGATGCCATTTAGTTTTGACGAATCGATCCAAAGCGGTGTTAAAGCTGCCCGTACTAACTGGACCAATAACTCATTCCAGATATTCGTAGAACTGCAGCCAAATGCCGATTTTAAACGTGTATCCGCATTGATAAAGAACATAGTTGCTAAGCATAGCCAACCTATGCGAGCAGCCAAACCTGAGTTGTTTTTGCAACCCCTGGCCCAATGGCACCTTTACTCTGATTTTAAAAATGGGAAGCCCGCTGGAGGATTGGTTGATTACTTGTACATGTTCGGTATTATCGGAGTATTGGTTTTGTTAATAGCCTGTATCAATTTCATGAACTTATCGACCGCACGATCTGAAAAACGTGCCCGCGAAATTGGTGTGCGCAAAGCCATAGGCTCACAAAAACGTGACCTGGTGTTTCAATTTCTTACAGAATCAATAGTAACAACTTTTATTGCCTTTTTACTGTCGATGCTGATCTTACAGCTGGCGCTACCAAAGTTTAATACTTTAACCGGCAGTTCAATAACGGTACCTTACGGCAATCCCATTTTCTGGCTTATCATAATTAGTTTTGTACTGGTCACCGGGGCTGTGGCCGGCAGCCGGCCCGCATTTTACCTTGCATCGTTTAATCCCGTAAAGGTTTTAAAAGGTACTATACAAACCGGCAAAGCTGCTGCATTGCCGCGTCAAGTTTTGGTAGTGGTGCAGTTTAGCTGCTCGATAGTCTTGATTATCGGCACACTGATCATCTATCAGCAAATTCAATACGCTAAAAACCGTCCGACAGGTTATAGTTCGCAGAGATTAGTAATGACTGATATGAGCGACGACCTCAACAAACATTACGATGCGCTTAAAAACGACCTGATTGAAACGAGTACAATTGAAAATGTGGCGATGGCCTCAAGTCCGGTTACTTCAATTTATTCGCATACTTCAATTAATACCTGGCCAGGTAAAGATGCTGATGAGGAAGCGGTTAACATTGCTACGATATACGTATCGGATAGCTACTTTAAAACGGTGCAAATGAAACTGCTTGCCGGCCATGATTTTGAAGCAACCTGGCAGCAGGATACCGACAATGTGATTTTAAACGAGGCTGCCGTTCAACGTATGGGGCTGAAAAGACCCGTTAATCAAAAAATAACTTGGAACAAACATCCGGGTAGCCAGGTAAGAATAATTGGTGTGGTGAAAAATGCATTGATGGGATCGCCATATTCGCCTATTGAACCAGCTATTTTTGCGCACGCCCGATTTGGTAATGCCGCTATTTATCGTCTAAATACAAATGTAAATCCTCATGATGCGATGGCGAAAATAAGCCATGTATTTGACAAGTATAATCCAGCATATCCCTTCAGTTATCAATTTGTCGATGATGAATATGAGCAAAAGTTCAAACTTGAAGTCTTGGTAGGCAAACTTGCCGGTATTTTTGCGGGATTGGCCATATTTATCTCCTGCCTGGGGCTGTTTGGTCTGGTAACCTATATTGCCGAGCAACGCTCCAAAGAGATCAGCATTCGCAAAGTTCTGGGCGCATCAATAAGCCAGTTATGGCTCATTCTCTCTGCTGATTTTATTTTGCTGATAGTTATCAGTTGTTTTATAGCAACACCGCTTGCCTGGTACTTTTTAACAAACTGGCTGCAAAAATATGATTATCGCATCAATATAGGTGCTGGGGCATTTTTAATATCTGGAGTGGTGGCGTTGTCCATAACATTGGTTACAGTAAGTTTTCAATCTATCAAAGCTGCTTTGGCCAACCCGATTAACAGTTTACGAAGTGAATGAAAATCATAAACCTATGATCAAAAGTTATCTCAAAATAGCTTGGCGCAATATCGTCAACAAAAAATTGTATAGTGCTATTAATATCATCGGTCTTACAGTGGGCTTAGCGGTAGGTTTGCTTATTTTGCTTTGGGTGCAAGATGAATACAGCTACGATAAATTCAACACCAAAATTGACCGTATTTATAAAGTAAACGCATCAATGGGTAGCGGGGCCAGCCAGCAAGTCTGGTCGTGGGTGCAGCCGCCTGTCGCATTTTATGCGGTAAAGGAGGTTCCGGGGGTAGAGAATGCAACGCGGATTATGAGCGCCTGGAAGTACAGTAAGTTCACCTACCAAAACAAAGGGTTGCGGGTAACTGTACCCATGAAATTTGTCGACGATTCGTTCTTTACTGTATTTGATTATAAATTATTAAAAGGCGATTCGAAAAGGCCTTTTCCAAATGTCCAGTCAGTCATATTATCTGAAAGTGAAGCAAAGAAATATTTTGGTGATGCAGAGCCTATTGGTAAAGTTTTAAGAGCCAATAACAATGATCTTTTCACGGTGTCTGGCGTAATGGCTGATATGCCTTCAAATTCGACAATCCAGGCAGGTATGCTCTTCTCCACCGAACTTAGAAAACGGGAATATAGTACCAAAGATATGTGGAAGAGCATGGACGAAGATTGGGGTGATTATTATACCGAGACCTACCTATTAATAAAACCAAACGCTTCAATAACCACTATTGCTAATAAGCTAACTGCAATACATATGAAACTCCAAAAAGGTATCAAGCCAACAGATGGGGTTTATCAGCTGCAACCGTTGGCCATGGTGCATTTATACAACGCGAATGGTAGTTCCGCAGGCGCACAGATTGTGAAGATATTTACCATTGTGGCAGTGCTTATCCTACTGATTGCCTGTATAAATTATATAAATCTATCTACTGCCCGCTCGGTACTACGTAGTAAAGAGGTGAGTGTACGCAAAATTATTGGTGCCGAGCGCGCTCAGCTGTTCTTTCAATTTGTGTTTGAAACTGTGCTTTGTTTTGCTATCGCGATGATCCTGGCGTTTGCGCTCATCTATGCAATTATGCCAATTTATAATTACATCGCCAGAAAAGAAATGCACTTTAATTTACTGAGCGCCGGCGTATGGGAAGTCATCGGTTTAACTGTTATTGGTACGCTGATCTTATCAAGTATTTATCCTGCGATACTGTTATCGTCGTTTAAACCTATAGATGCGCTTAGAGCCAGGGCAGCCGGTGCCGGTAGTGGTACGTTTCGCAAGGTTTTAGTGGTTTGTCAGTTCGCTTTTTCTATCGGGCTTATCATTGGTACATTGGTAATTAACAGCCAACTAAACTATATACGAACCGCACAAATAGGTTATGACCGTGACCACGTCTTCAGCGTAGGCATTAATGACAACATTATGCCGCACCTAGATGCCATCAAGACAGAGTTATCGCGCCATACCGAAATACTTGGCGTGGCAGCGGGCGCCAACCTGGTAAGCAGCGACGGTACAACCGGTGATACTGATTGGGATGGTAAGCCGGCCGATGTCAGTATGATCATTAATCCGTTTTCAGTAGATAAAGATATGTTAAGTGTGCTTAGGGTAAAATTTGCAGCCGGCAGAAATTTCACCGGCATAAAGTCTGACAGTGCACATTTTATTTTAAATGAAACCGCCGTGCGTCGGGCAGGAATCAAAAATCCGGTTGGTAAACGCTTTCATTTATGGCAAACCGACGGTACTATCATTGGCGTAGTAAAAGACTTTCATTTCGCTTCATTGAAACAAACCATTGAGCCGGCTATTTTCTTATACAACGAAAAGTCGGGTTCATTATTTATACGCACTACCGGTAAAGATGCCGCGGCAGCTATAGGCTTGGTTAAAAATATTTACGACCAATATAATCATGGCGATCCACCTTTTGAATATAAATTTATAGACGATGATTTTAACAGGCTATACAAATCCGAGCAAAGCACCAGCGCCCTATTCAATGTTTTTGCCTGTATAGCTATATTTATTTCATGCCTGGGCCTATTTGGCCTGGCAACCTACACCGCTCAAGTAAAGGTAAAGGAGATTGGCATTCGTAAGGTTTTAGGGGCCAGCGTACTGAATATTACCACTATGTTATCGAAAGATTTTCTTTTGCTGGTGATTATATCATTAGTAATAGCCGGGCCAATTGCCTGGTATGCCATGAACAAGTGGCTACAGGACTATGCCTACCAGGTACATCTAAGCTGGACGTTAATACCATTGGCTGGTACCGGTGCTTTATTAATAGCCTTAATGACCATCAGCTTTCAAGCCATTAAAGTAGCTTTGGCTAACCCAGTTAAAAGTTTAAGAAGCGAATAGATAAAAATCCACAACAATGATCAAAAACTATTTGAAGACCGCCTGGAGAAACCTTTGGAAAAATAAAGTTTTCTCATTATTAAACATCATCGGATTATCGGTGGGTATGGCCGCCTGTATTGTAATTATGTTGTTTGTTTTTTATGAAAAGAGCTTTGATAACTTCCATACTAAAAACATTTATCGCATAAATGAGGTGCAGAGTTTTCCGGGTATGGCAGCTCAAAAAGTGGGTTTAAGTATGGCACCGATGGGCCCTACGTTAAGACATGAGTTTCCACAGATTAAAAATTTTACGCGGGTAAAATGGCGCAATAAATATGCGGTCACTAGTAACAACAAAAAGATATATCTTCCTCAGGTTTTCGCAGTCGATTCGACATTTCTTCAGATGTTTGATTTTGGCCTGTTGAGTGGCGACCGTAAATCAGCTTTAGAAAGGCCGAATAGCATATTGATTACTGAATCAACTGCTCGAAAGATCTTCGGTACTATTAATGTGGTTGGCAAAACCATTCCGCATTATGGCGACGGCAAAGGCGACACGGTAAATTTCGTAATCACCGGGGTTTTGAAAGATGTACCGAAAAACTCGCAAATGCAATTTGACGCTATCTACTCATTAAGCAGTAGTTATAAGCCGGGTGATTTACAAGGCTGGGGCGGCAATTGGCTGGATACCTATATTGAACTTACTCCCAGTACCAACGTGAAAAGCCTGGAAAGCAAACTGCCGGCATACATGGTTAAATACTCCGGCCGTAAGGAGATAAATAAATATTACGAACTTTTTTTATTGCCGTTAAAAGAAATTCATGCGGGCGCCTCTGATATAGGTTTGGACTATATCAACTTCAGAAAGTTCGACAAAAAATCAACCAACCTTTTTGCACTTATCGCATTTATTGTCCTGGCTATAGCCTGTATTAACTTCATGAACTTATCAACAGCTCGCTCTGGCGAACGGGCCAAAGAAGTTGGTGTGCGCAAATCCATAGGCGCAGGCCGCTATGAACTTGCTATACAGTTTCTTGGCGAAACTGTTCTATTAGCATTGTTAGCTATGATAATAGCTTTATTATTGGTCTGGGCGTCGTTGCCGTATATCAACGCCTTAAGTGATCGTGAATTGAGCCTTAATTTCTTCAACAATCCCTTACAAGCGCTCACAATTATAGGGTTTACTATTTTGGTGGGTTTGATTTCAGGAGTTTATCCTGCCATCTATTTATCGTCTTTTCAGCCCATTAAAGTATTAAAAGGCACCGTTGAGACAGGGAAAAATAAAGGATCATTCAGAAATATATTGGTGATTGGCCAATTTACCAGCGCCGTTTTTTTGATGATAGCTACCATATTTGTAGTTAAGCAATTGCATTTTATGCAAATGCGGGACCCCGGTTTTTCGCGTGAACAGATTGTAACCGTACCATTAAATGGCAATACCGATGCTAAGTATGATCTGCTCAAGCAAGAATTGATGGCTAACTCATTAATTAAAGATGTTACCGCAGCACAAGATGTTTTGGGTAGTCATCTCGATCAAACCGGGGTAACCTTTAGGCCGGCAAATGCTCCGGCTAAAGATTTGGGCTTAACGCAATTAATAGTAGATAACAACTACCTGAAACTATTTAATATTAAAGTATTACAAGGCCGGAACTTTTCGACCGAAAAAAGTGCCAGCGGCCGAGAATATATTATCAATGAGCAGCTGGCGCATGAGTTATTAAAGGCCATGCCTAAAAATACACCAATATCTTCATTGATAGGGCAGCGTTTTGGGATGGATTCGCTGGGAACCATCACCGGAATTTGTAAAAATTTCAACTTCAATTCGATGCATTATAAAATAGAAACATTGTTTATAAACTATCGGCGCGATTGGGGGTTTAGCCAACTATCAGTAAAAACCAACGGCAATAAAACTGCTGAGGCTGTGGCTTTCATCAAATCAGTATGGGATAAAAACTTCCCTGATCGCCCATTTGAATATCAATTCCTGGATGATCATTTTAATGATGTTTATAAGGCAGATAATCAAGTAAGCAAAATAGTAGGTATACTGGCTGGTCTGGCTATCATGATATCCTGCCTGGGTCTGTTTGGCCTGGCCTCATACTCGGCCGAACAACGCGTTAAGGAGATTGGCGTGCGCAAGGTCTTAGGCGCATCGGTACAGAACATTGTGCTGTTGCTATCAGGGCATTTTGTAAAATTGGTTTTAATTGCCAATCTATTGGCCTGGCCCTTGGCGTGGTATGCCATGCACAAATGGTTAGAAGATTTTGCTTATCGAATAGATATCAGGTTAAGCGTTTTTGTGCTGACTGCGATGCTGTCTGTATTTATTGCTTCGATCACAATAAGTTTCCAATCCATCAAAGCGGCTATAGCCAACCCAGTAAAAAGTTTAAGAAGCGAATAAGCATGATCAAAAACAATTTGAAACTGGCCTGGCGCAGTATCACTAAGAGAAAGTTTTATTCTATCCTAAACATTTCGGGTTTGGTTCTGGCTATAGGTTGCGGAATTTTAATTTATCTATACACAGCATATCAGTTAAGCTTTGATAATTACCACAAACATCCCGAAAATATTTTCAGGGTGGTGTATGATCTGCATTTTGAAAAAACTGAATATAATAAAGGGGGCTCGTTCGCCGCTTATGATGCTTTGCGGACAAGTGCTCCCTTAATTAAACAGGCGGCTATAGCTGTAAATAACCAAAGTTTTGTTGTAAATATTAATGGCGATGTGGCTAAGCGGTTCAAGGAAGAAAAGAACATTGCATTTACTAACTCGGCTTGGTTTAATATGTTCACTTATAAATGGTTGGCCGGAAGTTCTACGCAATTGGATGAGCCTAACACCGCCGCGTTGACTCAAAGTCAAGCCAAAAAATATTTTGGAGCGGCCGATCCGATAGGTAAAACACTCGGAATAAGCGGCCAGCAGGTAAAGATAGTGGGTTTATTGGCCGATGGCCCGTATAATACCGACCTTAAATCGGATATTTATATTTCGCTTTCATCAATAAAAACGCTGATTCCTAAAACCGAACCGGCATTTTTTACCGATTGGGGATACCTGATGACTACTAACAGCGTATTTGTATCACTAAATACCCCAAGCCAGAAAAAAGCTGCTGAGCAATTGCTGGAACAGCTAACCAGAAAACACCTGGGCGATAGCGGTGCCAGGTACTACACTTTTAGCTTGTTGCCACTCGCCGATATGCATTTTGACATGCGCTACGCAGGTAAAGTGCAGAAGCCGTTGTTGACAACATTGGCAATTATTGGTTTGCTGATTGTGCTCATCGCTGCTATCAATTACATTAACCTGGTAATAGCAGGGCAAACCAGGCGCAGTATAGAAATTGGTACCCGAAAGGTTTTAGGCGGATCAACCATGCAGTTATTTGGCCAGTTTATGGTAGAATCGCTGTTGAATGTTATGATAGCCGTTTTTATTGCCGTAATTGGCATAGTTTTGTTGTTGCCAACGGTTAACAATTTACTCTTTGAAGGTAATCCTGTTCATATACTTTCTTATGCGCAATTAGGTTTATTTCTGGTGATTGTTTTGGTGATGGTCACCTTGGGTACAGGTATATATCCGGCTATACTTTTAAGCCGGGCCAGTATATTCCATGCTTTAAGAAATAACGTTTTGAATTTGCAGGCTGGCATCAGTCGACGCGGATTGGTCTTGCTTCAAAATATAGTAGCTCAGGTGCTGATTATCTGCACGATAGTCATCGTAATGCAGGTTCGGTTTTTAAAACACACCGACACAGGTTTTGATCGCCGGTTTGTTGTAATGGTGCCTGTTGGAGATGTTTCACAAAATCAAAAAGATTTACTGCGTCAGCGGCTGCAAAATATTCCCGGTGTACAGTCGCTTAGTTTTTGCAGTAAAGGCCCGTCAAGCGACAGCCAAAGGGGGGCCACCGTTAAGTTTGCGGACAGAAATTGGGAGAAATGGCCCGCACGTTTTGCTATTGGCGATACAGCTTATATGCACACATTTGGCCTTCAATTGGTAGCCGGCCGTAATGCTCGCGGTAATTCTGCCACGCCAGAGTATGTTGTTAATCAAACCATGGTTAAAATGCTGCATTTGAAAAACGACGGTGAAATATTAGGTAAAGAATTGATTCCGGGCGATAATAAGGGGATAATAGTAGGCGTGGTGAAAGATTTCAATGTACGTTCGCTTTTAGAATCTATTGAGCCGTCGGTGATACTTGAAAATAAATTTTTGCAACAGAATATAGCCATCAAATTATCGGGGAATCAATCTTTAGGCGCCTTGAAGGCTATACAAAAAGAATATCTGC
>Ga0209233_1000764_pt1 | contig 14472 bp, 17 predicted proteins | sample AraplaCL_Cvi_mCL_FD_184269 | JGI IMG/M metagenome (GOLD analysis project Ga0209233, IMG submission 184269) | Arabidopsis root microbial communities from the University of North Carolina, USA - plate scrape CL_Cvi_mCL (SPAdes) (version 2) | ecosystem: Host-associated > Plants > Roots > Endosphere...
TCGAGCGGCCGGTAGTCGACCTTGTCGAGCCGCCCCGAGGGATCGCCGTTGACGTCGATGCCGATGAGGATATCGGCATCCGCCGCGGCCTGGTCGAGCGGCAGCGGGTTCACCACGCCGCCATCGACCAGGAAGTGTCCGGCGAACGACACCGGCCGGAACAGCGTCGGAATCGCGATCGAACCGGCGATAGCCGGCCGCAGCGGCCCCGAATGGAACACCACCTGGTGCCAGGACTGGAAATCGGTCGCCACTACATAAAGCGGAATGCCGAGGTCCTCGAAGCGCTCCGCGAACGGGGTGGGCAGAAACCCGTCGACGACCTGGGCGCCGTCGAGCTGCACAGAGAGGCCGTTCTGGAACAGGCCGCCGAGGCTGCCGAACTGCTTGCCCCAGAGGCGGCTCGCGATCACCCGCATGGTGCCGAGCGCGCTGTAGGAATGTTCGCGTAGCTCGGCGCCGCTCATGCCGTTAGCCCAGCCGGCGCCGAGCAGCGCGCCGATCGAGGTTCCGGCGATGACGCTCGGTTTGAGGCCGAGTTCGTCCATCGCCTCGATATAGGGGATGTGGGTCAGGCCGCGCGCCGAGCCGCCGCCCAGCGCGATGCCGATGCGAGGCATCGACGCCGCATCGGTTGCAGGGGGCAGCCTGCCATTCAGCCGATCGATTATCGCCTGCCCGCGCCGCTGCAGCGGCGTCAGCCGGCTCGTTGCTTGAGGACCGTCCAGCATGAATCTGAAGTAGGGTGCGCCCGCCTTATTGATAAGGCCTCAACGCCCCGGCTTCAGGGTTGGTTCAGTTTTTCCCGGGCGATGGCCCGCCAGCCGATATCCCGCCGGCAGAAGCCCTGCGGCCAGTCGATTCTATCGACCGCGGCATAGGCCCGGGCCTGTGCCTCGGCGACGGTCTTGCCGAGCGCCGTGACGTCGAGCACCCGCCCGCCATTGGCGAGGAGCCGCCCGCCCTCGTGCTTGGTGCCGGCCTGGAACACGGTCACGGTATCGCTGTCGAGCCGTTCGGCGCCACTGATCTCGCTGCCGGTCGGCTGCACCCCGACCGGGTAGCCGCGGGTCGCCAGCACGACCGTCAGCGCCGCCTCTTCACGCCACTCGGGCGTTACGCCGGCAAGCTCGCCGCGCGCGGTGGCGACGAGCAGGTCGAGCAGATCCGTCTTGAGGCGTGGCAGCAGGACCTGTGCCTCGGGATCGCCGAAGCGCACGTTGAATTCGATGAGCTTGGGGCCCTCAGCGGTGATCATGATGCCGGCGAACAGCACGCCGGTGAACGGCGTGCCGCGCGCCGCCATGCCGCGCACCGCCGGCTCGATGATCTCGCGCCGGGTGCGCTCGGTCAGTTCGGGCGTCATCACCGGGGCAGGGGAATAGGCGCCCATGCCGCCGGTATTGGGACCGCGGTCGCCGTCCCAGACGCGCTTGTGGTCCTGCGCCGAGGCGAGCATGACGATGTTTTCGCCATCGCAGAGGGCAAAGACACTGGCTTCCTCGCCCTCGAGGAACTCCTCGATGACGATCGTGGTGCCCGAGGGGCCGAAGGCACCGCCGAAGCAGTCGCGGATGAAGTCCTGCGCCTGCTGCAGGTTTTCGGCCACGACGACGCCCTTGCCGGCGGCGAGCCCGTCCGCCTTGACCACGATCGGCGCGCCGTGGCTTTCGACGAAGGCCAGCGCCGAGGCCGCCTCGGTGAAGCGCTGGTAGCGGGCAGTGGGGATGCCCATGGCTTCGCACAGTGCCTTGGTGAAGGCCTTGCTGCCCTCGAGCTGCGCCGCTGCCTTCGACGGCCCGAAGCAGAGGATGCCCGCCGCGCGGATGTCGTCGCCGAGCCCGGCAACCGCCGGCGCGTCGGGACCGATGACCACGAGGTCGATTGCCTCCGCCCGCGCCGCGGCGACCACCGCGCCATGGTCGGTGATATCGATCGGCAGGTTCGTCGCGACCCGCTCGCTGCCGCCATTTCCCGGCGCCACATAGAGCTTCTCGAGCCTGGGCGACTTGGCGATGGCCCAGCCCAGGGCATGTTCGCGACCACCCGAGCCGATCACCAGAACGCGCATGACTACTCCCGTTGCTGGCTGCCAGCCTGTGGCGCCCTCTAACATGGGTTGAAAGCGGCGGCCATACCTTGACCGGGGGGCGCGCTTGGGGGCAACCAGAGGCATGGACGAGCCGCGCTCCAATGCCACCGAGTTCACCGTTTCCGAGATCGCCGTCGCGGTAAAGCGCACCGTCGAGGATGCCTTCGGCTATGTGCGGGTGCGCGGCGAAATTTCGGGCTATCGCGGCCCCCATTCCTCAGGCCACGCCTATTTCAGCCTCAAGGACCAGGACGCCGCGATCGATGCGGTGATCTGGAAGACGAGCTTCGCCCGGCTGCGCTTTAAGCCCGAGGAGGGGCTCGAGGTCATCGTCACCGGGCGGCTGACGACCTTCCCGCGCTCCAGCAAATACCAGATCGTCATCGAACAGCTCGAGCCGGCCGGCGCCGGCGCGCTGATGGCGCTGCTCGAGGAACGGCGGAAGAAGCTCCTCGCCGAAGGGCTGTTCGACCCCAAGCGCAAGAAGCCGATCCCCTACCTGCCCCGCGTCATCGGCGTCGTGACCTCGCCCACCGGCGCCGTCATCCGCGATATCCTCCATCGGCTGGACGACCGCTTCCCGAGCCACGTGCTGGTGTGGCCGGTGCGCGTGCAGGGCGAGACCTCGGCGGCGGAAGTGGCCGCGGCGGTCGACGGCTTCAATGCGCTGCCGGCCGATGGGCCAATCCCCCGCCCCGACCTGCTGATCGTGGCGCGCGGCGGCGGCTCGATCGAGGACCTCTGGGGCTACAACGAGGAAATCGTCGTCCGCGCGGTAGCGGCGAGCCGCATCCCCGTCATCTCGGCCGTCGGGCATGAAACCGATACCACGCTCTGCGACTTTGCCGCCGACATGCGGGCGCCCACCCCCACCGCCGCCGCCGAGGCCGCCGTGCCGGTGCGGGCCGAACTGATCGGCTATGTGGAGGACCAGGGGGTCAGGCAGCGCCAGGGGATGCGGCGCCTGCTGCAATCGCGCCGCGACCGGTTTCGCGCCGCCAGCGCCGCCCTGCCCAAACCGCTCGACCTCGTGGCGACGGCCCGGCAGCGCGTCGATCTCGCCTCGACGCGCCTCTCGGCCGCGCTGCAGGCGTTCCGGCACCGCAAGGCGCTGTCGCTTGCCGCCGTTGCGCCGCGCCTGTCGGCGAGCGCGCTGCGGCGGTCCTTCGAGCGCGAGTCGCGCCAGCTGGCGACGATCGGCGCGCGGCTGCAGCCGGCGATCACCCGCGTCGCGGCCGATCGGACCGCGCGCTTCGAGCAGGCGCAGATCCGGCTCGAACCCGCCATGACGCGCTACGCCGAAGTCCGCCAGAGCCGGCTCGAGGCACTGGGCAAGCTGCTCAATTCGCTCGGCTATCGCGGCGTGCTGGCGCGCGGCTATGCGGTGGTCACCGATGCCGACGGCACTCTCATCCGCTCCGCCAAGGAAGTGTCAGCCGGCCAGCCGATCGGGGTGGTGTTCGCCGATGGCGACATCGCCGCCCATGTCGACAGCGAGTTCAAGCTGGCCCCGCTCCGGCAGCGGCGCAAACGCCCCGCGCCGCCCGGGGATGGCGGCCAGCAAAGCCTCTTTTGACCGACCCACATTCTGCCTATATCTGGTTCCAGTGAACTTGCAGCTTGCTGCAATCGAACATCGACGGCGCCCGCGGGGGGCGAGCCGGAGGGGTTCAGGACTGGAAGATGAATATTTTCGACAAGGGATTTACGCCGTCCGAGGCGGTGATCCGCTATCTCGACGGCGACTACGTGGTGCTGAAGCCGGGCAGCTACGTGCGCTGCGCCATCACCAGCCGGCCGATTCCGCTCGATGAGTTGAGCTACTGGAACGTCGACCGGCAGGAAGCCTACGTCGACGCTACGGCTGCCCTCGAGGCCTATCAGCGTCACGGCCTTGGTTGATTCCACCGGCCCGCGCCGGCTGCTGTTCATTTCCAACGGACACGGCGAAGATTCGATCGCCGCCGAAATCATCCGCCGGCTGCCAGGGGGCGTGGTGGCCGAGGCGTACCCCGTCATCGGCGAAGGTCTCGCCTATGCCAATGTCTGCGCCGTCGTCGGGCCGCGCGCCCAGGTGGCGAGCGAGGGGTGGCGCAACGTCCGGTGGTCGCTGTTGCGCGACCTGGTCTCGGGCGGCGTCGGGGCCTTGGTCCCCGGTCTCGAGTTCTGCCGCCGCGTCGTCGGCCACTATGATGGCGTGGTGGTGGTGGGCGATATCGTCGGCGTCGCCCTATGCTGGCTCGCCGGGCTGCGGAATGTGGTCTACCTCGATGTCTACAAGACCGGGTACGGGCGGCTCTACTGGCCGATCGAGCGCTGGCTGATCGGCAGGACGGCCGCCGCCGTGTTCTGCCGCAGCGAACGCCTCGCCGCGCCGCTGCGAAGCCGCGGCATCGACGCCCGGTGCGCCGGCAACGTCATGATGGATACCATCACCTATGGCGACTACGACGCCCAGAGCCGCCGCACCCGGCCGCGCGCCGTCACGCTGCTGCCGGGCAGCCGGCAGTTCACCGCCGCCAATTTCACCCTGCAGGTCGAGGCGCTGAGCATGATCGCGCCCGACCGCCGGCCCGACATTTTCCTCGCTGCGGCGGGTGGCGTTTCGCTCGAGGCGCTGGCGCGCAGCGCGGGCCTCGCCGTCAAGGGCCCGATGACGGGCGAGGCGGGCGACGGCGGCACGCTGGTCGGCGCGGGCCTCACCGTCCATGTGGCGCGGGGCGCCGCCGGTAACGTCATCGAGGCGGCCGATCTGGTGCTGTCGCAGGCCGGCACGGCGACGATCCAGGCGCTGGGGCTCGGCAAGCCGGTCGTCGCCTTTGTCGGTGCGCGCGACCGCCGGTCACGGGTGAGGAGCGAGAGCGCCCTGTTCGGCGAAGCGCGGCAGCTGGTTTCGGCCCACGCCGAGCGGCTGGCCGAGGCCACGGAGCGGCTGCTGGCCGATCCGGACGAGTGCAGGCGCCTCGGCGCCGTCGGCCGCGACCGCATCGGGGACCCGGGCGCCATCCTGGCGATCGTCGAAACGATCGCCCGCTGCCCGCAGCGAAGCGCTGCGACGATCGACGCCTGACTTCGAGCCGGTGGTCAGGGCGTCGCGGGGTCGAGCAGCCGGTGCACGTGGATGATGAAGTAGCGCATTTCGGCGTTATCGACGCTCATCTGCGCCTTCTGCTTCCACACCGCGTAGGCCTGGGCGTAGTTGGGATAGACCCCGACGATATCGACCTTGCTCAGGTCCTTGAAGGTGATGTCGTGCAGATCTTCCAGTTCGCCCCCGATCACCAGATGGAGCAATTGCTTGGGCTTGGTTTCGCTCATGTGGTCCTGCTCTCCAGGTCTGGCTTCGACATCGCGTCGCTCGGCGGGCACCCATAGACGCGGATGAGCGCCGCCTGCAGCACTGGTTTTAGCGAGTCGTCGGCAACGGCGGCAAGCGCTCCGTGCCGGGTGTCCGGCCCGTTGAAGCGCACCGGACCCGTGCAGACGTCCTCGAAGTGGATGCCGCATTCGCCGAGGATCGCGGCTGCGCCGGCAATGTCCCAGTCCGACGAACCGCGGCGTACCGGCACGGCATCGAGCGACCCCACCGCCACTTGCACCAGCCGGTAGGCGAGCGACGGCAAATGGGGCCCGCGCACGTAGTCGAGCCCCGCCGCCTGCAGCTCGCCATGCACCGCACCGGGGCCGGGGATGGTCAGCGGCATGTTCTCGCCGCGGCGCCGCACCAGCGGCCGGGAATTGAGCCGAGCGCCGCCGCCGAGCGCCGCCTCGAACAGTTCGTCGCGCGCCGGGGCGTAGACGACGCCTGCGAGCGGCACCCCGTCTTCCACCACCGCGAGGGAAACCGTCCAGCTGTCTTCGCCACGGATGAAGCCGCGCGTGCCGTCGATCGGGTCGACGATGAAGCAGCGCCTCGCGGACAGGCGGCTCAGATCGTCGACCGATTCCTCGCTCAGCCAGCCATAGGTGGGGCGGGCGCCGAGCAGCAGCGCCCTCAGTTGCCGATCGACCATTATGTCGGCCTCGGTGACCGGGGACGCGTTCTCCTTTTCCCAGGTCTTGACCGCGTGACGGAAAAATCCGGCGGCGATGATGCCAGCCGCGACGGCCGCCGAGCGGAGCAGTTCGAGATCATCCTCGAGGGTCGGAGCAGTCTTTTCGGTCATCCGCGGCCCAGTGGTCGTTGGGGCTCTCTTAGGCGCGGTCACGCGGCCCGGCAAGTCTTGTCGCCATGCCGCCCATGCCCGCCCGCGCTGTCCCCGTCGCCCGGCGACGCATCCCGGCCGCGGCGCAAAATGCCGATGATCCGCGGCAAGATTTGCGCCATGTCATGGTGCCGGACTCCGCTGCATGCGCCCATGCGGCAATGGAAGCTTATGAGATCGGCCACATCGCGCCCGACCAGATCGACAGGGCATATGCCCTGCTCCGGCTCGCCCACCCGGCCGTCCAGCCCGCAGCGTGGCGACGCTATGCGCTCGACGTGCTCGACCGGCCGGCGGGGCAGGCACGACACCGGCAGATCATCGTCGCCGCCAATTCGCTGGGCTACATCCAGGGCCTGTCGGTCGCCTTCATCGCCGAACTGGCGAGCGGCAAAGCCCTCGACGTGCCAGTGCTCATCGTCGTCAGCGCTGCCGACGAGCACGGGGTGCGGCGTGAGTTGCTGGCGCACCTCGCCGCTCGTGCCGCGGGGCTGGGGTGTTCGCAGCTGCGGCTCTGGATCCAGTCCTCCGGCAACTGGCACCGCCACCAGTTGCCCGATCCGGCGCACGATGCACCCATCGACCTGTTGATCCCGGCTGCCCGGCAGGCCGACGACTGAGCAGCGACGCGGGCCTGCCGGGGCGGCAACACGGTAGGATCGTCCAAGCTTCAACCCCTCGGCCGATAGGCTTCGCTGCTTTTGCACATTCGTTCCGGCACCTGACGCGCGCCGGTGGGCCGATATATGCTCGAGGGCTCGCCGCGGCGGCCGACCGGTCGCGTCGAGGGCAGGGGAGTTCGCCGTTCAGTGCCGCAAAGGATCGTCACCGTCGCTACGACCGGTCAGGGGCTCTACGAGATGACCGCCGATGCGGTCGACTTCGTCTACGAAGCCGGGATCGAAGAGGGGCTGCTGACGGCTTTCGTCCGCCACACCACCGCCTCGCTGCTGCTGCAGGAAAACGCCGATCCTGACGTGCGCCGCGACTTGCAGGCCTTCTTGTCGCGGCTGGTGCCCGACGCCGATCACCCCACCATGCGCTACCTGTCGCACCGCATCGAGGGTCCCGACGACATGCCCGGACACCTCAAGGCCGCGCTCGGGCAGTCGTCGATGTCGATCCCCATCGGCGGCGGCCGGCTGTTGCTCGGCACCTGGCAGGGCCTCTACCTGTTCGAACACCGCGACCGGCCGCACCGCCGCGAAGTGGTGCTGCACATCAGCCCCTGACCCGACCCGCCCCGCGGCTACCGGCCGGGGAGGCCGGCAGGGCATCGCCGGTGTGCGATTTCGTCAATGCTCGCCCAGGTGCGCCGCTGAGCAAAAATCAGTAGCCTCAGGCCGGCGGCTGGCCGATCCTGCCGGCTTTTGAACCAGGGGAATGAATTGACCAAAGATATTGCAAAGCCGGCCGGCGTGGCGCGGGGCGCCGGGGCGCGGCTGTTGCTGGCTGCGGTGGCGCTGTCGGGCCTGGGACTTTCGACCATCGGGCTGACGCGGCCAGCCCTTGCCGCCGAGGCGTCCCCGATCAGCGCCGATCGCTGCGCCGCCAACAAGGCCGCGGGGCCGGTCATCTTCCTCACCTCGTTCGCCTACGCCGCCTCGGCCGGCATCCTCGACGTGCTGGCGGCCAAGAAGCAGGGCTTCTTCGACGCCCTCTGCCTCGACGTCACCATCCAGCCCGGTTCCAACAACACGCAGCTCGTCAGCGCCGGCACGGCACAGCTCGCCGGGGTCGGTGGCGCATCGGACGTGCTGGTGGCGATCGACAACGGCGCCAACGTCGCCGGCATCGCGACCTACGGCAATGTGGGGGCGATCGAGCTCATCACCATGGCCGACAGCGGCATCAACCAGCTCAAGGATTTCGCCGGCAAGACGGTCGGCTACAAGGGAGCCATTCCGCCGCAGTTCTCGGCCCTGTTCCAGAACAACGGCGTCGATCCCACCAGCATCAACTGGGTATCGGTGGGGTATGACCCGATGATCCTGCCCGGCGGGCAGGTGCAGGGACTCAGCGCCTACAAGTCGAACGAACCGCGCGCCCTCGAAGCGCAGGGCCTCAAGATCAAGGAATGGGATCCGGACACCTTCGGCATCCACTCCACCTTCAACACCCAGATCGTCAACAAGGACTGGGCCAAGAAGAACCCCACCGCGGTGGAGGATTTCCTCCGCGCCTCCTTCCACGGCTACGGCTGGATGGCGCAGTCCGACGCCAACCTCGAAGCCGCGCTGGCATACGCCGCCTCGCTCTCCGATGCCGGCTACGACATTCCAAAGAGCAAGGCCCGATTCAAGATCGAGACCGACCTGATCGCCAAGTCGCAGCCGGCGGGCACCGGGCTCGGCTGGCAGGATGCCGGCCAGTGGCAATCGGAGGCGGACGCGCTCTACCGCTTCAAAGTGGTCAAGGCGCAGCCCGATATCGCCGCCGCGCAGGACAACACCTACCTCAAGGCCATCTACAACGGGACGACGCTGGTCTGGCCCGCCCCATGAAGGCATGGGTGCAGTCCGCCTTTGGCGGACCTGAGGTGCGCCGGCTCGAGGTCGTTCCCGAGCCGGTACCGGCCGCCGACGAGGTGGTCGTCAAGGTCATCGCCTGCGCCCTCAACCGCCTCGATATCCTGCAGCGCCGCGAGGCGCTGCTGGCGGCGTTCGCGCTGCCCCATATCGGCGGCATGGACATCGTCGGCACCGTGGTCGAGGCAGGTTCCGCGGCAGGCGAAGCGCTGGACGGCGTGACGGTCGTCATCGATCCGGTCGTCAGTTGCGAGACCTGCGACATGTGCCGGGCGAACCTGCCGATGTACTGCCGGAACCTGCGCACCATCGGCTCGACCCGGCCCGGCGGCCTGGCCGAATATGTCGCCGTGCCCATCCGCAACTGCATCCCGGTCGAAGCGCCGAAGGTGACGCTGCCCGAACTCGCCGGCGTGCCGGTCGCCTCGGTCACCGCCTGGCACGGGCTGCTCGGGGCCGGCCGGATCGGCGCTGGCGAAGTGGTCGTCGTGCCGGGCGCCGGCTCGGGCCTCGGCGTCGCCGGCATCCAGATTGCCCGGCGGCACGGCTGCCGGGTGGTCACCACGGTAGGTTCGGCCGCCAAGGTCGCGCCGGCCCTCGCGATCGGCGCGGATTTCGTGATAGATCGCTCCTCCGGAGACTGGGTTGCGGAGGCACGCGACATCACCGAGGGCAACGGCGTCGATCTGGTCTGGGACCATGTGGGGGGACCGTTCCTGCAGCAGGCGATCGACGCCTGCCGCATCGGCGGGCGCGTGGTGATGTCGGGCACGACCGCCGGCACGCAGTCGACCATCCGCAACACCAGCGTCTTCCACTGGGGCAAGTCGTTGATCGGCCATGGCGGCTACAGCCGGCAGGAAATGCACGACACGGTCAGCGCCTATTCCGCCGGGGAGCTGAAGCTCGTCGTCGACAGCTATTGGGACTTCGAGCGGGTTCCCGAAGCCGAGGCGCGGCTCGAATCGGGCGAGTTCTTCGGCAAGGTGATCGTATGCATGAGCTGAGCGAACGCCCGGCCCCGCTCGCCGAGACGTCCGACGACGTGATCGCCATCCGCCATGTGGAAAAGACCTTCCAGCAGGCCGGCAACCCGGTGCATGCGCTCTCAGACGTGGAGCTGACCATCGAGCGCGGCGAGTTCGTCACGCTGTTCGGGCCGTCCGGCTGCGGCAAGTCGACCCTGCTGCGGATCATCGCCGGGCTCGAGACGCAGACCAGCGGCAGCGTTTCGCTGTTCGGCCAGACGCCGGCGGAAGCCTCGCGCCGCAAGAACATCAGCTGGGTGCCGCAGTCCTCGGCGCTCCTGCCCTGGCTCAGCATCCGCGACAACGCGCTGCTTTCGGACGTCGTCAACCGCGGCGCCGATCGCGCGCCGCATCCCGAGCGGGTGCATCAGGATGTCGATCTCGTGCTCGAGGAAATGCGGCTGACCGATTTCGCTGCCGCGCTGCCGTCGCAGCTGTCGGGCGGCATGCGGCAGCGGGCGGCGATCGCGCGCGGCTTCGTGCAGGGCGCGCCGCTGATGCTGATGGATGAGCCGTTCGCGGCGCTCGACGAGTTGACCCGCGACAGCGTCCGGCTGCATCTGCTCGACGTCTGGGAGCGGCATCGCAAGACCGTGGTCTTCGTCACCCACTCGGCCGAAGAGGCGGCGCTGCTTTCCGACCGTGTGGCGGTGATGACGCCGCGTCCGGGCCGGATCGCCGCCATGATCGACATCGACCTGCCGCGCCCGCGCACCGCCGATCTGGCCGAAACGCCGGAGTTCCATGCCAAGATGAATGAGATCAAGCGCACCTTGCGCGAGGGCTGGAAAGGCGACGAGCCGTGAGCCTGGCGTTGCGCGGCCTGTCGCTTCGGCTCCTTGCGCCGCTGCTGCTGTTCGCCGTGCTGGCGGCGGGCTGGCAATGGGTCGCCTTCAACCTCAAGAGCATCCTGCCGCCGCTCGAGGCGGTCGCCGCCGACATCGCGGTGCGGCCCGGTTTCTATCTCGGCAATCTGTCGGTGACGGTCGAGGCGGCCCTGGCCGGATTTGCTGCGGGCGGCGGCATCGCGTTCGTATTGGCCGTGGCGGTGATCCACTTCCGCTTCCTGCGGTCGGCCGTGGTGCCGGTCGCCCTGCTGCTCAACGTCACGCCCGTCGTGGCGATCTCCCCGGCGCTCATCGTCGCCTTCGGCTTCAATGCCGTGCCGCACATCATCGTCGCGGCCGTCTCGGCGTTCTTTCCCATGCTGATCAACGCCATGACCGGGCTCGACGCGATCGATCCGCAGGCGCTCGAAGTGTTCGATTCGATGTCGGCGTCGCGCATGGACATCCTGTGGCGGCTGCGCCTGCCGAGCAGCCTGCCTTACCTCTTCTCGGGCGCCCGGCTGTCGATCACGGCGGCCATGGTCGGCTCGATCGTTTCCGAGTTCATGGGCACCGCGCACGGCATCGGCGCCGCCATCGTCATCGCCACCACCTACCTCAACCTCAGCCAGATGTGGGGCGCGATCTTCATTTCGGCCGTCAGCACGCTGCTGCTGATCGGCCTCGTCGGCCTCATCGAGCGGCTCGTCGTTCGCTGGTAGGGCAGGTTGGCGCCGCCGGCCCCGGCGGTCTCGCACCAGCCGCTTCCCCAGCTACTTGGCGGGCTCTCGCGCCCCTCTATCCAAATTCTAGCCGTATCCTCGCCGCCCTCTAGCTTTGCTCCGTCATGCTCGCTCGCAAAGCATTGGAGTGACTTCACGTGGACGACTGGCCGGAGATCAAGGTTCGCCGCTTCAGGGGCGAAAAGCCGCGGGACTATGCCGAGCGGTCGGCCGAGATCATCGGGATCACCAATGGCTTCCGGCACTTGCGATTCGAGGGCGACGAGGCAGAGCTGATGGAAGCGCGGCTGCTGGAACTGAAGGGCTATGTGCCCAAACGGCAGGGCCTCGTCGTCGTCGGCTTCGAAAGGCCGAAGCGCGTCAGGCAAACCGGCAGGCCGGGGCCTCGCTGCGACGCGCTGTCGCGTGGTTCTCTCCATTTTCTAACCGTCGTCTAAACGCTGTCTAAACGTCGGGTGAGATGGTCGGCTCGGGAGGACGAGCCGATGGACGCATGGCCGAAAATTGTCGTTGAGCGTTTCGACGGTGAAGGCGAGGCGGCCTACGAGCGGCGCTCGTCGGAAATCCGGCTCATCATCGAAGGCTTCCGGCGTTCGCAGTTCCGCGGCGCCGAAGTCGATCGGATGGAGCAGCGGCTGATCGTGCTGCAGGAGCCGAGCTGGGAAGAGCCGCCCGCGGCGCCCGTGCGGTACCGCCAGCCGATCCCCGCCTAGGGCGCCGGCACCGCACCCGGACGGCGTTGCGCGGCGCACCGCCACAACTCACCTGCCGCGAAAGCTATCCGAGCGTTCCGGGCTCGCTGCGGCGAGCTGCTGCTTCACTTCCGCCACGCCGGCGTTCTTGCCGTAGGCGGGGGTGCCGGGCTGGTAACGCCACGATTCCGCCAGCGGGCCGTTGTCCACGGCGTCGAAGCCGAGTTCGTCGAGCAGCGCCGTAACCTTTGCCTTGTGTGCCGCATCGTCGCCCGACAGCGGCAACGCGAGGCGTCCGCTGGCGCCCTGCGGCTTGCCGTCCTCGGCGAGGCGCTTGAAGTAGATGTTGTTGAAGACCTTCACCACCGGCCGCCCGATGGTCTCGCCAACCCACTCCGCCTCGGTCTTGCCGTTCTCGATCGCCTCGATCCGGCCGTCGCGCTCGCGCGGATAGTAATTGTTGGTGTCGATCACCGGCACACTCGCGGGCACGGCATCGAACAGTCCGGGCGGCAGCGCCGCCACCGCCTTGGTCGGTATCGAGAGAATGATCAGGTCCTTGTCCCTGACGGCGGCCTCGACCGTCACCGCCTTGGCGCCCGAACTGGCTGCAAATGCCTCGAGCGATTTGGGTCCGCGCGAGTTGGCGACTTCCACGCTGTGACCGAGCTTGACCAGATTGCGGGCGAGCGTTCCGCCGATATTGCCGGCGCCAATGATCCCGATTTTCGACATGACGAACCCATTCATCGTTAGATGCCGATGGAAGCAAAGATGGGGCGCCGGAACAAGGGGCATGCCCGAGAAGTGATCGGCCGGGCGGGCTCGCCATCCGCCGCCGTCCCGAGCGCCCTGCGGCCCAAACTCCCGCCTGACAGACCGCCTCTTATGGTTCCCGCTTCATGCGGTCAGAAGCTGCTAACCCTTTTCAAAACAACCTAAACTTAACCGCGTTTCTTAAGCCGGGCAGAAACAGGGCGGGCTAGATTGGCAGGCATAAGAGAGCAGACAAAAAATAGCTCTCGGAGTTGACAGTGAGGCTTATTATGCACCGGGACACCAGGATTGAAGGCTCGTCCGTCGTCATCAATTTCGGAGACTATCGGGCACGCCGCGAAGACCAGTATCCGCAGATGCCGGCGGCCGCCAATGACGATCGGCCGCGCGATCCGGTAAAGACGGTCACGGTCCGGCGCACGCTCGAAAAGAGCGGCGTGTCGGTCAAGATCAAGGTTCCGGTGGATGAATTCATCGGCGTCGCCGTCTCGACCCATATCTCCGAGGAAGGCGTTCTCAGCAGCGCCATCTCGCTGGTCCACAGCGATCCGGAACTGAGCTACTGCGTCTTCGAAGAATCCGGCAACCACAACGTCGTCGCCGAATGGCAGAACTGGGGCAAGAAGCTCCGGCTGCCGCTCTACATCATTGCCGGCGACGGTAGCCTCATCCCCTACAGCCAGCAGGTGGATGGGGTGCTGCTCGGACAGGCGACCGAGCGGCGCAAGCTCGCCGCCGACGCCAACCGTCGCCCGCGTTTCCTCAACCGCCGCAAGCCGGGCGAGACCGCCTGAGGCGCTGCCCGCTTCCTATCCATTGCCCGACCTCCCGCCCGACGAAACGGGGCCCGCCACATGCAAAGGCGGGCCCCGAACTTTTTTCGCAACCGGCATGCAACCAATGCCGCAGGCGCCCGTTTCAAGGCTGGGCTCGCGGCGGCGGATTGTGCCCCCAACCCCCGCGCCCCTGCCCTTACGCGACCTCCAGACGCGTCAACTCAAGACCGGCCTTCTCCCTGGGGCCGGTCTTGAGGCGTTTTGGGGGGCTTCCTAGGCCGCCGCGCCGCAGTCGAGGCTGACGCCCCAGCGCGTCGCGATATCGCGCAAGCGGGCATAATCCTGGCTGCTCCGCGCCGGAAACTGGCAACTGCCTCGCGGCAGCGCCGTCGCAAGTTCGCGGAAGAAGCCGGGTTCGATCCCGGGCAGGAAATGCCGCGACACGATCGAGCCGGGTAGGGGTCCGACATCGCGGACCGAAAAATGCAGCACTGGCGGCACGCGGACGAAGTCGCCCATCAACAGCGGCGCGACGAAGCCGTTTACCGCGCACTCGAAGCGACCCGAGGTGACGAACATCACCAGTTCGAGCTCCCGGCCCGGGTTGGTCTCGGCGCTGCCAGCATTGGGGGTCAGCAAGCGCTGTCGACGGACCTCGGCCAATGAGACAACATTGCTGTCCGAAGCAGATCGACCGTCACCATTCATCGCAATAGCCCTCGACAACAAGTATCGTCGGACGACATCTCTTGCCGGAGATTATATATCGAGAACGATCCGGCGAAAGAGGCGTCGTTACGACTT
>Ga0209233_1000765_pt1 | contig 14471 bp, 16 predicted proteins | sample AraplaCL_Cvi_mCL_FD_184269 | JGI IMG/M metagenome (GOLD analysis project Ga0209233, IMG submission 184269) | Arabidopsis root microbial communities from the University of North Carolina, USA - plate scrape CL_Cvi_mCL (SPAdes) (version 2) | ecosystem: Host-associated > Plants > Roots > Endosphere...
GCGAGGCGTGGCACCACCCCTCCCCAACCCTCCCCATCGAGGGGAGGGTGCCGTCTGAGTACGGGGCGCGGCTGTCGACGCAAACACAGCCGGACACCCTCCCCCTCCGTGGGGAGGGCTGGGGAGGGGGGGCCGCAAGCTCGGCGCCATCATCTGAACGCGCGATAACTGCCGCGTTCCGCCTCGTTTCAGCCGCGCGCGGCTAGGCTCCCCTCCATCGAGCGGCACTTCGGCCGCCAATTGGGAGGCGCATCATGAGCAGGGTGTTGCTCGTTGCCGGGTTCGTGCTGGCGCTGCTGACGCTGGGGTTTGCCGCGGCCAACGCAGGCGTCCCGCAGGCGCCGGGCAGCACGCTCGTCGACGGCAGGCTGATGGCCGTCGACTACGACTGAGGCACCCGGATGTATCGGACGCTGCTGCTTTTGCTGTTCGTCGTGGCGCTGACGGTGCTGGCGCTGTTCGCGAGCGGCGCGGGCGCGCCGCCCTGAGGCGGCGCACCAGAGGAGGGCGAGGCCGGCTCCGCTCCGCCCGTCAAATCATCGATCGCTTCCCGCTCAGTCCTGGCAGGCGTAGGCGATGCCGCCGGCGGTGGTGAACATGTTGGTGGCTGGATTGTAGGTGGCGTGCCGGGCCTGGCAGATCATCATGTGGCTCAGCATGGTCTCGCCGCGGGCGCTGAGGGTGCGGCCAAGCACGAGATCGACCGGCTTCGGGCCATAATAGCGCCAGTCGGGCATGGCACCGGCAGGGTCGTAATAGCGGTCCGCGGGGTTGCCGTAGAAGCCGCCGTAATAGTCGCCGTAGCCGAGGTTGCTGTCGTCGTAGTCGTAGGCCGGCGGCGCGTAGATGGGGATGGCGCCATGGACGACGGCGTGGGCGGGGGCCGCGGCGGCCTCGCCGGCAATGGTGAGCCCGGCCAACAGGGCGGCGGCGGCAAAGGCGAATCTGGCTTTCATTCAAACCTCCGGGAGGGACGCATGAGTCATCTCCCCATGCTTACCCCAGAAGCCCCTACCGTAGCGTGAAGTTCCCGTAACTTAGCGTGAAGAGGGCGTCATCTGGCGCACCCCGTCAGGCCAGCGGGATGCCCGCATGGCCCTTGCTGGCCTGGTAGGCCGCCGAGAGGTCGGCATAGAGCGCGGTGAGGTCGTCGGTGCGCTGCAGCAGCGCTTCGCGGTTGCCTCGATCGAGGCTCGCGATCACGTGCATGATGTCGTAGCTCGACCAGTAGGCGTTGCTGGCGTTGTAGCCGCCGGGCTCAAGCGTGAAGACCTCCTTGAGGATTTTGAGATCGTGCGGGATGGCGAAGCTGTCGCGCGAATCCTCGTGGCTGAAGAGGTAGTAGAAATTGTCGTAGCCAGCCCAGGTGATCGCGCTCAGGCAGAGCGAGCAGGGTTCGTGCGTGGCGAGGAAGATGCAGTCCTTGGGCGCGGGCAGGGTGCTGCGATCGCGCTCGTAGAGCTTCTTGATGGCGTGCATCTCGCCGTGCCAGAGCGGGTTTTCGACCTCATTGTTGGTCTCGGCGATGACCAGCGACAGGTCGGATTTCCTGAGGATCGCCGCGCCGAACAGCTTGTTGCCGCGGGCGATTTCGCGCCGGGTCAGCGGGGCGATGTTGTGCTCGACGACGTCGAGCAGGCGATTGAGCAGCGGCACGGTGTCCATAACGGGTCTCCGGCGTCGGGCGTTCAGCGAGTGACGGTGAAGGGCTCGGGGAATACATATTCCTCGAGGTTGTTGCCGGGGCCGCCCCGGTCGACGACGAGGAAATCGGACTCGGCCTCGAGCGGGGTCAGCACGCCGTGCCAGGTGTTCATGGCGATGTTGACGCCCTGGCCCGGCGCGGTGAGAAAGGCGCGGGGCGTCTGCGGCGTGCCGTGCCGGTCCTCGGCGACAACGACGAGGAACGGCCGCGGCGACAGCGGGTAGAACGCCTGGCTGCCAAGGGGATGCCGCTCGACCAGCCGGAGGCTCAGTGGCAGGGCATAGGGCTGGCCCCGGAAGATCGACAGCAGCGGCCGCGGGTCGGGTCCGCCCAGTTCGATCCTCGCCAGATCGTGGTAGCGCTCGGTCATGCCGCCATTGATCGGATAGTGGTGGGCGCCCGCGAGTTCGATCACCTGGCCGAAGGGGCCGAAGGCGTCGGCGGACAAGGGTTCGATGGCGATGGCGGCCAAATCCGGTCCTTTTCGAAATTTGCGCCCAGTTGACCAGGGTCAAGGCGCGCCTCGTCCGCTTCATGTCACATCTGGCTGCCGTTGACCATTGGAGGTCCGAATGCGACGTGTGCTCGTCGTCTGCTATTCCCTGACCGGCCACACCAGGCAGGTCGCTGAAATGCTTGCCGAAACCTGCAGCGCCGACCTCGAACTGATCGAGGACGAAGGCGGGCACCGGTACAACCCGTTCGACCTGGTCTGGCTCAGCCTCAAGGCGCTGCTCGGCCAGGACGTGCGGCTCAGGCCGCAGCAGCACAACCCCGCCGAATACGATCTGGTGCTGATCGGCACGCCCACCTGGGCCGGATCGATGGCCTCGCCCGTCCGCAGCTACATCAAGGCAAATCTCGGGCACTTCCTGCAGATCGCGCTGTTCGCGACCGAAGGCGGCCGCAACGGCGAGCGCGCCGTGATGCAGATGGCCGAGCTGGCGCGGGCGCTGCCGAAGGCGGAACTGGTCGTGACCGAGCCCGAATTGAAGTCGGGCGCGTTTCGCAGCAAGGCAATGGCGTTCCTCGCCGAACTGGGGCTGCCCGAAGGCCGGTCGGCCGCCACGTCGTCGCCGGGGCTCGGTCGGGCGGCCTGAGGGCGCCGGTCAGGGGGCGGGCGACTTGACCGTATTGGCCTTGTCGCCGCCACCCATGTAGACGGCGAGGAGCTTGACCGGGACGGTGCCCTTGTTGATGCCGTCATGGGGCCAGTTCATGGCTTCCATCCAGCTGTCGCCGGCCTTGTAGACTTTTACGCCCTTGCTGCCGTAATCCACCGTCAGTTCCCCTTCGAGCACATAGCCGAAGAGCGGCACTTCGTGGCTGTGCCAGCCCGTCTCGCCGCCGGGCGGCAGGGTTACGATCGCCGCCGTCACTTTGGGATCGCCGGCCGGATACTGCAGCGGCTGGCCGATGACCGTCTGGCCGCTCTGCAGCAGCGGCGTCAGCAGCGCCTGGTAGCGGCTCAGATCCTCGGCGGCAGCGTGTCCGGCAAGGAGGGGCAGCGCCAGGGCCACCAGTGCGAGGGCGCGCAACACGCCTCTTCCGAGGAAGCCCTGATACGCCGCGCGGTCGAGCTCAGCCGCACGAGGCCTCTGCCCGAGTCTCACGATGCTAATGGACGATCTCATTTGCCATCCCCTGGCAGAATAGCTTGGTGGATGGCCCGATCATGCTGGCCACGTGCTTGGCATTGGGGGCGATGGCCGCCTTTGCCTGCTCGATCGGTACGCCGGGCGGCAGTTGCTTTGCGAGCCGCGCCTCGGCCTGCTGCATTTCCGTCACAACCTTCGGGTCGAGCAGCCCCTGGCGAGCACAGGCTGTGGCGATGATCTCGAAGTGATATTGCTGCGTCAGCTTGCCGAGGGCGATCGAGGACGCGCTCGATGCTGCCGCTTCGCCGGTCGGCAGGCCGCAAAGGGCGAGCAGCAGGATGGCGGCTTTCGTCGCCCCGCTGGAGCGCGCTGCAAGGGTGCCGGATGGGCGGTGGGGCTCTGGTGTCATCCTGCTCATTCCACCAGCTTGCCGAACACGCGGATGCGCGAGATGCCGCCATCGGGGAAGATGTTGACCCGGATATGGGTCACCGGGCCGAGCGCATTCACCTGGCCGAATTTGTGGATGTAGTCGGCGCTGAGCTTTTGCTGCGGCAGCAATTCGTCCCAGAACATTGAGGCGGCGACCACCGCCGCTTCCAGGGCGTCGCCGCCGCGCGGCATGTCGCCGGCGAGGATCGAGGCCGAGTCGGGGAAATTGCCTTTGTAGTGCGCCGTGTCGAGTTCGATGCCCTCGACGATGCCGCGGGCGCCGAGCGCTATGATGATCCAATCGTTGCCGGGGGTGCGCCGGCGGCGGGTTTCCCAGCCATCGCCCATGTTGACGCCGCGGCCGGGCGACAGCAGGCGGTGGAAGGCGCCATAGTGCGCATCCGAATAGCCGATGACGCGGCCGCCGTTGAGACCGGACGCGAGGTCGAGCACCTTGCCGCGCAGCGCGATCTCGTCGATGTGCGGTTCGCCGTAGACGCGCAGCCGGGCGACGCCGCCATCGGGGTAGATGTGGAGCCGGACGTGGGTCCACACGCTCTCCGACTGCGACGCGAGGAAGTGGTGCGCCGAGGGGCCGAGCGGCGTCATCGGCAGGATTTCGGTCCAGGCGGTGCCATCGCCCGGATCGCCCTTGACGTTGGCCGCCTCGATGCGGGTCGCCGGCGGGTAGTTGCCGGTAAAGAACGAGGTATCGACGTCGAAGCCGCGGATGACGCCAGGCGCGGCGAGGCGCACCACGGCGTAGTCGTGGCCGGGGCCGCGCTTGCGGCGGCTCTCCCAGCCGTCCATGTACTTGCCGTGGTCGTCGTATTTGTCGGGATCGAAGCTCGGCGCCACGTCCTGCAGCATGCGATTGACCTCGGCGAAGAAATCGTCCGAGGCGTAGAGCGCTTTGGCGCCCAGCCCCGCCGAGGCGAGGTTCACGGCGTTGCGGGCGAAGGCGGGCTGGTCGGCAGCAGCGGTCGTCATGGCGGTCTGGAACTCTCTGATCGGCAGCGTGGTGAGAGTGGCTTAGCCCAATCCGGCGGCGCCCGGAAGAGCGGTCGACCCGGCGGCGTCGGGGGACCATGGCCGCCATCCTCAACCCCGCCGGGGCTGCCCTCAGGCGGGTTAGGACGTCCCGACGCCGGGGGGTTGTTACCGTACCTGCCTCGCGGTTCGGCGCCGCGGATTTTTGGCAATGGCGACGGCGCCTCGGCACAAATCGTTAAGCATGCGGGCGCAGTCTCCTCGCATGCAAACTCTGTCGCACTACCGGACGCATGTTTCGGAAGGCTTCGTCGAGCGCCTCGCAAGGGCGCTGGCCAGCACTTTTGAGGGCTTCAGCGCCTCCTGGGATCGCCTCATGGTGCGATCGCTGCCGGAGCCGGCGGCGGACGAGGACATCGACTGGGAAGACGGCGAGCCGCGCGAGGCGGCCGAAACGCCCTAGGCGCGTCAGGGCGCGCATATTCCTCTGGCAAATACGCAAAAAGAAAGACCCCGCCCGAGGGGATGGACGGGGTCCTTCGGTCGCGTGCCGAAGCACTTGACCAGCACAGGCGGCTGAAGAGGAAAAGCCGCAAACTGCCCATCAAGTATCGATCACCACCCCGACCCGGACAAATGTCGGTTGGTCAACCCAGCCATGCAGGCGGCGCAGAAAGCTCGACGTGCCGATGCTGGCGCACGGGCAAAAAAAAGGCTCCACTCACGAAGAGCGGAGCCTGATGACCGGACCGAAGTCCAAATCCTAAGTGGTGGCAAATGGACGAGGGAGGAGGATACGCCATTTGCCGGGTGGGCATTCGCCGAGGGAGGAGAAATCAGCGTCTGCCCGGTGTCGCACAATCAGGAACCGAGGGAGGAGGAAACGGCCCCGATCAACATCGACCATGTGAATATGGCGACATCGGCGGGGTTCAGCAATGTGGGGAGGGTCATGTCAGCTATGCGCCCGGTGCAGGTAAAGGGCAGTGCTGCTGACCGAAAAAAGTTGGCCCCGCTCAGGGAGGAGCAGGGCCAGAAGACCGCGAGGCAGGGAATGCCCCCGCGGGAGGGAACAGACACCGGGCACAAGGGAGGGAACACCCGACGTCTGCCGGCCATGTGGCGGATAATGCGGCGCCAAACAAGGCAGGGTGCCTACATTTCAGCCATGCGTTTTTAACATGGCTCGTTGCGAATTGATTTGATTGGGTTTTTTCACGCGGCGCCGCGGACGCCAATTGCAGAGGCTGCCGCTCCCGCTGGCAGTCAAAATCGTGTCATCCGACTAACATAACGCCCGGCAAAGCTTTTTGCCGATGTTGCGGCGCGGGCCGGAGAAGGGCCGAGGCCGCGGGGCGCGGCGGGCGGGCGGATTGCACTGTTGTCGATCACCGCACGTTGCGTTCACTGAGCGCTGGACAATGGCGACCAGTGCCATACCGGCGGAATGCTGAGCCATGGGTGTAGGAACGCAGAAATTGGTGCCGGCGGGATTCTGGGTGTTGATCGCCAACCCCACCCGACCGCTTCGGGGCCACCCTCCCCAAGGGGAGGCGGGTCTCTCCCACGAACCAAACCACCAATGCGGTGGCCCTCCCCGTAGGGGGAAAGGGCGGCGCTCGGCCGCGCTTATTTGCCGGAGGCGGCAGCGAGCGCGGATTTGAGGTCGCCGCCCTTGCCGTAGTCGATATTGTCGAGCCGCAGATTGCCGTCGACGAAGTTGAGCTCCAGCCGGTCGGCGAAGTTGGCGGCGGGATCTTCGAGGCCATAGGCGACGATGGCGACGGGTACCTCGGCGGTGCCGGTCATGCCCATCATCTGGCATTGCCGCGCATAGGCGGGGCTGCCCTGCCAGGGAATGCCGTCGCCGAGCGGCCCCTTTTTTCCCGGGTGGGCCTTCACATAGGCCGCATTGGCCGCCTCGGCGGCGGCGATGCGTTTGGCGAGGTCGGCGGTCAGCAGGGTTTCCAGCGGCGCCATTTCGCCCGACAGACGCCCGATGCAGAAGATTTCGCCCAGCTGCGACGCCGTGAGGTTGGCGGCCGACGCAGGGGCGATCGGCAGAGCAGCTGCAAGGGCGAGGAGATAGGGCAGGGCGCGGCGCATCGAGATTTCCATGATTTCAGGGTTGGCCCGGCGGACACGGGCGTCCAGCCCGCCGTCCCCACTGATCCGGGCTATCACGACCTTCTCCCGGGGCACACGGACGGCGAACGAGCGCGTCCCGGCGCGCTAGAACGACCACTCGCGCGCCTTGCCGACGAGGAAATCGCGGAACACGCCGACGCGCTTCGAATTCTTCAGGGCCGGCGGATAGACGAAATAGGTCTCGTAGCTCGGGATTTCGACGCCGGTCAGCACGCGCTCGAGCTTTTCCTCGTTCTCGACCACGTAGTCGGGCACCATGGCGATGCCGATGCCGGCGCGCGCCGCCTGCATCATGCCGTAGATGGCGTTGACCTTGAGGGCGGCGCGGCGCGGATTGCCTTCGGTACGTCCGAGACGCTCCAGATAGTTGATGTCGCCGAGGTAGGACGGTACCGGCTCGCCGAAGGTGATGATCCGGTGGCTGTCGAGTTCGTCGACGCTCTTGGGCGAGCCGTGCTGCGCCACGTATTCGTGCGAGGCGTAGAAGTGGTTGTGCACGGTGAAGAGCTTGCGCTGGATCATCTCCGACTGGTTCGGGCGGTGCAGCCGGATCGCAACATCCGCCTCGCGCATCGCGAGGTCCATTTCGGCGTCGTTGAGTTTGATTTCGAGCTGGATGGCCGGATAGAGCAGCAGGAATTCGTTGATGCGGCTCGCGAGCCAGGTCGAGCCGAACCCCACCGTGGTGGTGACCAGGAGCGGGCCGGTCGGCTCGTCCTGGCTCTCGGTCATCTGGGTTTCCACCTGCTGCAGTTCCCAGTGCATGCGGTGGGCGGTGCGGAACAGCTGTTCGCCGACCTCGGTCAGCACGAGGCCGCGGGCGTGGCGGATGAACAGTTTTAGCCGGAGGTCATCCTCGAGGGCCGAAATCTGCCGCGAAACGGCGGACTGGCTCATGCCCAGCCGCTCGGCAGCATGGGTAAAGCTCCCCGATTCCGCGGCGGTGTGGAAAATGCGGAGCTTGTCCCAATCGAGCATGTCTACTCCGCCGCTTCGGCTAGCTCGTTGGCGGCGAGGAACCGTTCGGCTTCGAGGGCCGCCATGCAGCCCATGCCGGCCGCCGTGACGGCCTGGCGATAGATATCGTCGGTGACGTCGCCGGCGGCGAACACCCCCGGAATGACCGTTGCAGTCGAATCAGCTGCCGTCACCAGATATCCCCCCGCCTTCATCGGCAGCTTGCCTTCGAAAATCTTCGTGGCAGGGCTGTGGCCGATAGCAACGAATACGCCATCGATCGCCATTGTCTCAAGTGCCCCGGTTACCGTGTCGCGCAAAACCACGCCATTGACCGACGGCGGCATCGCCGAGCCGGTGATATCGGCGAGTTCGGTGTTCCAGCGCACCTCGATCTTGGGGTGCTTGAACAGGCGATCCTGCAGGATGCGCTCGGCGCGGAATTCGCCGCGGCGGTGGATGACGGTGACCTTGCTGGCGAAGTTGGTGAGGAAGAGCGCTTCCTCGACCGCCGTGTTGCCGCCCCCCACCACTACCACATGCTTGTTGCGGTAGAAGAAACCGTCGCAGGTGGCGCAGGCGGACACACCAAAACCCTGGAACTTCTCCTCGGAGGGCAGGCCCAGCCAGCGCGCCTGGGCGCCGGTGGCGATGATCAGCGAGTCGCACGTGTAGCGCTTGCCGCTGTCGCCGATCAGCACGAACGGGCGGCGACCGAGGTCGACGTCGACGATGAGGTCGTTGAGGATGGTGGTGCCGACATGCTCGGCCTGCGCCTTCATCTGCTCCATGAGCCATGGGCCCTGGATGACGTCGGCGAAGCCAGGGTAGTTTTCCACGTCGGCGGTGATCGTGAGCTGGCCGCCCGGCTGCAGGCCCGAAATCATGACGGGTTCCAGCATGGCGCGCGCGGCATAGATGGCCGCCGTGTAGCCGGCCGGTCCCGACCCGATGATGATGACCTTCGCGTGCATGGCAGCGCCCTTCGCACCTAACCTCAAATGACACATCAAAATAGGCGGCTGCGCGGTAATCTTTCAAGACCGCGCGAGCGTCGCCCGCACAAACAAGGTCAGGCCGAGGCGCCGCAGGGCCGGCGCCCCTCGCCGCAAGGCCTTGCGACCGGCCCTAGACGAACTTCACCTTCAGGATTTCGTAGCTCCTCGCCCCGCCGGGGGCCGCGACTTCGAACGAATCGCCGACGCTCTTGCCGATCATGCCCTTGGCGATCGGCGAACTCAGCGAGATGCGGCCGGCGGAGGCGTCGGCCTCCTGGTCGCCGACGATCATGTAGGTCTTTTCGGCCTCGGTACCCTCGTCGAGGATCGTCACCGTGGCGCCGAACTTGACCGTATCGCCGTTCAGTTTGCTGACGTCGATAATGTCGGCCAGCGCCAGCAGCGACTCGAGCTCCTGGATGCGGCCTTCGTTGAGGCTCTGCATTTCCTTGGCGGCATGGTACTCGGCGTTTTCCGACAGGTCGCCGTGGGCGCGCGCCTCGGCAATGTCGCGAATGATGCGCGGACGATCCTCGGACGTGCGGCGGTTGTACTCCGTGGTGAGTGCCGCGTGGCCGCTGGTCGTCATTGGAACTTTGTCCATTTTAGTCTCCGCAAACCAAACTGGCCGGCGGCAATCGCCCCCGGCCACGTACTTTTTCGGGTTCCCCGGCGTCCGTGGACGCCCTGAGTCAAATCTCGCCTTCTGCCGAACAATGGCGGCACCAGCAAACCGTGACTTTCAGGGGAAAGCTTGGCCGGAATGTGCCCCCGGCGTCCCTCAGGGTCAAGAGAGCCGGGCGGGGTGTTGACAAGTCGGCTGGCGAGCCGGGCGCGGGCCGCCTTCTCCCGCAGGGGCAGTGAGAGACGGGGCCCGTCGCGCTGGAAAACGAGCGGGGCCCGGCCGCCGTCCGGCCGGACCCCGCTCTGACAGTGGCCGGAAGTCTTATTGCGCGACGAGATTGTCGGCGGCAGACTTGCCCGTGCGCTTGTCCTTGACGATCTCGTAGGAGATCTTCTGGCCCTCGTCGAGCCCGTTAAGGCCCGAACGCTGAACAGCCGAAATGTGCACGAACACGTCCGCCCCACCCTCGTCGGGCTGGATGAAGCCGTAGCCCTTCTGACCGTTGAACCATTTTACAGTGCCGGTAGCCATAATACGTCCCTCTCGCAGTCTCTGCCGAGGCGGTCTCACCCCTCTGGTGTCGACATCGCCAATCGAATTCCGGGTATTGACGTCAGCAGGCGCGAAACGGATCGCCAGGCAAGAACAGTCGGCCGCAATATTCGATCAGAGTTTTGTAGCCTGAAACATTGGTGTCGACAATATGGCATGTGAGCGCTAGTCGGCCGATGAGTCGATGGTCTTCGCGGCCTGCCGACAGGTAAAAAGTTTTTACCCGGCCGGGTATGCTTGGCGAGGCGCGGCAGGCCCAGTATAAGCGCGCCCCGGCCCAATATTGGCTCCGGGGACAAGTGCTGATGGCTGAGGAAATGGGCTCCGTCCGCCTCGGCGGTCATTGCCGGCCGAGGCGGTTCGGGCGCGGGCCGCGCCCCAGGGCCACCCTCCCCAGATGGAGAGGGAAGCGCGGCTCAGGGGCGGAAATAGTCCTGCAGCGGGCGGACGGTCAGGTTGCCCTGCTGGTAGGCGATGATGCCTTCCACCGCCGCGACGGCGCCCGGAATGGTGGTGTAGTAAGGGAGCTTCCGCAGCAGGGCGGTGCGGCGGATGTCGCGGCTGTCGCTCACCGACTTGGCGCCATCGGTGGTGTTGATCACCAGCTGCACGCCGCCGTTCTTCATCGAGTCGACGATGTGCGGGCGGCCTTCGAGCACCTTGTTGATGCGCTCGGCCGCGATGCCGTTCTCGACCAGATAGCGCTGCGTGCCGCCGGTGGCGATGATCTTGAAGCCGGCGCCCTCGAGGTGGCGCATGGCATCGACGATCGCGGCCTTGTCGGCATCGCGGACGGAGACGAACACCACCCCTTCGCGCGGCACTTTCGAACCGGACGCGATCTGGCTCTTGGCGAAGGCGATGGCATAGCTGTGGTCAAGCCCCATCACCTCGCCGGTCGATTTCATCTCGGGGCCGAGCACCGTATCGACGCCGGGGAAGCGGTTGAACGGAAACACCGCTTCCTTGATGGCGATGTGGTTCAGTTCTTCTTCCACGAGTTCGAAACTCGCGAGGCTTTCGCCCGCCATGATGCGGCTCGCGATCTTGGCGATCGGCCGGCCGGTGACCTTGGCGACGAACGGCACGGTGCGCGAGGCGCGCGGGTTCACCTCGAGGATGAAGATGGTGCCGTTCTGGATGGCGTATTGCACGTTCATCAGGCCGCCGACCTTGAGGGCGATGGCGAGTTCGCGCGTCTGCCGCTTCAGTTCGGCGATGGTTTCGGCGGAGAGGTTGTGCGGCGGCAGCGAGCAGGCGCTGTCGCCGGAGTGGATGCCGGCTTCCTCGATATGCTCCATGATGCCGCAGACGAAGACGTCCTTGCCGTCGGCGAGGCAATCGACGTCGATTTCGGTGGCGTTGGAGAGGTAGCCGTCGAACAGCAGCGGGTTGTCGGAGAGGACGGAGTTGATCTGCCCGGTCTTGTCGTTCGGGTAGCGGTGGCGCACTTCGGGCGGCACGAGGCCGGTCAGCGTGCCCTGCACGTAGCTCTCGAACTCGTCCTCGTTGTGGACGATCTGCATGGCCCGGCCGCCCAGCACGTAGGAGGGGCGGATGACGATCGGGTAGCCCAGCCGCTCGGCGACAAGGCGAGCCTGTTCAAGGCTGTAGGCGATGCCGTTCTTGGGCTGATTCAACTCGAGCCGGTTGATCAGCTTGCTGAAGAGGTCGCGATCCTCGGCGAGGTCGATCGAGCCGGGCTGGGTGCCGAGGATCGGCACGCCGGCCTTTTCGACCGCGTCGGCGAGGTTGAGCGGCGTCTGGCCGCCGAACTGCACGATGACGCCGTGCAGCGTGCCGTTCTGCTTTTCCGTCTCGAGGATGGCGATGACGTCCTCCTCGGTCAGCGGCTCGAAATAGAGCCGGTCGGAGGTGTCGTAGTCGGTCGAGACGGTTTCCGGATTGCAGTTGACCATGATGGTCTCGTAGCCGGCGTCGCGCAGCGCGAACGAGGCATGGCAGCAGCAATAGTCGAACTCGATGCCCTGCCCGATGCGGTTGGGACCGCCGCCCAGGATCACCACCTTCTTGCGGTCGGACGGCCGCGCCTCGTCCGACACGGCGCCGGCGAACGGCACTTCGTAGGTCGAATACATATAAGCCGTCGGCGAGGCGAACTCGGCGGCGCTGGTGTCGATGCGCTTATAGGCCGGGTGGACGCCCAGATTATTGCGCAAGGCGCGCACTTCGCGGGCCTGCTTGCCGGCGATCTCGGCCAGCCGCTTGTCGGAAAAGCCCATTGCCTTGAGGCCGCGCAGCGCCGGGGCGTTGTCGGGCAGGCCGAGCGAGCGCACCTTGGCTTCGGTGTCGACGATGCCCTTGATCTGCTCGAGGAACCACTTGTCGATGCGGCAGGCTTCGTAAATCTCGTCGATCGACATGCCGAGCCGCATCGCCTCGGCGACGTAGAGCAGCCGCTCCGGGGTCGGGGTGCCGATGGCGGCGCGGATGGCGTTGCGGTTTTCGCCCGCGTCCTTGCCGGCGACGTAGCCGGGGATGCCGATCTCGTTGAGCCCGGAAAAGCCGGTCTCGAGCGAGCGCAGCGCCTTCTGGAGACTCTCCGGGAAAGTGCGGCCGATGGCCATCGCCTCGCCCACCGACTTCATCGACGTGGTGAGCCGGTTGTCGGCGCCGGGGAATTTTTCGAAAGCGAAGCGCGGGATCTTGGTGACGACATAGTCGATCGCCGGCTCGAACGAAGCCGGGGTCGCGCCGCCGGTGATGTCGTTGGCCAGTTCGTCCAGCGTGTAGCCGACGGCGAGGCGCGCCGCGACCTTGGCGATGGGGAAGCCCGTCGCCTTGGACGCGAGCGCCGAGGAGCGCGACACGCGCGGGTTCATTTCGATGACGACCAGCCGGCCGTCCTTGGGATTGACGGCGAACTGGACGTTCGAGCCGCCGGTTTCCACCCCGATCTCGCGCAGGACCGCGATCGATGCGTCGCGCATGATCTGGTATTCTTTGTCGGTGAGAGTCAGCGCCGGGGCGACGGTGATCGAATCGCCGGTGTGGACGCCCATCGGGTCGATGTTTTCGATCGAGCAGACGATGATGCAGTTGTCGTTCCGATCGCGGACGACCTCCATCTCGAACTCTTTCCAGCCGAGCACCGATTCTTCGATCAGCACTTCGTCGGTCGGCGAGGCGTCGATGCCGCTCTCGACGATGTTGAGGTATTCCTCGCGGTTGTAGGCGATGCCGCCGCCGGTGCCGCCGAGGGTAAAGCTCGGCCGGATGATGCAGGGCAGGCCAATGACATCAAGGGCTTGAATCGCCTCGATCATGTTGTGGGCAAGCATGGAGCGCGGCGTTTCGAGGCCGATCTTCTTCATCGCCTCGCGGAACAGCTCGCGGTCCTCGGCCTTGTCGATGGCGTCGGCGTCGGCGCCAATCATTTCCACGCCGAACTTTTCGAGCACCCCCATCTTCCTGAGCGACAGCGCGCAGTTGAGCGCCGTCTGGCCGCCCATCGTGGGGAGCAGCGCGTCGGGGCGCTCCTTTTCGATGATCATCGCCACGACTTCCGGGGTGATCGGCTCGATATAGGTGGCGTCGGCGAGGTCCGGATCGGTCATGATGGTGGCCGGATTGGAATTCACCAGGATGATCCGGTAGCCTTCCTCGCGCAGCGCCTTGCAGGCCTGCGTGCCGGAATAATCGAACTCGCACGCCTGCCCGATGATGATTGGGCCGGCGCCGATGATGAGGATCGATTTGAGGTCTTGACGCTTGGGCATCCGTCCACCGGGGTCTGGGCGCGCCGAAAGACCGCGTGGGTAACGCGGTCGGTAGCGCGGCGGAAAAGGTTAAGCCGGCTCTCTAGCCGAAGGTCGCGGCGAAGGGAAGGGGGGCGAGACGATGCGGCGGGCTACAAAGGCGCCGATATGCCGGGACGCTCAATACTGCCGTTTGGCGTCCTCACCGACGAGCAGGTCGCGCGCCCCGCTGGGAACTGGAAAGCCGTGACCGAAGCCGGGGCTGCCCCAATACAGCCTGCCCTGCTGGTGGTGATCGCTCGAATAGAGCAGCAAGCCGATGAACTGCAGGGCGCCGAACAGGGCCTGGACCGAGTCGGCGCCCTTACCCTCGTTGGTGACCTCGCCGTCCGGCCAGCCGATGCGAAAGCCGCACGACCAGTGGTCCGACCGGTCTTCCGGTGCGTCTATTTCGACGCGCACATCGACTGTCTGGCCTGAAGACGCGACCAAGCGAAGGGTCCGGACGGCGATGACCATAGGCGCTACTCGGGACCTGCCGGTTGCATCACCCGAAGAACTCCCGGTCGGTGCCGACGAGGAGATCGCGGGCGTCCTTGGGCGGGGCGAAACCGTAGCCGACCCAGGGCGGCAGCCAGGATAGCTTGCCGCTGCGGTGATAGGGGCTCATGTAGATGTCGACGGAGAGCTTCTGCAGCGCCAGTTGCAAGGCGTGCAGCGCGTCGTTGCCTTGCGTGTGGCTGGTCC
>Ga0209233_1000766_pt1 | contig 14467 bp, 13 predicted proteins | sample AraplaCL_Cvi_mCL_FD_184269 | JGI IMG/M metagenome (GOLD analysis project Ga0209233, IMG submission 184269) | Arabidopsis root microbial communities from the University of North Carolina, USA - plate scrape CL_Cvi_mCL (SPAdes) (version 2) | ecosystem: Host-associated > Plants > Roots > Endosphere...
CAGTAAACACCGGCGGCGCACAAGGCTGCGCTGCCACGGCGTACTGGATCGCCCGGTCAAGCCGGGCGATGACGCCGTTTTTCGTGATGCGCTCTGTGCCCTCATGACACTGCTGCCTTGCTATCTCACACCAGCGCCTTGCCACTGGCGAAGAAGGCGGCGGGATCCGAGGCCTCGGTCGGCAGGATCATCTCATTATGCGCCTTGCCGGACGGGATCATCGGGAAGCAGTTTTCCAGCGCCGCGACGCGGCAGTCGAACAGCACCGGTTTCTTGACCTTGATCATCTCCAGAATCGCGCCATCGAGATCGGCGGGCTTTGACACCTGCAGGCCGACGCCGCCATAGGCCTCCGCCAGCTTGACGAAGTCCGGCAGCGCCTCCGAGTAGGAATGCGACAGCCGGTTGCCGTGCAGCAGCTGCTGCCACTGCCGCACCATGCCCATGTAGCTGTTGTTGAGAATGAAAATCTTGACCGGCAGCTCATACTGCACGGCCGTCGACATCTCCTGCATCGTCATCTGCACCGAGGCATCGCCGCCGATATCGATGACCAGGCTGTCGGGATGGGCGACCTGCACGCCGATCGCCGACGGCAGACCGTAGCCCATGGTGCCGAGCCCGCCTGATGTCATCCAGCGGTGCGGCTCCTCGAAGCCGAAGAACTGCGCCGCCCACATCTGATGCTGGCCGACCTCGGTGGTGATGTAGGTGTCGCGCCCGCGCGTCAGCTCGAACAGCCGCTGGATCGCATATTGCGGCATGATCACGTCGCGGTTGGCCTTGTAAGCCAGCGAGTTGCGCGCACGCCAGGCCGTGATCTCGGTCCACCAGGCCTTGATGTCGGGCTTCTTCGCCTCAGCCTTGAACACCTGCAGGATATCGCCGAGCACGTTGCCGCAATCGCCGATGATCGGCACGTCGACGCGGATGTTCTTATTGATCGAGGACGGATCGATATCGATATGGATCTTCTTCGAGCCTGGCGAGAACGCATCCGTGCGGCCGGTGATGCGGTCGTCGAAGCGCGCGCCGACGCACAGCATGACGTCGCAATCATGCATCGCCATGTTGGCCTCGTAAGTGCCGTGCATGCCCAGCATGCCGAGCCAGTTCTTGCCCGAGGCGGGATAGGCGCCCAGCCCCATCAGCGTCGAGGTGATCGGGAAACCGGTGACCTCGACCAACTCGCGCAGCAGCTTGGAGGCCTCCGGGCCCGAATTGATGACACCGCCGCCGGAATAGATCACCGGCCGCTTGGCGTTGGCGAGCAACGACACGGCTTTCCGGATCGCGGTCGCATCGCCCTTCTGGCGCGGCGCATAGGAGATGTGGACGTCGGACTTGCGCGGCGGATGATAGGTGCCGGTGGCGAACTGCACGTCCTTCGGAACGTCGACGACGACGGGCCCCGGCCGGCCCGTGGTCGCGACGTAGAACGCCTCGTGCAGGACCTTGGCCAGATCGTTGACGTTGCGGACCAGCCAGTTGTGCTTGGTGCAGGGGCGCGTGATGCCGACCGTGTCGCATTCCTGGAACGCGTCGTTGCCGATCAGGTGCGTCGGCACCTGCCCGGTGATGCAGACTAGCGGGATCGAGTCCATCAGCGCGTCGGCCAAAGGCGTCACCATGTTGGTGGCGCCGGGGCCTGACGTCACCAGGACGACGCCCGGCTTGCCGGTCGAGCGCGCATAGCCTTCGGCGGCGTGACCTGCGCCCTGCTCGTGCCGGACCAGGATGTGCTGGACCTGGTCCTGCTGGAATATCTCGTCATAGATCGGAAGCACCGCCCCGCCCGGATAGCCGAAAAGGTGCTGAACGCCATGATCGATGAGCGCGCGCACGATCATCGCAGCGCCGGTCATCTGGTTCGGATCGTGGCTCTTGTCGCTCATGGTGGGCTCCGGATCGCCTTCTCGGCGGCATGTTTCTTTAGGCGGGGTGGGTTCTGGTCTCTGGCGTCAGGGCAATAAAAAAGGGCCTCAAGAGGCCCATGCGCACCGCTCGGATTTTGGATGGCCTTAGCCATCCCCGGCGGTGCGCCTGGGTACGACGGCAATAAGGAGAATGGTAATAATGTTGCGCATGATGCCGAGTTGGCTTCCCAAAGGTTGCGCGAACATACCCGCAGTCGCCCTTTTGTCAAGGCAAAGCCACGCGCTCGCACGATTTTGTCAGCGTAACCGGGTTTTTGCGGTTCGGCGAGAGGGAATTTGCGGAAGTGAGCACACTCTTCCGTCGTGATTCCGGGGCGTGCCGAAGGCACGAGCCCGGAATCCATACTCATGATTGTGGTTATGGATTCCGGGCCCATCGCTTCGCGATGTCCCGGAATGACGATGTGGCTAAAGTCCGTCCGATGTCTCGACCCACGCCCTCGCCTGCTCCAGCGTCATCCATCGAAACTCCGGCAACTGGTGCCTGAACCAGGTGAACTGCCGCTTGGCATAGTGGCGGGTGTCGGCCTTGCCTATGCTGGCGGCCTCGTCGCGGCTGATCTCGCCCCTGAGATAACGGATCAGTGCCGGCACGCCGTGGGCCTTCATCGCCGGCAATAACGGGTCGAGCCCGCGGGCGGCGAGCGCCTCCGCCTCCTCCAGCGCGCCTTTCGTCAGCATCGCATCGAAACGCGCATCAATCCGCGCGTAGAGGGCCTCGCGATCGGGTGCGAGAAACAGGGCCTGATAGCGGCCTTCGGCCAGCAGCGGCGGCTGGCCCTCGCGATGCCAATCGGCGAGCGGGCGCTCCGTCGCCTCGATCACCTCGAGCGCGCGGGCAATGCGGGTGCGATCGCGCGGCTTCAGCCGGGCCGCAGCTTCCGGATCGCGCCGCTGAAGCTGCGCATGGAGCGCCTCGACACCGTCACGCTCCAGCCGCGCCCGCACGCTATCGCGTATCTCGCCCGGGACCGGCGGCACTGCCGACAACCCGCGTGTCAGCGCCTTGAAGTAAAGCCCGGTGCCGCCGATGAAGATCGGCAACCGTCCCGCACGACGTACCTCCGCGAGCACGGACGCAGCGTCCGTGACATAGCTGCCGGCGGAGTAGTTCACGCTCGCATCGACATGGCCGTAGAGCCGGTGCGGCACGCGCGCCTCCTCCTCGACCGTGGGCCGCGCGGTGATGATGCGCAGGTCGCGATAGACCTGCATGGAATCGGTGTTGATGACCACGCCGCCGGTCCGTTCCGCCAGCGCCAGCGCCAGCGCCGACTTGCCGCTGGCGGTCGGCCCTGCGATAAGCACCGCCTTGTTGTCCGTCAGCGAAGCCACCTCAGAAAACACCTCAATGTCCCTCGTCGCGACCTTCATATGCAACCCGGCCAATCCCGCGCTCGATAGCACCGTCGTGGACGGCTTCCTCGCCGTGCTGCCTTCGGCAGGCACGCCGCACTGGCTGTTCAACGAGGTCGCGGTCGACATCCCCTTCGGCGGAGAGGGCCAGGTCGATACCGGCCTGCATATGATCGAAGCGCGGCTGCGTGAAGTCCGCGTCGACCTGCCGATCGACATCGTCGTGCAGCCAATGGCGTTCCGGCGCAAGAAGCTTTTTCTCGCCGACATGGATTCGACCATGATCGGCCAGGAATGCATCGACGAGCTCGCTGATTTCGCCGGGCTGAAGGAGCATGTCTCCGGGATCACCGAGCGCGCGATGCGCGGTGAGATCGCGTTCGAGCCGGCGCTGCGCGAGCGCGTAGCACTGCTGAAGGACCTGCCGGCGAGCGTTGTCGACGAGGTGCTCGCGAGCCGGATCGTGCCGACGCCGGGTGGCCGCGAACTCGTGATGACGATGCGCGCGCATGGCGCCTATACGTGCCTGGTCTCCGGTGGCTTCACGCTGTTCACAGGCGCGATCGCGGCCAAGCTCGGCTTCCAGGAGAACCGCGCCAACGAGCTCGTCATCGCGGACGGCAAGTTCACCGGTGTGGTTCGCGAGCCGATCGTCGGCCGCGCCGCCAAGCTGGATACGCTGGTGGAACTGCGCGAGTCCTTCGATCTCGACGAGATCGACACGCTTGCCGTCGGCGACGGCGCTAACGACCTCGGCATGATTCAAGCCGCAGGCCTCGGCGTCGCCTACCACGCCAAGCCCGCAGTCTCGGCCGCCGCATCCGCGCGCATCGACCATGGTGACCTCACCGCGCTGCTTTATGCGCAGGGCTATCGGCGCGACGAGTTCGTGAACTAATTAGTCGGAAGCGGAGAGGGCAAAGCCGCCGCGACTTGGTGTGTGCCCACCAAGTCTGATCAAATCGACATCGAGCGTCCGTGAGATCGAAATCATTGTCGACTGACTTGATCATGGTTCGTGTATGCCGCTGCTGATTCAAGTCATCGTGGATCACAATTGACCCATTCGCAGATCAAATCGAGGCAGGTATCTTGCTGCCTTTTTGCTGCACTGCCGAAGAATGAATTGTCAAAGCGGCTCCCGTGATTTAAAACCGAACCACGTTTAGGGAGCGTCCAAGGAAGGCGGAATGCGGTTGCGGATCACGCGATCGAACAATCGCCAACCAAAGGACCACCTTCAATGAACTTCGCGAAACATCTTCTCCCCGGCGCATTCGTCGCTCTCGCCACGCTGCAGGCAGCCGCCGCCGGCGAACTCCCGAGCTACGAGCGCTCGTCGATCCCGGCCTCGCCTGTTCAACTCTCGGTGCTGGGCTCGGCCGGCGTTCGTGAGCAGTCGCCTGCCGCGCCCCTGACGCGCAACGGCATGCCCGCAACTCCGGTTCAGCTGTCGGTGCTCGCCCCGCACAATCGTCGCAGTGCCGCCGTAGAGGCGACGAGCACGGTCGGCGCAGCGCGGAACTAATTCGTTCGATCGGTGGGCGCGCCGCCTTGCGGCGGCGGCTTTGCCCACCCTATGCGCGTTCCGCTGTCGTCCCGGCCTTGAGCCGGGACCCATAATCCAAACGGTAATGGTTCGCGCTGTGCAATGGCTCCAGCGCGTCCAAATCATCGGCTGCTCGGAGCGGCCTGCCAGGCCAATCTCCGATCTGATTGAGTCGTCCGACTGATTGGTTCGTCATTGCGAGGAGCGTACGCGACGAAGCAATCCAGACTTCCTTTTTGGCTTTGGATTGCTTCGCGGAGCCTGTCATCGGGCCGCGCGTTCGCGCGGACCCGTTGGCCCGCAATGACGGGACGATGAAGAAGCTGCAACGCTCTACTGCAGGCTCAGCGCCACGAAGCGCAACTCGCCGTCCCCGTTGGAGACGAGCAACAGCACCGACTTTTTGCCGTCCTTCTTCAGCTGATCGATGCGCTTCTTGATGTCGGCGCCGCTGGCGACCGCCTCCTGCGCCACCTCGACAATGACGTCGCCGGCGGAGAGCCGCTTATCGGCGGCGTCAGAGCTTGCGTCTACGCTTGTGATCACCACGCCCTTGACGCTGTCCTTGATCTTATAGCGCGTGCGCAGATCCTTGCTCAGCGTCGCGAGATCGAGCCCGAGCGCCTTCTGCGTCACCGGCTTGTCGGCAGGCTGTTCGTCGCTTTTGGCAGCGGCCTGCTGCACCTTGTCAGTGTCGTCCAGCCGGCCGAGCGTGACCTTACGGGTCTCCTCCTGGCCCTTGCGGATGACGATGACGTCGACTTCCTTGCCGACCGCAGTGTCGGCGACGATGCGCGACAGGTCCTTCGGATCCTTGATGTCGTGGCCGTCGAACTTGACGACGACGTCGCCGGGCTCGATGCCGGCCGGCTTGGCCGGGCCCTTGTCGTCGACGCCGGCGACCAGCGCGCCGCGCGCCGGCTTGATGTTCAGGCTCTCGGCGATCTCGTCGGTCACGGTCTGGATGCGCACTCCGAGCCAGCCGCGGCGCAGTTCGCCGAACTGACGCAGCTGATCGACCACGCCGGCCACAGTCTTCGACGGCACCGCGAATCCGATGCCGATCGAGCCGCCGGAGGGTGAGATGATCAGCGTGTTGACGCCGATCACCTCGCCCTCGAGGTTGAACAACGGACCGCCGGAATTGCCGCGGTTGATGGCGGCGTCGGTCTGGATGTAGCTGTCATAAGGACCTGACGAGATGTCGCGGTTCTTGGCCGAAACGATGCCGGCCGTCACCGTGCCGCCGAGGCTGAAGGGATTGCCGATCGCGACCACCCAGTCGCCGAGCCGGAGCTTGTCGGAATCGCCGAACTTCACCGCGGTCAATGGCCGCGGCGGCTTGAACTTCAACACCGCGAGGTCGGTCTTCTTATCGATACCGACGATGTCGGCCTTGATCTTGGTGCCGTCATTCATGATGACGTTGATCTCGTCCGCGTCGGCGATGACGTGATTGTTGGTGACCACGATGCCGGAGGCATCGATGATGAAGCCGGAGCCGAGCGAGTTGGTGCGGCGCGGCTGCAGATCGCCGCCGCCCTTGCTACCGGGTCCGCCGCGACGGTTCTTGAAGAAATCGTCGAAGAATTCCTCGAAGGGCGAGCCCGGCGGCAGTTGCGGCATCGTGCCCTTGCCGTCGCCGCCCTTGGCTTCGACGGTCTGTGAGGTCGAGATGTTGACGACGGCGTCGATCACCTTTTCGGCGACGTCCGCGATGCCGTCCGGTCCCCGCGCCGACGCCGGCGCCGAGACCATCGCGCCGGCCATGGCAAGGCAGGCGGCGGTCAGGATCGGGCCCAGGCGATGGCTGAAGCTTGCGGTCGCTGTCATGTCGGCGGATCTCCAAAGGCAAACGATCTAATGGGTCAGTTGTGGGCTACACTGCGCCCGAACCGGGCGGCGGTGCAAGCGGCCCGCCCTGATGGGGCTCGGCAGAGCCCTCGCGGAAAGGACTCGGCGGACCAGGGCCTTAAGTCAATTCAGCGCATTGAAGGCCATCCAATACGGCAAAATGCCGACGCGTACGCCTCACAAGCGCGTTGATAGCACGGCTGGATCACAGTACCGGGTTCCTCCGGATGGAGGATGGCGGTCTCTCCACTCAGATCGGGCGCCGGATAACCCAGATTAAAATCAGGCCTGCTACGGCCGAGCCGATCCCGACCGCGCGCAGCACGTTGTCGGGCGTGGCGAGCGCGCTCTTCATGGCCCGCCGCATCCATTCAGGGCTGGCTGCGAACATCAACCCTTCCAGCACGAACAGGACGCCTAGACCGATGAGGAAGTCGGAGAACGCAATTGACCTCATCGGCCTGGAACCTCCCATGTGACCGTTCTTTTCTTGAGGACGGCAGGGGCGAAGCAACGGTTTTGCTCCGGCCCTGTCAACTCCTATTCATCCTGTCGACGTTGCCGTCAATCCGAACGACGTCGATCAGGGCTTTGCGGCCGGCGCGGGTGCCGGCTCCGCCGCCGCTTTGGCTTCTCCCTTGCCTTCTCCCTTACCTTGGGGATCTGCGAAGTAGCGGAAGAACGGCGAATCCGGCCGCAGCAGATAGCGCGTGTCGCCGCCCTTGAGCCCGGTCTCATAGGCCGACATCGAGCGGTAGAAGGCGAAGAAGCCGGGGTCCTTGCCGTAGGCCTCCGCGAACAGGCGGTTGCGCTCGGCATCGCCCTCGCCGCGGATCTGTTCGGCCTGCGAATTGGCCTCGGCCACGATCACTGTCGCGTCGCGATCGGCCCTGGACCGGATCTCCTGGCCCTTCTGGTCACCGAGTGCGCGGAATTCCGCTGCCTCGCGCTGCCGCTCGGTCTGCATGCGCTGGTAGACCGCCTGGCTGTTCGCCTCTGGCAGATCGGCACGGCGGATACGGACGTCGACCACCTGGATCCCGTAGCCGTCGGCTTCCCTGTCGAGCTGATCGCGGATCTTGCCCATCAGTGGTTCACGCTCGTCGCGCACCACCTGGATGAAGGTGACCTCGCCGAGCACGCGGCGCAGCGCCGCGTTCAACAGCGAGCCGAGCTGCGCGTTGGCGGTCTGGATCGAGCCGACGCTCTGGTAGAACTTGAGCGCGTTCTTGATGCGATAGCGCGCGAAGGCGTCGACCACGAGCCGCTTCTGGTCCGAGGCGATCACCTCCTGCGAGGGGTTCTCGAGATCGAGAATGCGCTTGTCGATCGAGACCACGGTATCGATGAACGGCGCCTTGAAATGCAGCCCGGGCTCGGTGGCGACGTCGACCATCTCGCCGAAGCGCAGCACCAGCGCCTGCTCGGTCTGCTGCACGGTGAAGACGGAGCTATAGGCCACGATCGCGAGCACGAGCACCACGATCAGCGTGACGATACCTGTAAGCGGAGACCTCATCGGGTGCCTCCGCTCTGCAGCGTCGTCGACGGCGCAGCCGTAGTCGGGCTCGCACCGAGCGAGCCGGTCGACCCCAGCCGCCGCGGCGCGAGATCGCCGAGCGGCAACAGCGGCACCGCTCCCTGCTGAGAGGAACCAGCATCATAGATCAGCTTATCGGAGCCGCCGAGCAGGCGTTCCATGGTTTCCAGATAGATGCGTTCGCGCGTCACGTCGGGCGCCTTCTTGTATTCGTCATAGACCTTCAGGAAGCGCGCGCTCTGGCCCTTGGCCTCGGCGACCGCCTGCTCCTTGTAGCCATCGGCGGTCTGCACGATCCTCGCCGCCTGGCCGCGCGCATCCGGCACGATCTTGTTGGCATAGGTCTGCGCCTCGTTCTGCTTGCGCTCGGAGTCGGAGCGCGCCGCCTGCACGTCGCGGAACGCCTCGATCACCTGAGCGGGCGGATCGACCTTCTGCATCTGCACCTGCGTGACCAGGACGCCGGCGCCGTAATTGTCGAGCGTCCTCTGCATCAGCTCCTGCACGCTCTGCTCGATCGTGTTGCGGGCGCCGGTCAGGATCGGCTGGATGTTGGAGCGGCCGACCACCTCGCGCATCGCGCTCTCAGCCACCGCCTTCACGGTGCCTTCGGCGTTCTGGATGTTGAACAGATAGTCCGCCGTGCCCTTCGGCTTGATGCGCCACAGCACGGTGAAGTCGACATCGACGATGTTCTCGTCGCCGGTCAGCATCAGGCTCTCTTCCGGCACGTCGCGCGCGGAGCGGCCGCGCCGCGAGCCGTCATCGATCGGCGTCACGCCGATCGAGATCGAATTGACGCGCAGCGCCTTGACCAGTTGCACCGTCTCGATCGGATAAGGCAGATGGTAGCGCAGACCCGGCTGCTCCTCGCGGACATATTTGCCGAAGCGCAGCACCGCGCCGAGCTCTTCCGACTGCACGCGGTAGAAGCCGGACAATAGCCAGATCGCCAGCGCGCCGATCACGACCAGCGCGACGCCGACACTGCCGAAATGCCCGCCAGGCATCATCTGCTGCAGCCGGTCCTGGCCGCGCCGCAGAAGATCTTCCAGGTCGGGTGGCCTCGGACCGACCGGTTGCGGTCCGGAGCCCCAGGGTCCCTTCGGACCGGGGCCCCACGGGCCTCCGCCCTGATTCTTCCACGGCATCGATCGATCTCCTTCGAGGGGCCAACGGCGATCGGAGGCCCCACTACGCAGGCGGGCTTTATAAGGGACCACCACGCCCCTTACAATGTAGGCATCCAGCTAAGCCCGAACCTGCTTTTGTCAATGTAAACAGCGAGGCAGTGCCGGTTTGACGCGGGTGGCGTGACCATCGCGCTATCAACCACGCCAGTTCATCCTTAATGGATTTTACCGCGAATAACGCCGCCGCAACATTAACGATGCGACAGCCGGCGCCACGTCACATAGGAAAAAGCCGCGCTATCGTCCGCGCCTGACGGATGATCTTCGCGCGCAACCTCCCGCCACAGCTTGCGGTCGATGGCCGGAAAAACGGTATCGCCGTCGGGCTGAGCGTGGATTTCGGTGATCTCGAGCCGGTCAGCGAACGGCATCGCCTGCGCATAGATCTCCGCACCGCCGATCACGACGATCTCCGCGGCCGAACGCCGCAGCGCATCGCCCCGCGCTATCGTAAGCGCCTCGTTAATGGAGTTCGTGACCACAGCGCCGGCGGCGCGAAACTCGGGATCGCGGGTGATGACGATGTTGGTGCGGCCCGGCAACGGCCGCTGCGGAAACGAGACGAAGGTCTTGCGGCCCATCAGAAGCGGCTTTCCCATCGTGATCGCCTTGAAGCGCTGCATGTCGCTCTTCTGGCGCCAGGGGATCGCGCCCTGCGCCCCGATGACGCCGTTGTCGGCCACTGCCACGACCAGCACGAGCTCGATCATGGCGCGCGTCCGGCGAGCGCAGATAGCGCCGAGCCCGTTACCTTGCACAAGGTCCATTCGTCCATCAGCTCGGCGTCGAGCGACTTGTAGAAGGTGATCGACGGCGCGTTCCAGTCGAGCACCGACCATTGCAGCCGCGCCCAGCCATTGTCGATGCAGGTCCTGGCGAGATGGCCAAGCAGCGCCTGGCCGATGCCGTTGCGGCGGAACGCCGGCCGCACGAACAGGTCCTCGAGATAGATGCCGGCCTTGCCGGCGAAGGTGGAGAAGTTGACGAACCAGGCGGCGAAGCCCGCGACCTCGCCGTTCCATTCGGCAAGATCGCAAGTGAGCCGCGGCGTTGCGCTGAACAGCGCCTCGCCGATATCAGCCTCGGTGGCCTCGACCTCATGGGTGAGCTTTTCGTACTCGGCCAGTTCTTTGATCAGCGCGAATACGACGCCGATATCATCCGGCCGGGCACGACGAATGGTCAGCGGCATCGCTGCGCTCACACCGCGACTTCGGCCTTGATGTGCGGATGCGGATCGTAGCCGACCAGCGCGAAATCCTCATAGCGGAAGCCGAAGATGTCCTTCACATCGGGATTGATCGTCATGGTCGGCAGCGCCCGCGGCGCTCGCGTGAGCTGCAGCCGCGCCTGCTCGATGTGATTGGAATAGAGATGCGCGTCGCCCAGCGAATGCACGAAATCGCCGGGCTTCAGGCCCGTCACCTGCGCCACCATCATGGTCAGCAGCGCGTAGGAGGCGATATTGAAGGGCACGCCAAGGAACACATCGGCGGAGCGCTGATACAGCTGACAGGACAGCTTGCCATCAGCGACATAGAACTGGAACAGGCAGTGGCACGGCGGCAGCGCCATCCTCTCGACGTCGGCCGGATTCCAGGCCGAGACGATCAGGCGCCGTGAATCCGGATTGCGCCTGATCATGTCGACGACATTGTTGATCTGGTCGATTTTGCCGCCATCCGGCGTTGGCCAGGAGCGCCACTGATAGCCATAGACCGGACCGAGATCGCCGTTGGCATCCGCCCACTCGTCCCAGATGCTGACGCCGTGGTCGTGCAGATATTTGATATTGGTGTCGCCTTTCAGGAACCAGAGCAGTTCATGCACGATCGCCTTGAGCGGCAGCCGCTTGGTGGTCAGCATCGGGAAGCCGGCTGCGAGATCAAAGCGCATTTGGTGGCCGAACACGGACAGCGTGCCGGTGCCGGTGCGGTCGTGCTTTTCCGCGCCATCGGCGAGGATGCGTTCGAGCAGGTCGTGATATTGGTGCATGGCCGGAGCTGCCGTTTCAGAGGCGAAGGTTTAGCGGACCGGCCCGTTCGCGGACAGCGACGACTCGGCGCTCTCCCCAACAAATATACCCGGAAAGGCCCGGCAACAGACCGCCAGGAGCCAAGGAACCGGCTACTTTTACCGGCTTGTCCCCTCAGGACTCCGATTCCACGAACACCTGGTCGCGCTTGCGCCGCAGCGTCGGCAGCACCGCGAGCACCAGGAGACCGGCGGCGATCGCAAGCAGCGCGGCCGATAGCGGCCGGCTCACAAACACCGACCAGTCGCCGCGCGAGATCAACAGCGCCCGTCGCAGATTCTCCTCCATCAGCGGCCCGAGCACCATGCCGAGCAGGAGCGGCGCCGGCTCGAATTCATGCTTGATCAGCCAATAGCCGACCAGACCGAAAACGCCGGCCAGGATCACATCGACCGGCGCGTTGTTGACCGAATAGATGCCGATCGCGCAGAAAATCACGATCGAGGGGAACATCAGCCGGTACGGCACGCGCAGCAGCCGCACCCAGATGCCGACCAGCGGCAGGTTGATGACGATCAGCATCAGATTGCCGATCCACATCGACGCGATCATGCCCCAGACCAGATCTGGCTGCTTCTGCATCACCTGCGGTCCCGGCACGATGCCGTGAATGGTCATGGCGCCGACCATCAGCGCCATCACCGCGTTCGGCGGGATGCCGAGCGTCAAGAGCGGAATGAAGGAGGTCTGCGCCGCGGCGTTGTTGGCGCTCTCCGGCGCCGCCACGCCCTCGATCGCGCCACGGCCGAACCGCGACGGATTTTTCGCCAGTTTCTTCTCCAGCGTATAGGCGGCGAACGAGGCGATCACGGCGCCGCCGCCCGGCAGGATGCCGAGGATCGATCCGAGCACGGTGCCGCGCAGGATCGCGGGCGTGGAATCCTTCAGATCCTTCCTCGTTGGCATCAGACCGGTGATCTTCTGCTGCACCAGATCACGGTCCATCTCGGCGCCGGCGTCGAGATTGCGAATGATCTCGGCAAAACCGAACACACCCATCGCCACCGTGGCGAAGCCAAGGCCATCGGCAAGCTCGGGGATGTTGAAGGCCATGCGCGAGGCGCCGGTTTCGATGTCGGAGCCGACCATCGACAACAGCAAGCCGAGCACGATCATCGCGACCGCCTTCAGCACCGAGCCCTTGGCCAGCACCACCGCAAAGATCAAGCCGAGCACCATCAGCGAGAAATACTCGGCTGGGCCGAACGCGAGCGCGAGCTTGGTCAGCGGCGCGCCGAGCACGGCGATCAGCACCGTCGCGACGCAGCCGGCGAAGAACGAGCCGATCGCGGCGATCGCAAGCGCAGGCCCCGCCCGCCCCTGCTTGGCCATCTGGAAGCCGTCGAGCGCGGTCACCACCGAGGTGGCCTCACCGGGAATGTTGACCAGGATCGAGGTGGTCGAGCCGCCATATTGGGCGCCGTAATAGATGCCGGCCAGCATGATCAGCGCGCCGACCGGCGGCAGGCCGAAGGTGATCGGCAGCAGCATCGCCACGGTGGCGATGGTGCCGATGCCGGGCAGCACGCCGACCAAGGTGCCGACCAGCGCGCCGATCAGGCACATCAAAAGATTGATCGGCGAGAACGCGACAGCAAAGCCGTGAGCGAGATTAGCAAACAGATCCATTGCGTCCTCACGGCACCAGGAAGCGCGGGAACAGCGGCATTGGCAGTCCCAGCACATAAGGGAATAACAGCGCGCAGCCGACGGTCAGGCAGATGCCGACGATCAGGGTCTCGCCCCAGCGCGTCTCATGGGTGCCGAGCGCGGCGATCAGGAAGCTTGCAAGACCGGAGACCACGAGACCGAGCGGACGGATCGAGACCGCGAATACCAGGATCGCGAGCGACACGAACAGCGGGCCGCGCCAGTGATAGGTCGCAAGCTGCGCGCCATCGGTGATGACGCCTATCACGGCAATCGCAGCCCCGAGCCCAAGCAGCAACACACCGAACATGCGCGGTGCGGTGCCGGCGCCGAACGAGAAGCCGTGCATGCCCTGCAGGTCGCTCGATGCCCACAGCGCAAACAGCGCGATCGCCATCAACACGACGCCGCCGTAATAGTCCTGCGGCGCGCGCGGGCGAACCAGCAGCGTGAATAGCGCCACCGCGACCAGCGGATAGGTGTAGATCAGCGCCAGCAGGAGATCTGATGATAGCGATGCCTTGCCGCCGGCGGCATATTGCTGAAACAGGCTCGGCAGCGCGACGATCAACGCCGAGCCGTGTCCCGACAGCACCTGCAACGGATGACGTCCGGATAGTGGCACGATGAGGCCGGCGAGCGAGATCAGGAGTTCGACGATCTGTGGCGCGAAGGCAAGCAGGAGGATGATGATGGCACCGGTCGCGCTGCGCGAAGATGGCGCGGTGACCGATCCGTCCGGCAAATGGCTCGTGGTTTCGGCCATGTCGTAGTCCCCTCCCGACCGGCCATTCGGCCGTTACACGTTACCCGCGTTCCGGGTTGTTATCGTTTTAGCGTCACGTTCGTGCAGTGGATGCGCCGTTCTCCTTGCCTACCGACTTTCATCCGAGAATGCCAGCGAAACCCAGGCAGGCGCCGACAAGTAGCAGCCACAGCGGATTGAGCTTGGTCGTCGATGCAACTATCGCGGCGCCGAGCGTGATCAGCAGCGCCGGAATAGTGTTGTCGGAGGCTTGCGTCAGGATCAGCGCGCTCGCCGCCATCAATCCGATCGACAACGGCACCAGAGCCGCCTGCACGATCGCAGGCCAGCGTGCTTCGCGCGGATGCGTGAGCCAGCGGCTGACAAAATAGGCCAGCGCCGCGGTCGGGCCGCACATGGCCACCGTCGAGACCAGCGCGCCTGCGACGCCCGCGACCGCATAGCCGATCAGGGTCACGATCAGCACGTTCGGCCCAGGCGACAATTGCGCAATCGCGAAGATGTCAGCGAACTGCTTGTCGTCCATCCAATGATGAACGTCGACGGCGATGCGGTGCATCTCCGGGATCGCGGCATTGGCGCCGCCG
>Ga0209233_1000767_pt1 | contig 14444 bp, 13 predicted proteins | sample AraplaCL_Cvi_mCL_FD_184269 | JGI IMG/M metagenome (GOLD analysis project Ga0209233, IMG submission 184269) | Arabidopsis root microbial communities from the University of North Carolina, USA - plate scrape CL_Cvi_mCL (SPAdes) (version 2) | ecosystem: Host-associated > Plants > Roots > Endosphere...
TAAAAAGCTGAAGCACTCTACGCGAGTTTGAAAGAAAAGTACGGCCCAATCCACGCGTTCAAGCAAGAGACGGCTAACTAGTCGTTCAACGCGACCGTGATGTGTTTGCGCTTTTCCCCGGCGCCTTTGCGCGGCGCGTTAACTCAGGCGTTAGGCGTCATGAGTGAAGGTCGCTCATTCATTCCGCAAGACAAACCGAAATTCTTTGTCTTGGGTGCCCTCGCTGGCCTCGTCGGCTTGGCTTCTGGTCTTATGGCATTTGCCTCAGCATCATTTGGTTTTTCGCTGCTCAAAGCGCTGTCCACCATCGTGTTCATCGCTTGCTGGGCGGTCTTCTTCGTCTCATGGCTCGGCTGTCTCGTCGGTTATTTGTCGGGTCGCTATGCTCGCCTCACTGCCAAGCCTTGGCGCGAGCAAGTTTGGTAGTCATGTCGCCTAACTATTCGGTCAAGTGGACCGCTGCGACGTGCCACGGTAATCTGACGCTCACTGTGGCAGCGGCCACTTACCTCAAGCGTTAACTATTCGGTCAAGTGGACCGCTGCGACGTGCCACGGTAATCTGACGCTCACTGTGGCCGCGGCCACTTACCTCAAGCGTTAGCTCCCATCCAAATGTTTCTGAAACTTCATGCGCTCGCCTTGCTTTTGGGCTCTGGTTCTGTGCTTGCGGCGGAATACTCTTGCATTCGTGCCGCGCCGAGCCCCATCTTTACGGGCAGCGCAAAGCTAAAGGCGCACTCTTTCGATCGCAAAGGCCAAGAAGCAATTGAGAAGGTGGAGCTTGAGGGGGGTACCCGCGTTGTGGTTCAGCATTCCGGATGCGCGCACTACGTCTTGACATACCAATTTGCTATTCGCGAAAAGCACTCCGTTGAGGATTCCGCATTTTGGACGCTCGCGGCCACCCAGCAACTCAAGAACATTGCCGACGCTGGGGATAGACACGCAGCGGAAATGTATACCGCGTTCACTCATCTGGCGCACTATGTCTACGGTGATCCGATTGCTCTTTCCTCAAGCGATTCCAATGCCTACATGGCCGTAGATGCTAGCGGTGAATCGTCGACTATTTCTGTCACCTACGAGATTGTGTTGTGAGAGCTAACTATTCGCTCAGGCGGACCGCTAAGACGGGTTGCGGTATGCTGACACTCCCAGCGGCAGCGGCCGCTTAGCTCTGACGTTAGCCGGCAGAGGTCACATGCCTTCGCGTTCCATACGATTTGACGATGCCACGCTCCAGGAAAAATTCGTTTCTGCGCTCGTGCGCAATGGCGTTGAGTTCTCGACGGGGGCGGATGGCGCAGTCCAGTGTACGCAAGAGCAATGGGATTCAGTCAATCTGGTGGCGCATTCGGTACGTGATAGCTGCTATCGCTGGTATTTCTCGCGGTGGGACACGCCAGAAGAAACCAACCGCTTTCTTGCCGCCGTCAGAGCGTCAGGCTTACCTTTCCAACTGGAGCACCATGAGAATGGAGACATCTTTTTGCTCTCAAAGGCTCATGAGTCCCAGTACCTGGAGTTAAGTGCACAGGTTGTCAGCGGCTAACCAGCTGCCGGCTAACTATTCGGTCAAGTGGACCGCTGCGACGTGCCACGGTAATCTGACGCCCACTGTGGCAGCGGCCACTTACCTCAAGCGTTAGGTGTCGATTGTTGCGCTCCAAGCTCCCGGTATATCTACTCGTCTCGTTATTCGCATCCGGATATACGGCGTCCTTTACCGCGCGCGGGGCGACGGTGCTTTCCGCAGACTCTGAGGCCAAGTGCACAGCTCGAGGCGGTAAATGGGCCGGCCTCGATGACAAATCAAATGTCGTCTGCACGGTTAGCACCAAAAAGTGCACAGACAACTCCCAGTGCAAAGGCACGTGTATAGCGCCGCCTACTGCAAAAGAAGGCTCTATGGTGGTGGGGGTATGTTCAAATCCCAATCAAGTCGCTGGTATTTCCTGGGGGCAGGTCGTCGTGAAGGGTCGCGCCAAGTCAGCATCGGTCGTTCCTTAATCGAGTGTCGACACCTAACTAGTCGGTCAAGTGGACCGCCGCGACGTGCCACGGTAATCTGACGCTCATCGTGGCAGCGGCCACTTACCTCAGGCGTTAGGCGCATGGAAATCTCCGCAACTAGCCTTGATCGCGAATCGCACATAGCCGCGCACCCGTAGTCCTCGGTGCCTTAAGCGAGCCCACGTGGAGGTTTGGCCTATGATCTACCGCCTCAATTGCTCTAGCGGCAATACGCTGGGCGTCGAAGAGTACATCTCGTATTCCGAGATCGACGGCACTGGCGCTTGGCGTCGCTACCTTGAGATTCGCGCCGACGGCAAAGCACTTCGGTACAGCGCGAGCCACCTTCAAGACCATTGGGGCATGCTGCCGGATGGCGTATGGGTCGAGTCCGAAGCGACAAAGCCGCGCTGTGGGGTGAACCTTCCCATCTCGAAGGAATTGTTTGAGTCGGCATGGTTCTCAGCGCGGTGCGTGAACGAGCTAGGTTGATCTTCTCAGACCTCGACGCGGGAAGCCAAAAACGAATTTCACCAGGTGCGACGAGCGGCTGGCATAACATGCACGCCCGCAGGCGGACTTGCGAGTGGCTGCTTGAGGGCAAACAATTCGACCATCTATAAGTCTGCTTCTGGCCGATAACAGTCTTAGGACGACAGCGATTAGGGCGCGTTATCAAGGGTAGTAGTAAATGATGTAGATGTTGACTCAGAGCTGCCAGTCGCCAACGTCCGTCATTGGGTCGGAAACGCCGCCTGCGAGCGACGTTCCCTCACTTCCGCCTTCGATGAAATCTCGCAGGCCCGACGAAAGCTCGTTCCGGTACACCATCAAGGCGTCACAGTCATCGTGACCACAATACGTCCGACGGTAGTGCTGCCCTGCACGACTTGAACCGGCACGGTGACGACACCCGTATTCGGGAACCCGCTTAACGTCAGCGTCCCCGTGACCGTGTTGCCTGCCGTCGCCGTGACGCTTGTGCTGCCATAAGGCGAGCTGAAAGTAACGGTGCCGGTAGGCGCCCCGACCGAACTACCATTCACGGCCACCGAGAGGGAGACTGGTTGATTCTGCGTAACCGTCCCCGGCGGCGTGACCGTGAAGGCCGCGGTGCTCGCCACGCCGCCGCCGGTGATGCCGCTGCCGTCGACGTAGACAGGATCCGGGCCGACGCTGAAGGTGACGATGCCGCCGACCGGCGTGAGCGTGCTGCTTGCGCCGTCCCAATTGGTCACTGTGACCGCCGAGCCGGTCGACACGGCGAGCGTCGTGTTGCCCGACGGCGCCCAGACGACGCGGCGATTGGCCGTGCCGTTGGAGAACACGAGCGAGTTGACGCCGCTGCCCCAACTGTCGCTGCTCGCATAGGCGTAGCCGGCGAGTTTATGGACGAGGACGGCGTAGGCGGTGTAACCCGGCTTCGGCGTCAGCGCATTGCCGGTATTGCCGGGATTGTGCAGCAGGCCGAATTTGTAATTGCCATCCGCGATCTGGATATCGTCGGGCGCCAGCGGTAGGTCGTCCATGAAGTCGTAGTACAGATATTGCGAGATGCCCGCGCGCAATGACGATGCGGCATCACGCACGATGTACTGGGCCTGTTGCAGTTCCGTGACGATATTGAGATAGGTCGGCCAGCCGGTTTCGCTGAGCCACAATGGCTTGCTCGATCCACCCGAGTAACCGGCCACCAGCGTGCGCACCGCGTTGATCACGGCGTCGTTGTTGCCTTCCGGCGGCGGCACCGGCGGGAACACGCCGCCGACGGGCGCCGGCAGATCGGTGTAGTTGTGGAAATCGAGAACGTCGATGTAAGCCAGACCGCCGATGTCGAGGAAGCGCTTGAGCCAATTGTAGGAATCGGGCGTAGTGCCGACCCAGAGCGAAGTGAATCCGCCCACGGTGGGACCGACAACGCGCGCGCCCGGCGCCGCGCTGTGAATCGCATTGGACGTGGGTATGAGCAAGTTGTAGTAGCAGTCCGCCGTTTTGCCGCAGGCGCTGTCGTTGCCACCGGCGGAATTGAACTCGTTGAACACGACGTAATCGGCGCCGCTGCCATAGTGCTGCGCAGCGGCAGCGGCGAAAGCGGCGTAGGCGGCGATGCCGGTGCTGGTGCTCGGAACGTGGTTGCTGTCGTAGAGTGCGTTCTTGTAACCCAGCAACATGAGTGGCCTGGCGCCACTGGCGGTGATGGCGGCCACCGCGCTGTCGACATCGGGATTCCACGTGTAGTTGCCCGCGGTCAGCTCGATGGTCGACCACTGCAAATCCAGGCGAACGTCTCCACCGAGGCCCGCTGCCGCAATCGCCTTGCTTTCGGCCAACGAAGATGTCGCCGGGATAGTCGACAAAACGTGGATATTGGTCCCGAATGCATTCGGCTTGGTGACGGTAGACGTGTCCGTCACTGTGAAAGGCACATCAGCGTAGCTTACCGGCGTCGTCATGTGCACGTTGTACCAGCCGGCGCCCACGCTCGGCAGGGTAAAGGAACTTGGTCCGCCGGATGCATTGACGCTGCCGGTGCCCAACGCCACGCCGTTGATATCGGCCGCCGTCCAGGTCACCGTCGATGCGGAGGAGGTGGTGAGCTGCTCGGTGGCACCGCCCGTGGAGAATACGTTCATGAATGAGGTGCCATCGAGCGCGAGCGGAACCGTGATATCGCCCCAGGTTTCGAAACCGGCATTGGATAGCAGATTCTGGGTCGTACCGTAGACGGCGAAAGAGGCATCGTCGAACCAGAACGTGCCATTACCCGCACTGATGAAGCCGACGAGGATCGCCGTTTCTCCGGCCGCGGTGGTGTAGTCCCAATTCTTCTGCGCCCAAAACGAAGTCGCCACCGAGAACCCTACGAGATGCACGGTACCCGTCTGACCAACCACCGCGAAATGATTGCTCGAGCCGCTGGAGCTGCTGCCCTTGGCCCAGGCAGAAAAGTGATACTTCGTCGACGGCTGCACCGAGATGACTTGCGAGAAGCCGCCGTTATTCGGATAGGTCGCAGCGGTGACGAACTTCAGCGACACCGTGCCACCGTGTTTCGCAACGGTATCGCCCGTCATCGTGATGGTGGAGCCGCTGGCAAACGGCGTCCACCCGGGAAAGACCTGTGATTGCGCGAGTGCCGCGCATGGACTCCATCCGATCGCGAGGGCCACGATGAGTTGTGCGAATCGCATCGCGGGAAAGGCAAAACTGAGACTACTGAAAGTGAAGGGCCGAAACATGACGAACTCCTCCGAACTGCCGGTTGGCAGGGGCGCAATTGCGCCACGTGACCCAAGTGCTGGCCACGCACGAATTGATGTCGTATAGATAGCGGTTTAGCCGGTCGGCACCCCTATTTAAGAGTATTTGAGAGTTGAGTACGATCCAAGATGAAGAAGAGAGGATGAGCGCGTTTCTCTCTAAACGTGGTGGAGACGCGAACAAAGGAAACAGATATTGAGAAATCAGTCGTCGCGCATAGCCGGCTGTCGGTAGCCGTTAAGAAAATTCAGATCCGTGATCGGTGGAAGGGAGTAGCAAACTCCAAGCCCGCGTCTTCTCCGATTTGCAGAAGGCGGTTGTACTTGGAGAACCGCTCAGACGTCCGCACCGAGCCGATTTTTATCTGTCCGGCACTCGTGCCAACGGCCAGATCCGCAATGAATGAATCCTCTGTTTCCCCGGAGCGGGCGGAAACGATCGTAGCAACGCCTGTGCGGTGCGCCTCGATCAATACTTCAAGCGTCCCCGATAACGTGCCATTCTGATTGGGCTTGATCAGCACGGCGTTCGCGGCGCCCGCTTCGACACCGCGCCGGAGGCGCGCGAGGTTCGTCGCAAATAGGTCGTCGCCGACAATTTGAAGTTTCGTAGCGACGACGAGACTGCTCCAATGTTCCCAGTCGTCCTGATGCAAGGCGTCTTCGATCGAGACGATGGGATAGTCGTGTGTCCATCGATGCAAAAGCTCGATCATCTCCTCGCCGCGCAAGCGCAAGCTTTCCCGATTCAAGCAATAAACGCCGGCATCGAACAACTCACTTGCTGCAATGTCGAGTGCTATCGAGACGTCCTGACCGGGCACTAAGCCAGCACCTTCAATTGCCTCCAACATAAAATCGAGTGCCTGGGTCGAGCGCTCGAAGCCCGGTGCGAGCCCGCCCTCGTCGGCGAGCAGGCGCGACAGACCGCGCTGCGCGGCGATCGCATCTGCAGCGCTGCGTACGCGCAACGACATCTGCAACGCTGCATCGAAACTGGCCGCGCCGTGGGGAATCACGAGGAAATCCTGGACATCCATGCTCCATCCCGCGTGCGCGCCGCCGCTGAGGATATTGACCATCGGCAGCGGCAGCGAAGGCGCGGGGTTGCCGCACAAGTTCGCAATGTGACGATAGAGCGGTAAGCCGCTTACGCTCGCCGCGGCGCGGCAGACCGCGAGCGACGTAGCGAGCACCGCGTTTGCGCCAAGGCGATACAGGAATTCTGTGCCGTCGAGTTCGCGCAGAGCGGCATCAATATGAGTTTGCCTCGTCGCGTCCTCGCCGACGAGACGGTTGGCGATCTCCGTGTTTACATGGGCGACGGCCTTGCGTACGCCGAAGCCCCCGTTCCGTTGAGAATCGCCATCGCGTAGTTCATGTGCTTCGTGTGTGCCTTTCGACGCGCCTGAAGGTGCCGACGCTACACCGATGGCGCCGCCGGCGAGCGTCACTTCGGTTTCGACAGTCGGTCTGCCCCGCGAATCGAATATCTCGCGTGCTCGGACGGTTGCGATGGTCGCGTGCCCGCGTAGACTCATGGGGTACAACTCGAAAGACGGTCCAGCAGTTGTTCCCATGCGCAAGACGGCTGCATGATCAGGCTGACCGCGAGCTGGTGCACTTTCGCAAAGTCGAGATCGTCAAGATAGTCCACGCGCGAGTCGCCAACGAGTCGCGCGAGCAATAGGCAGCCAACGAGGCGGCCGAACTGCGTATCGAGCGATGCGGGACCGCAGCGCCGATATTCGGCAAGAAACGAGCGCCCCGCGGCAACGAGTTCGAACATCGGCGCCCCGCGCCGAAGCGATTTCAGGATTAAATGGGCCATGCAGAAGGCCACGTCGAATCGTGGATCGCCCCAATGCGCTACCTCGCAATCAAGGATGACGAGCTCTGAGTTCCTCGCGAGCAGGTTTTTTGGACTGTAGTCGCCGTGTACGAACGCGCTGCGCTGCGTGAGCAGGTGCTGGCTCGTTTCCATCACGACTGCGGCCATTTCGGGATAGCGTTGCGCGACGCGCTCAAAGAACGGCCGGATGCGCAATTCGAGGAAAGGCTGTTGGTTGGCGAAGCGCGCGGCGAGCTGCGGGCGACTCGCCGATCGAGAATGAAGCTGGCCGAGGAGGTGGCCGGCGGTGCGCGCCGTAGCAGGGTCGACATGGCCGCGCAAGAGTTGCTGTTTCCAGTTCTCGAATTTCGCATCGATGAGCTCCATCGCAAAACTGTGTGCTTCCTCGTCAACCCAGAGCACGCGCGGCACGTGTGGCTGGCCGAGCAAATCCGCCATCACGCGGAGCCCATCGACTTCGATCGACGAGCGAGCCGGATCAGCGAACCAGTCCGCTTCGACACGGAGCTTTTCCAGGGCGCGCTTGACCACGTAGTCGCCCGTTGCAGCGTGGACGATGCGGATATCGCTCGAGACTCCGCCTGCAAGCACTGTCTCGGTGCGAATGCCGTCGCCAATCGGCTCCCGCGCCGCGACTTCACTTTGCCGCGATGGGTCGTGCGTACATCCCAAGCGAAGCGGAGCAGGCTGGCTCCGTGGCAACAAGGTTGGTGTTCGCAATGAAGAACGACGCTTATGCATTTCGATAAAACTGGTAGCACGATTCGTAACGGTAGATTTCCCCGGTACGCAAGGTGATGTCTGGAAAACGCGGCTCGTTGATCGCGTTCGGGAACGCATGGGGTTCGAGACAGAGCGCGCCGCGGGCGCGAAAGGAAACCGGCGCGGCTTTGTTCAACTGATTGCCGGAATAGAACTGGATGCCTTTCTGATTCGTGCTGACGCGCAGGCCGAGCGCGGTCTGGGGGCTATACAGTTCGGCCGCGACGCCGGCGCTTTGGTTAAGGACGTAGTAATGATCATAGCCGTCGGAGATTTGCAGCTGCGCATGGCCGTCGTAGCTGGACGCGCCGATCGGCCGCGCTTCGCGAAAATCGAATGGCGTCTCGGCGACTTCGATCAGATCGCCGGTGGGTAACCTTGCGGAATCGAGCGCGAGGATGCGGCTTGCATCGATGCGCAGGTGATGGTCGTCCACCGGGCTCATAGGATTGCCGCTGAGGTTGAAGTATGGGTGCAGCGTCAGGTTCAACGGCGTATCTGCATCGCTGCGCGCGTGCATGATCACGCGCAACGACGACGTGTCTACGAGCGAGAATTCGGCGTCAACAACGAGTTCGCCAGGGTAGCCGTCTTCGCCCGCAGGAGAGCAATGGCGCAACCGTACCGACGGCGTGTCGCCGTCTCGTACCTCCACGGTTTCCCATAGCGAATGGCTGAAACCTGTTTCACCGCCGTGCAGATGATTTGCCACTTCGTTGCTCGTCAGTTGTAGCTCGGGATGTGCGCCCGCAGCCGTGCGTCCCGCGCAGCGGCCGATGGTGGCGCCGAGGTAGGCGTTGCCGTTCTCGTAGTCGGCCAGGGTGTCGTAGTTGAGCACCGTGTTGACCATGCGTCCGGCGCGGGTCGGCAGCGTGATCGCGCGGATCGTCGCCCCGTACTCGAGAATCTCGACCGAAAATTCGTTGCGCGAGTCGATCAACAGAAGGCTGTCCACATCCCGACCATCCTTCAATTGTCCGAATGCTCGCTTGATGACCGGCATCCTCTGGTTCTCCTCTCAGCAACGGAACGGCGCCACGTTGCGAAATTAGGCAGGGCAGGGTGATGCCGCCACACGCTTTTTGACCGCAGGCCGATTGTGGCTTGTCTGCGCGGATCAAACCGATATCGCCGCGGCGTCAAACCAGTGCTGTCGGCAATGTGGAAAGCCGGCCTAGCATTGCTGCGGAACGGAGGAACGGAACGATGGGGCGGATGGAAGGAAAGACGTGCCTGGTAACCGGTGCGGGCCAGGGCATCGGCCGCACCATCGCCAAGCGCTTCGTTGCGGAAGGCGGCGCGGTCGTTGCCTGCGATCTCAACGACCGGCATTTCCATGACCTGCCGACGGGTGTGCAGGCGTACAAGCTTGATGTGACCGACGCGGCTGCGGTTGCTGATGTCGCCGCGGCACACGCGCGCATCGACGTGCTCGTCAATTGCGTTGGTTATGTCGCCGTCGGCGATATCCTCGAATGCAATGAAGCAGATTTCGATCGCAGCCTGCGCATCAACATGAAGTCGATCTACACGACGGTACGCGCCTGGCTGCCGGGGATGCGCGAGCGCGGCGGTGGCTCGATCATCAACATCGCCTCGGTCGTGTCGACGACGATGAGCGCGCCGCGGCGATTCGTCTACGCTGCGACCAAGGGGGCGGTGATTGCGATGACGCGTTCGATCGCGCTCGATTTCGTCGGCTGCGGCGTGCGCTGCAATTCGATCAGCCCGGGCGTCATCGACACACCCTCGCTCGCGGAACGCATCGCGGCGTCGGCCGACCCGGCGAAGACGCGCGCGGAGATGGTCGCGCGGCAGCCGATGGGGCGCATCGGACAGCCCGAGGAGGTCGCCGCAGTCGCGGTGCTGCTCGCCTCCGACGAAAGTCCGTTCATGACGGGCGCGGACGTCATGGTTGACGGCGGTTGTTCCCTTTAAGGAAACGGAGAATGCGCGAGTGAAGTTGCTCAGGATCGGACGGCGCGGTGCAGAACGCTTGGCTATCGTTGATAGCGACGGCAGCGTCCGTGACGCATCTACTTTGGTTCCCGACCTCGTAGCACGCGATCTGCCGGCGGCACTTGTGCGATTGCGCACGGCCGACCTCGAGTCGCTGCCGTTTGTGGACGGTGATTTCCGCATCGGCGCGCCGCTGCGAGATATCGGCAAGATCGTCTGTGTCGGCCTCAACTATATCGACCACGCGCGCGAAACCGGACAAACACCGCCGCGTGAGCCTATCTTGTTTCTCAAGGCGACCTCGTCAATCGTTGGACCGAACGACAACATCGAGCTGCCACCCGATGCGCAGAAAGGCGATTGGGAGGTCGAACTCGGCATAGTAATCGGCAGTGAGACGCGCCGCGTCCCGCTGGATCGTGCGAGCGAGAAGATTGCCGGGTACTGCATCGTCAACGATGTTTCGGAGCGCAGCTACCAGATCGAACGCGGCGGTCAATGGGACAAGGGCAAGGGTTGCGACACCTTCTGCCCGATCGGCCCTTGGCTTGTCACCGCCGATGAGGTGGCAGATTTCGGCGAGCTGGGCCTCGAGTGCCGCGTGAACGGTCGCGTCATGCAGTCCGGCAACACGCGGGACATGATTTTCAACGTGCCGTTCCTGGTGCACTACGTCAGCCAGTTCATGAGTCTGCAGCCGGGCGACGTCATCAGCACCGGCACGCCGCACGGCGTCGGCATGGCGATGAAGCCGCCGCAATGGCTGCAGGAAGGCGACGTTGTTGAACTTGCGATCGACAAACTCGGTGCGCAACGCCAGCGCGTCATACGTCAGGAACCAATCGAATGAGTGCGGAAGCGGATTGGGCCGTCGTCACCGGGGGAGTCTCGGGTATCGGTCTCGGCATCGCGTTGGCGCTTGCGCGCAGCGGCTGGAACGTCGCACTGACTTATCTCGAGGAAGATAACAAACCCGCACGCGTCACACGCGAGATCGAAGCACTCGGCGGCCGCGCCTACGTCCGCCGCAGCGATGCAGGCATCGCTCCCGACGTGGATGCGTTCTTTGACGGCGCCGCGGCGTTCTTCGGCTGCGCGCCGCGCCTGCTCGTCAACAACGCAGGAATGCAGACCTGGAGTCCGCTGCTCGACCTCGACGAAGGCGACTGGGACCGTGTGTTGCGCACGAACCTCAAAGGCTGCTTCCTTAATACGCAGAAGGCGGCGCGACTCATGGTCGCTGCCGGGCGCGGCGGTTGCATCGTCAACATCGGTTCGGGTTGCAACAAAATCCCGTTCCCGAACCTCGTCGACTATTCGGCGTCGAAGGCCGGCATTGATCAGTTCACCCGCAGCGCGGCGATGGAGTTGGGTCCGTATGGCATTCGAGTCAACTGCGTTGCACCCGGCGCGATCGATGTCGAACGTACGCGGCAGGAATCACCGGGCTACAGTGATACCTGGTCGCGCATTACGCCGCTGCGGCGCATCGGCACCCCGCAGGACATCGCCAACGCCGTGCTGTTCTTCTGTAGCGAGCAGGCGGCGTTCATCACCGGGCAGACGCTGGGCATCGATGGCGGCCTTTTTACTCGGCCGAACTGGCCATACTGAGCGCCGGGCGCGGTAGCGCGGCGCAATCATCGAAAATCGTGCGTCAGACGTGCTCGATCGCGCGTCGCGCGGATGTATTGTCGGTCGAGAACTGCGTCGCTTTGTGCTGCAGACGCAGGTGGCGCTCGCGGTATTGGCTCGGATTCATGCTCTTGATCGCGAGGAACTGGCGATTGAAGTTCGCGATATTGTTGTAGCCGCAATTCATCGCGATACGCGTGATGCACTCGCTGCTCTCGGTCATCGCCCGGCACACCTCGTTGATGCGCAGGATGTTGACGAAGCCGACGAAGGTCTGCCCGGTCGCGCGGCGGAAGAAACGGCTGAAGGCCGGCGGCGTCAGGCCGACGAGTCTGGCGACGTCTGACTGGTTGATTTCGCTGTCGAGATGCTGGCGCACGTGGCGATGGATCAGCTCGATGCGCTGACGATTCACTTCGGTGACGTCGTTGGTGATGTGGTAGTCCGGGCTGGCGAGAAACCGGACGTCGTGATCGCCTTCGGCGAGCACGCGCAGGATTTCGAGCAGGGCGATAAGGCGGGCGATGCCTTTCTTCTCGAACAGCAAACGCATCTGCGCCTGGACGCGTTCCGCGGTTTCGCCCTCGATGTGCAGGCCGCACTTCGACGCGCGGAACAGACGCTTGATCGAGTCGAACTCGGGCAGGTCGAGGAAGTCGCGGCCGAATGTCTCGGGACGGAACTGGACGACGACCGCCTCGGGCGCGTCGTCGCCGTCGATATGCTCGTCGTGCCAGCAATGCGGCAGATTTGGGCCGACGAGGACGACGTCGCCGTCGCGGAACGGCTCGATGTTGTCGCCGATGAAACGCGTGCCGTGACCGCGGACGATCCAGGTCAGTTCGAATTCCGGGTGATAGTGCCAGGTGTGATCCTCAGCGAGGCTGGGACAGGTGAACCACATGCTGCGGAATGAGCTTGCAGCGTCGACTTCGACGGTTTCGAATTTCGGTTCCATTGTCTCCCTCCCGGGGAGGCAGCTCGCTGCTCGCAGTCGGCTGCCGTATTTGTGAGTTGAATATCGGCTATGGCGAAAAATTGCAAGTGCGTGAAGGCCTGCTCGCGCAGGCTGCCGCGGAACGGTACGGAAGCGAACCCGCGGTATCCGACCTCGATCTCGAAGAGACCGCCGGCTTGCGGTTGCCGCGCGAGCGCGGCATCGTCGAGTCCTTTGCGCGCGGTGGTGACGAAGAGGCGATCGAGTGCTTCGCCGCCGAATACGCATTTGGTGACATTCGCGACAGGCAGGTGCAGCACCGCACTCACTCCCCCGTCGGCGTCGAATCGCGTAATGCGCGCGCCGCCCCAATGGCAGCACCAGACGCCGTCGTCGGCATCGACCGCAAGGCCGTCCGGGTAGCCCTGGTCTGGAGCAATTCGTGCGAACACGCTCGGCGTGCCGGCGATGCGTCCGTGACGCAAGTCGACGCGCAGGATGCGTCGGCCGACCGAGTCGACGAAGTAACCAAGCGAACCGTTCGCGTTGAAGGCAGGCCCGTTCGTGATGATGAACGAGGCTTCGATCTGCTCGCACGCGCCCGAGCCGGCGAGGCGGAAGAAATGGCCGGACGGCGCGCGTTCGCCGATGTCCATCGTGCCGAACCAGAAGGCGCCGTCGGGATGACAGCAGCCGTCGTTGATGCGCACACCGTCGCGCGCGCCCGGCAGGTCACTCGCCTTCGTCAGTTCACCCGTGCGCGGATCGAGCAGGAAGGTGCTCGCTCGCGCTGTGCAGAGCAAACGGCCATCCGCCGTCGCTGCAAGCGCCGAAACCGCGAACGGCAAGTCGCAGACCTCGGTGTGCGCGCTGGCGGGGACATGGCGGAATATGCGGGCGCCCTCGATGTCCACCCAGTAGACGGCGCCTTCGCCGGCGATCCAGATCGGACTCTCGCCGAGCGCGGCGTTCGTAGGCGCGATGCAGCGGGCCAGGGGCGGGGCGGTTATGGCGGTCATCAGTGCGAATTCCGTGGCGTGCCGAAGCGCTCGACGATGCGATGGAAGTCGCCGCGCGTGCGCAGCGTTGCGCCCTCGTCGAGTGCGGTCACGCGCTCGCGATAGATTTCCTGCCACGGTGTCTGGTCGACGAGGACCGGTGGCGTCAAAGCCGCGCGGCGGTGCTCGAGCTCGGCATCTTCGACGAGTACGTTCACGGTGCCGCGGCGCAGATCGACTTCAATGAGATCACCATCGCGCAGCAAGGCGAGGTCGCCGCCCGCCGCGGCTTCGGGCGATACGTGCAGGATCGAGGGACTCGCCGACGTGCCGCTTTGCCGGCCGTCACCCATGCACGGCAGCATACCGATTCCTCGACTCACGAGTTCGCGCGGCGGCGCCATGTTGATGACCTCGGCCGAGCCGGGATACGCGACCGGTCCGCAGTTGCGCATGACGAGGATGCACAGCTCGTCGATCGCGAGTGACGGATCGTCGATGCGGCGGCGGTAGTCTTCGGGACCTTCGAACACCACCGCGCGCACTTGGAATACGTCGGGCGCGGCGGGATCTGAAAGATATCGGGCGCGGAATGCATCGCTAATCACTGACGTCTTGATCAGCGCTGAGCGGAACAGGTTGCCCGAGAGCACGCGGAAACCCGCCTGCGTGCGCAGCGGGCCGTGAAGCGGATGGATAACGCGCTCATTGGAAGGCACGCATTCGGCATATTCCTCGGCAATGCTGCGACCGCTCACGCTGCGTGCGCCGCCATCGAGGAGTCCGCCGCGCAGCAGTTCGCCGATCACGGCGGGCAGGCCGCCGGCGCGATGGAAATCCTCGCCGAGATATTCGCCGGCGGGCTGGCAGTTCACCAGCAGCGGGATGTCGAGACCGAATTCTTGCCAATCGTCAAGCGACAGCGGCACGTCCGCGCATTGCGCGATGGCCTGCAGATGAATCGGCGCGTTCGTCGATCCGCCGATCGCCGAGCAGACGCGGATCGCGTTGAGGAAGGCGTTGCGC
>Ga0209233_1000768_pt1 | contig 14443 bp, 16 predicted proteins | sample AraplaCL_Cvi_mCL_FD_184269 | JGI IMG/M metagenome (GOLD analysis project Ga0209233, IMG submission 184269) | Arabidopsis root microbial communities from the University of North Carolina, USA - plate scrape CL_Cvi_mCL (SPAdes) (version 2) | ecosystem: Host-associated > Plants > Roots > Endosphere...
TGACCGTACACAGTGCCTTGGGAAACATGCCTAATAGCCCATCGCGTAGTGCCACTTGGTAGGCCGCCACCGCAGCGTCCCATTCCTTCTGTGGGACTGCTATTGCGCGAATTTCCGATAGGTCCATGGCATGCCTCGCGTTTTCTCCAGCTGGATCCGCCTAGCTACGTCAGCGGCGCCAGCATTGCGTTGATGAACAAGTAGACGGTCGCCGCCAAGCCGGTGAGCACGATCAAGGCGTTGGTGACGATGCTCAGGCGCTTTTCATTGGTCATGGTAGGATTGCCTTTTGTGAAATATTGAAAGGAAACTTGATGTCCAAATTCGAATCTGAGTACAAAGGAAGAAAAATCGTCATCCTTGATATGTTTCATGCTGAAACTAGAAAAATGGGCTGGAGTTTGCTCATTGACGGAAAGCCGAACCGCCGGCCGGATGGCATGACAACCAAAAGTTGGGACGAAGCCTGCGTGCAGGCGATGACTCACGCAAAAAAACTGATCGACGAGTCCGAGTAGGTTTGACACTCTGGCAGGGAGAATGCAATGGCCCAAGACTATGTCCACAATGGCGTTAAATTTTTTGTCGAAGTGACAGAGGCCAAGCGCAACGAGTGGACTTGGTGGTACCGTATTGAAGACGGACGCAATGGCAAGATGTCCGACAGGTCGCTTCCAACCGAAGAACTTGCGCTTGATGAGGGTAAAAGAGCTGCAGAATTCCGCATTGATGGAAGGTGAATTCACGCAACCCTCGCAATCTCGCGCTCATGGGCGAAGTTCGCTTCGATTAGTGCGCGGGCGAGTGGTGGGCAGACAGAGTTTCCACACATACGGACCTGAGCCGACTTCGTCAGCGATAGCCCCTGGCCTGGATCGTCGCCAATAATGTAGCTGTCGGGGAAACCTTGAGCGCGGTACAACTCACGCGGAGCCAACATGCGCAGACCAATATCGACAATCTGGTAGTCCTGGCCATGGATCGTGACCAGGCCAAAGCGATCGCGACTGGTGACCGTAGCCAGAGGCCCGTCGATCTTTGGATCCTGGTCGGTGCCGTAGTAGCTCAGAAGGAATGCCCGCACCTCGGCGTGATGCGTACCGCCGGCGCTGACTGCCCCTAGTGGTTCGTCTGTGCCGGCCGCACTGCTGGTGCCTCGCAGCTTGATGAGGTTGCTCGTTACCAGAGCAGACTTGCCACCGCCGCCAGCCGTAACAGTTCCCAGCGGGACATCAGCGCCGTGACCAATACTTTGCCCCATATCCCTTTGAATATGGGCAGTTACGATGCCCATAGCATTGCCAGTTCCCGGCCGTGCCTGTTGGCCGCCGGCAGTGACCGTATGAAGTGGCTCGTTTAGGGCGCTGCCGACTGCACCGCTCCGGAACTTGGTGACGTGGGCGGACACCATGCTGAAATGGCCGCCTTTGACTTGGGCGCAGATGGTACGCAACGGTTCGTCTGCAGGCATGACGCGCTGGCTGGTGGCGTTTGCATGCTCCGTCAGGAATGCAGTTACCAAGCTATGGTGATCACAAGCCGTCACTGTGCCGAGCGGATCTTCCAGATCGGAGCCGACAACGCCGGTATAGTGCTTTGCAAGGAATGCGGTAGCCAGCGCTTTTTCTCCACGGTTAGCGCCAGTGACTGTACGGAATGGTTCGCCTATCGATTCGATGCGATCGCCACCCTGATGAGTGACTGGTACTATCATCGGCGTGACCACAGCCCTGTGATTCTCCGCAGTCAGTGTGCCAAATGGCTGATTGACGGATACCGGCTTGCCAGAATAGATCGGACCGCCCTGACCGATGATGAACGGATCGGCCGCGTCGACTACATAACGCATGATGCCTTTGGCAATCCGGCGAAGTGTGGCCGGTGCCAGCGGCCTCTTCCGCTCGAAAATCGATGGACAGGGAATCGACCAATCGATGCACTCCGCAGCCGTGCGGTACGGTTTCAGCTTGCCCGCGCGCACGCCAATACTATCTGGCGCGCCGTGTGTCGCCGTAGGCCAGCAGATCTTGATCCCGTCACGCCGGCCGATCATAAAGAAGCGCTTACGAATCGTCGGTGTGTCGTGCTCGTTCGCGCGCAGCTCCTGGTATTCGAAGTCATACTTCAAGCCATTCATCGCCTCGTCAAATTCGCTGTCGCTGAAGGCCAGATGGCCTGTACAGAGGACTTCACGGATCTCGTCGATGATGTCGCTCTCACGTTGATCGGCAGGAATCCCGGTGCCGATAATCTGCTTGAATACGAGGAACGTTTCGCCCTTGCGTTCTGGGTCTGGCCATGATTCGCCGTTGTCTTCGGTTAGCAGGGGCCCCCAGGTGCGAAATTCTTCGACATTTTCAAGCGCGAACATGCGGGGTTTGGTTCGAACCAACCAACGAATTGCTACCCACGCCAGGCCGCGAATGTTTTTCTCGACTGGCTTTCCACCTTTGGCCTTGCTGAAGTGCTTGCAGTCGGGCGACAGCCATACCAGGCCAACAGGCTGGTTGTTGGTCACTTTGATTGGGTCCACATCCCACACGCTCTCGCACAGGTGCTTTGTGAAGGGATGATTCGCCGCATGCATCGCCAGAGCTTCGGGATCATGGTTGATCGCGATGTCGACGGGGCGACCGAAGGCCCATTCCAATCCAGTGCTAGTCCCACCACCGCCGGCGAAGTTGTCGATGATTAATTCGTTGCCAAGGTCGAGCGGTAGGCTCATCAAGTCGCGCTTCATGCAAATTCCTTTTTGTAGATGGTGGATCCGGTGTGGTTGAACATTGCCGCATACGAAGCCAGCGCCTCGGACCTGTCATATCCCTCGCGTTCGTGCTGGCGCAGGCGGTAGTGGTACCGGCCGCGTACGTATTTGCCGGCCGCAATGTGGTTGACGAATGTCACATAACCCAAGAACGGGACTCCGGCAGCCGTCGGCGCCAGGCGGATTTTGAAAGGGTGGATCGTCAGGCCTATGGCCGCCAGATACCCGACGATCAGATCCCGGATGGCCATCAACTCTTCGCGGGATGCGGCGAGGATCACTAGGTCGTCGACGTAGCGGATATAGAACTTGACCCGCAATTCTTCTTTCATCCAGTGGTCAAACTCGTTCAGAAAGATGTTTGCGAAGAGCTGGCTGGACAGATTGCCGATCGGCATGCCCTTGGCAACCGTCGTCCGGTACAAGCTGCCGTCGGCGAACAATCCATTAAACTGATTGTCTGTGTGGAATGAATCTATCAGGTTGCCGATCAAATGCCGTAGGCCCGTGTCGCCAATGAAGCGCAGGACATGCTCCTTCAAGATCGCGTGGTTGACCGAGTAGAAATACTTGGAAATATCCAGCTGCAGTACCCAGGCTGCATCTGGTGACCGACAGAATTGCGCCAGGCGCTGGACGGCCGCATGTGTGCCGCGCCCTGGCAAGTTGCCGTAGGTGTCGTGGATGAAGCGCGGCTGCCAGATCGGTAGCAAATACTGATACAGCATCCAATGCACGATCCGGTCTTTCATCGGTGCATCCACTACATGGCGGAATTTCTTCTCGCGGACCGTGAAAGTCTTGTATGGACCGAACGTGTACTGGCGATCACGTAGACGTTGCTGAATCGTGACCAGGTGCCGAAGTGGGTCGCCGCCGAAGCGCAGAACGCGAAGATTCTGTGATTTGTTCTTGCGCGCCTTACCCCAGCACTGGAAAAGGTTCGATAGGCTTGTCAGGCGTACAAAGTCGGATTGCTTACCGCATTCCGCCGCGGCGCTCGTAAGCCCCGCGACGGTTTCCGGCTTGGCTTGTTGCCGTGCTTTTGGGAACGAATCCCCAGGAGACTTTCGACCAAGAATGAATAGCTCTTCGTGAGCATGCTCACGATCTGAACGTAATATTTTTGGGTCAGCGGAAGCCGATGTTGTCGTTCTCGTTGTCAGGCCAGTCGTTGTTGAGATTGAACGCGCCGGCATTGCCGTTCGAGTTCCAGTAGCCGCCCCGGACGAGCGCATTGCTGGACTTTCCAGAAAATCCCCTTTGTTGATCATGCCGGCTCCCCAGCAGCGCGAATTATGCCGCCAAGCAACCGGCCAAGTTCAACGGCTAAGGAAGCTCTGTGTTCAAAGGAGAACTTGAGTTTGCTTAAACGTGGCGCCTGACCAAGATAGTGTTTCAACAGGTCGATATCGGCCGATATTTGATTGAGCAGCGCCAGTTTGTTGGTTGCCAGACCGTACGCGAAGATGCCGCGCATGACATTGGCCATGCAGACACGCACGTTTTCTCCCCATGTCGTGCGGATGTCGCGCGGCATGTTGATCAAATCAGTAATCAGGTGCTGGTCCAGCTTTTCGGCATGCGATTTCAGTTTGAAGTTGGATGTGGCGGCATCAGCCACCAGATTTTCGGCGCCGGCTTGGTTGATCGCCTTGTTTTGACGCAGATCGTTGATGATTTGCATCACAATGCCAGCTGGCACAGCTGATAGAAGTGAGCTGGCCGCATTGTCGGACGACGACACGTAGACTGTTCGGCCGGTTTCCTGCGTGCCTAGCGAAACGACGTACGGCGTGCCGTAGTCATTGATCATTGGCCACAGGCGGCGCTTGAAACCAGACAGCGGGAATCCAACTTTAATATGAGGGTTGGACGACGTACCGCCGAGCGTCAACTGATAGTTCTTCAGGCGGCTGATGACGTGCGCAGTCTTGTTGTAGCCATGCAGCCAGCCGCCGGCTTGTACGAAAATCAGGTGCATTGGGTACTGCTCTGCCAGTTTTTCGGCAATATCAGCGACCTTGTCGGCTTTTCCTAAACCAACGTCAATACCTTTAAACGAAGTAATGCCGAACTCGGCCAATTCTTCTGATGTTGGAGATTCGATTTTCATATCGTCTACTTTTTATTGTTTTGAAGGACGGTTCACCGCTACGCAGTGACCCGTGACCAGGATCCAGAAACCCGAGCTACTTGGTGCAGCGGAAGCCGATGTTGTCGTTCTCGTTGTCAGGCCAGTCGTTGTTGAGATTGAACGCGCCGGCATTGCCGTTCGAGTTCCAGTAGCCGCCCCGGACGAGCGCATTGCTGGACTTTCCAGAAAATCCCCTTTGTTGATCATGCCGGCTCCCCAGCAGCGCGAATTATGCCGCCAAGCAACCGGCCAAGTTCAACGGCTAAGGAAGCTCTGTGTTCAAAGGAGAACTTGAGTTTGCTTAAACGTGGCGCCTGACCAAGATAGTGTTTCAACAGGTCGATATCGGCCGATATTTGATTGAGCAGCGCCAGTTTGTTGGTTGCCAGACCGTACGCGAAGATGCCGCGCATGACATTGGCCATGCAGACACGCACGTTTTCTCCCCATGTCGTGCGGATGTCGCGCGGCATGTTGATCAAATCAGTAATCAGGTGCTGGTCCAGCTTTTCGGCATGCGATTTCAGTTTGAAGTTGGATGTGGCGGCATCAGCCACCAGATTTTCGGCGCCGGCTTGGTTGATCGCCTTGTTTTGACGCAGATCGTTGATGATTTGCATCACAATGCCAGCTGGCACAGCTGATAGAAGTGAGCTGGCCGCATTGTCGGACGACGACACGTAGACTGTTCGGCCGGTTTCCTGCGTGCCTAGCGAAACGACGTACGGCGTGCCGTAGTCATTGATCATTGGCCACAGGCGGCGCTTGAAACCAGACAGCGGGAATCCAACTTTAATATGAGGGTTGGACGACGTACCGCCGAGCGTCAACTGATAGTTCTTCAGGCGGCTGATGACGTGCGCAGTCTTGTTGTAGCCATGCAGCCAGCCGCCGGCTTGTACGAAAATCAGGTGCATTGGGTACTGCTCTGCCAGTTTTTCGGCAATATCAGCGACCTTGTCGGCTTTTCCTAAACCAACGTCAATACCTTTAAACGAAGTAATGCCGAACTCGGCCAATTCTTCTGATGTTGGAGATTCGATTTTCATATCGTCTACTTTTTATTGTTTTGAAGGACGGTTCACCGCTACGCAGTGACCCGTGACCAGGATCCAGAAACCCGAGCTACTTGGTGCAGCGGAAGCCGACGTTGTCGTCCTCGCTGACAGGCCAGCCGCTGAGGAGACCGAACGCGCCGGCATAGCCGTACGAGTACCAGCAGCCGCCCCGGACGAGCGCATCGCCGGACCAATCCGAGCCAGCAATCGGGCGATAGCCCATGCCTTTTTCCATGGACGGATAGGGCGCCGTAGCGAGCGACGGAGATTCAGCAGCGAACGGTTTCGCGATCAGGCCGTCGTCGTCGCCCTGAACGTCGTCGAACACCCAACTAAAGGCGTTCCCGGGGAAATCGTAAATACGGGCGCCGTTGGAGAGTTCGAACCAGCGACGTTCATCAGGATCTGGTGAGACGAAATCTCCTGCCTGGGCTTCTTCGACGGTCCACTTACGCAAGCCCTGGAACAACGAGCCTTCGCCGACCTTGCCGCCGGTCCAGTTGATGTCCTGGCTGGCGATGTCGTGGGCAATCGCCAGCCATTGGGTTTCGGTGATCAGTTGCAGGCCGGCGGCGACTGCGGCTGCCTTTGCGTCGTGGTAATTGATTTCCACCCATGGAGCCACAGATTCAGAGACGATCATCTTGCCGGCATCGTCTTGGCCGCTGAGGTACTTGGCAACTTGGAAGGCCGGAACGACAGTACCGTCAGGAAGCGTCGTTTCTGGCACTGGAGCAAAGAGGGGTTGATCGGCCGATGCCGTTGCTACTGTTTCAATCTGTGTGGCTGCGTTCATGATTTTCCTTGGAGGTTGTAGTTCTGAAGATAAAGTTGCGAACAGCGCGTGATCAAATGTCATTCAGTGTTTCAACAGCACCCGGACTAGGAAACCAGTTGGGTAATTGCTCAAAGCTCTCCCGCAGTTTCATGATTCCGCCAAAGCATTCCAGTTCACCGATACCGCCCAGCACGAACGTCAAAGGACTATCGCTATCGCGATTGAAAAAACGGATCGAATTTCCGAAGCCCTTTGCGATCACCAAGGCGTCATGCAGGTACTTAGGGTTGACGGCGCCTGCTATGCCCTCTTTGTAGCCAATTACACTGGCCACGCGCTCGATGCGTGGATATGCGGCATCGATCAGCGAATTGCCTGGCTGAATAAACAGGGCCTGGGCAAATTCGTCAGAAATCATTGCATTTCCATTCGACATCACGTCAAGCGTGTGTTTGGCGCTGCCAGCATGTTTCAGCGCATCTTTGCCGATGCTTACGATGATTTCCATTTCGGCATATCCAGTCGGATCACGCACCACGACATACCGGTGTCCGTCAGTGGCTACGACCATCACCGAGCCGTCTTCCAATGGGCGGATGTTGATACCGTTGAGGTAGAAGCGAATATCCTCTTGGGCGATGAATGGATAGACCATCTTGAGTGCGACCGCGTTGATTCTGGCGACCATGTGCGCGGCCTCTTTTGAAGCCTCGACTTCAGTTCCATCGATCGCTGTTTGCTCTGGTTTGGTGGTTGCGTTCATTGAATTTCCTAGTCAAGTGCATCTGTTGAGTTGGTCCCGGATTACCCTGCTACTGCAGGGCGTACGGCTCCGGGTGGCCTCGGAAGCCTTGGTGCTACGAAACTTTCACGTACGGATAACGATCCGCATGCGGTTTGATGTTTTTGTAAAAATGAGAACCGATCGATTCAGCGTTTTTGAATGCGGCGAATGCCTCGGCATCGAAATTGGCATAGTGATAGACGCTGCCGCCGCCGGTCTTGGAAATGAACTGAACTGCCAATGCTGGTGGCGCTGTCATGCCCAATGGCTGCGATCTGAGAAGACTCGACGGCACTCATGGCGATGGCTGGGTGGGTGATGGTTTCGGTATTCATTGCATATCCTCTGAGGTTGTGAGGTGAATCGGTTAAGCGGCCTGTTGCTGCAGTTCACTTGCGTGGCTGATATGGGTAATCAGGGCCGCACAGATGGCCTGCCAGTCGTTCTCGTGATAAAGGACGGCAGCGCGCTCCCGGCCAGCTGGCTCGAAGCCAATCGTGCGCAGGAAGTCTGCGGTCAACGAGAAGCCCAAGCGGGTGCCAATTTTTCCCAGCGTGAGCGTTGGCGCCGCAGTAGTTAATGCGGAACGCGTTGGGAATTGATAGGCCTCCGGTGCGCGCCCAGGTTCCATGGCGGCATGTGGTGTGCTGGTTACCGCAGGGACTGCTTCTGCGATTTCGGCAGGCATTTGCTGTGCTTTGCGAGCTGCTTCTGCTTGCTCATTGGCAACCCGGTCCGACTCGATTTGGGCCAGACGCGTTTTTTCAGCAGCTGCAAGTTCTGCTTTTGCCTGTTCTTCCTCTTGGATGGCCTTGCGTTGCTTTTCAAGCTTCTCGGCCTCGGCACGTTTGTGCTCGCCGATTCGCGTATTGATGACGAGTTGAAAGTCGTCGGTTTCCTTGTAAATGATCTGTTGGAGATCGTTGAACAGAAAACCGTAGCCGTCGGCGTTGGCTTTGCACCAAGTCAACTTGGCGCGCAGATCTTTGCCAACTGCGTCCGCCGCGATCTTTGCATTGGCGAGTTCTGTGTTGACAGCATCCTGCAGGCTAGCCAGAGTGCGCTTACTCTTCATCGCGCCGGCAAAGTCTGGTTGGGGGCATGCCAGGCGGATTGGCTTGATTTCGCTTTCCAGCTCCGTCATATGGTTGGAAAATGCCAGGCGTGCAGTGGCCAGGATGCCGTCCTTGATCAGTTCTTTCTGAGATTTGACCAGCTTTTCCAGTGTCAGACGCTTGGCGCGCAGCTTCTCTTTGATGAAGTCGACCGTGCGCATCAACTCATCGACACTTGCCGTTTGCTTGATTGCGGCATCCTTGGCTGCTTCCAGGTCGTCCTCGGTGGCTTTACAGAATTTCACCGTGGCCTCTGCGGCCACGAAGTCTTCATCTGTTTTAAGATCGGTGTTGATGTCGTCGATAAAGCGTTCAGCGGCGGCCTGAAACATGGGCAGGTTGCTCTTGACAACTTCGCCCTTGATCTGGATTGCCAGCGCCGGTAGTTGCATGATGGCTTCGGCAACAGGTTTGTCGGTGTAGACGGTTGGCTCGTAGATGGCTAGGTCTTTGGCGAACTGCGCCCAGCCGGCGCGGATCCGAGCAAACCACTCTTGATCTGGGAATATTTCCATCCAGACGAATTTGTCGGGTGTACCGTCGGAAACGACGAATAACAGCTTCTCCGCACCAGTCACCATCAGCACTTGCTGGCACTGCGGCATGTGTTCTTCTGGCAGTACGCCGGCGGCAACGGATGCGGCCAATTCTGCGTTCCATTGTTTATGCTCGAAAGCGATGTCCTCGGCCAGCGTCAGCCCGTCGCAAGATGCCGACAGATAGCCATCTGAGCAGGTGACCGGATAAAGATCGTCGCCGGCGATCTTTTCCACCAGCGGCCGCGCCAGCGCTTCTACCTGGTGGCCGTAGTCCATGATATTTGTCTGCACCCAGTCGCTGAATTCCTTGGCGGTGCCGGTGTGCTTCATATGCAGCAACTCGGTGCGCTTTACTTTCTTGGAAAGACCAAGCATTGCCGCGGCTTCGCTGGCGCCGAAGTGTTCAAGGCGGAATTGGCACCAGGCATTGCTGCCTTGGGCGAGGTCATGGATTTGCATAGCAGTTCCTTTTCGGTATGTGAATGAGTGGTGCAGCGGAATTTAGTCGCCTTCGTGCGACCAGGAATCAATCGTGTTTTTCTGCTCTTCAGTGAGCAGGACACGTGTTTGAATAGTGGTGATCAGGTCTCGAACCGATTTCTTTTTTTCGACGATGGTTTTTCTCCAGGTCGGGCTTTTCTCTGCAAATTCCTCATCGGAGCAGATTTCAAGCGTTGCTCGGTTATCCGCAGTTTGCGACTCGGCGCTGCTGTCGGTTGCGGCGCCGGCGTCGTCATCATTGACAACAACGACTTCGCCGTCGAATGTGAAATTCTTGCCGCTGTCGACGGCATTCGCCACGTCCATTGCCTTGACCACTTCGACAGACTTCGGCATGTACTTCAGGACCTGCAGTAGCGCCACTTTGCGAGCGTACATTTCCATGTTTTGGCCGTCGTCCTTCAACGCATAGTGATTCGCACCGACCTTGTTGAACTTGCTTAGATGGCGAACAATGCGGTTCATTGACCAGACTTCGATAACCGGATATTGACTGCCGTTGATACGGCCGACGGCATAGACGTGCGTGATCTGCTTCCAATGATCGGCGTCGCCTTCCGGTTGATGCCGAACGAAAGGGTTATCGCCGAGCGCCCATTCGAATTTGTCGCCTTCATACACAGCACCTGTCCAGACGGTGGCACGGCCGGCACGGGACACGAGATCAACCAGACCTTGCCAACCAGGCACAAATGTCGCCTTGCCTTTGTATGGCACCAGATAGCCCTGGCCGCCGACACCGATTTCAAGGCCAAGCTGCGCTGCGATTACGACGGACGCGAAAATGCTGTGCATGTCGCAGCTTTGAAGTGCTTTGTTTTGGCTGAATGCGGTCATGGCCAGGCGGACCATGCGATCAGCACTGATGTGCTTCGGAAGGGCCAAAGCGATCTGCCCCTTGTATTTGTCCATAAAGTCACTCAGCGTTTTTGCTGGACTGACGGCTACTTGGTTGCTCATGTTGTCCTCGAAGTTCTTGTGAATTGATGTGTTTCAATTAGTTGTTCAACCTGGCCACCGCTACGCAGTGACCCGTGACCAGGATCCAGAAACCCGGGCTACTTGGTGCAGCGGAAGCCGATGTCGTCGCTCCCGTCGGCAGGCCAGCCGCTGCTGAGACGGAACGCGCCGGCATAGCCGCCCGAGCGCCAGTAGCCGCCCCGGACGAGCGCACCGCCGGACCAGTCGGTGCCGCAACCAGGGATATAGCCGATACCTGAATTTTTCGGCGCGAGATCGGCAGCAGTGATCGATGGTGAGTCGGACGAGAACGCCTTGCTGATCAGACCGTCTGCATTGCCCTGCACGTTATCGATGACCCACTGCCAGAGGTTGCCGTTCAGGTCGCAGATACGTTCGCCATTCGACAGAACCAGCCAGCGGCGTTCGTCTGAGTCGGTCGGCACGAAATTGCCTGCCTGAGCGCTGCTCACATTGCCATTGCGGATGCCCTGGAAGAGCTTTCCAGATCCAACTTGGCCGCCGGTCCAGTTCTCGCCTTGGCGATAGGCGTTCCACGCGATAGCCAGCCATTGCCTCTCGGTGATCATCTTGTAACCGGCGTCCAGGCAAGCCTTCTTTGCATCTGCGAAGTTGATGCGGACCCACGGTGTGCCATCGGCGGTGATGACTGCTTTGCCGTTCGCACCCTTGGAGGTCGCGTACTGACCAACCTGAAACGATGGTTCTGTAGATCCATCCGGCAGAATGGTTTGCGGTACGGTGATGAAGCAGTCGCCGTTCAAGCCAAGACGCAGATCGCGCACCAGGGAAGGAGAGCCTTTGACGAATTGGCCGCCTTCTTCAATGACAATCAAGTGCTCGCCTGTTGGCGATTCCAACTTGGTCAGACCCTCCCACTCGCTGACGATGCGCAAGCCATGAATTGCATTGGCGCCGGCGCGTGCTGTGAAGGTCTGCTCTTCGGTCAATTCGATGTTCATTCTTGCTCCTGGTGGTATCTGGTTATGCTGCGTTGAAGAAATGTCGCTTTTCCCGCAAAAACTTTTCCGTCTCACTGCGCCGAACGTCGACCGGCTGCTGCTCCAACTTCTTGGCCTTGGCCACCTGCTTTGTGGTCCGTTTCGAGAGCAGTTGCTTGGTGGTGATCTTCATGACTTCCTCCAATGATCGTCGCGGTGCCGCCCGTGGCGCCGTCTTCGCGCTGCCAGCGGCTGATAGTTGTCGGGATAGCTGCAGCTTTATCGATGACGTTCAGAGCACGGCGAAGGCAGAACGGAGACGGGCCGCTGATGCCGTTCACGCATTGGTCGTACAGGTCGGTCAGAGCCGCCACGGCCTCGGGCAGCAGGGCGGCGTCGCGCTCGACACGTGCCTGGCGCTCGATTTCCTGCATTTCCGCCAATTGCTTGAGAGTGGCGCTCATGTCGATTTCCTTTGCAGTTCGTGCTTGCAAGCTCGCTCGTAGGCGATCTTGGCGTCGGCCGGCCAGCCATCAGCAGCGCACAGCTGGGCGCGTTGGCTCAGAATATCGTTCTCGATCTCGGTGGCCGTCGGAGCGGCGTAGTCGCCGGCGTTGGTGCCGAAAGCCAGAGCGACGCCGATGGCGACGATTAGGCCAACAGCTTGCAGAGCATCCTTGGCGCGGCTCACGATTGCACCTCAGCCATCAGGAGGACTGCACTGGCGTTCTCTATCATGTAACGGGTGTCGCCTTCCAGATCGTTCTGGTTCAGCTCAGCACATCCCAACAGGCCGGTCAGCGCCGCCACTAGGTTGTGGTGGGCGTTGCAGGCGAGCGCGATAAACTCGGCATCGTCCTTGCCGAAAGCGAAGCCTTCACCTTCGACCAGCATGTTTGCTGCCTTGGCGTAGATGACCAGCGTTTCTCCGCCGATGCCGCCACGGCGCACCTCAACGATGCGGCGATAGCCATGATCAGAATACGAAGGCGCGAATGGTGGGAGTACTTCCCATGGCAGCGCAGTGATGTTCATGCCGTTCATGCCGTCACCTCTACTGAGGGTGCAAAAACATCGATCTGCCAATCATGACGCCCGTGTGCATCCATCGCATAACGCACATTGGTCAGATAGCCTTTGCTCTCGACGCGGCGAGCAGCTGAACGAGCAGACTTTTCAGACCAAAACCATTCACTCCAGAGCTTATTCATGCTCATCTCCTTGGTTAATTTGGGGCCGGATCACCGTGAATAATTCCGGCACTTCGTTTCTGCTGCCGCAGCCGATGAAAAACAGTGACTTAGGGCCACCACTCCATTCGCACAGCCATAGCCTCTTGGCGGTTCGCTGGTGTTGAATTCGATCTCGTTATTGCAGCGTTATTGCTGAGTAGTCCACAGTCCGGCGCAACAAACACTTCTCGCCAACTGTCACAAATTCCATGTAGGCAGTTGCTAAAACTGCGATCCATCTATGAGTAGCGAAGATCTGGCGCATGATTTACTCCAATCCATTTATCGCCATCAAGGCGAAACAGAACGACGTCGATGCCGGTGCGGACCCAATCAAGCGCTTCCAACAGATTGAAGTGCATTACGCAATCAGTTTTTCCGCAGATGACTTCTTCAGTCTTGTAGATATTTCCGCTCACGATTTACTCCATTTGTTGCGGTTCACCGCTACGCAGTGACCCGTGACCAGGATCCAGAAACCCGAGCTACTTGGTGCAGCGGAAGCCGACGCCGTCGCCCTCGTAGCCAGGCCAGTCGCCGCCGAGAACGAACGCGCCGGCACAGCCGCCCGAGCCCCAGCAGCCGCCCCGGACGAGCGCACTGCCGGACCAATCAGAGCCAGCAGTCGAGCGCCAGCCCATGCCTTTTTCCATCGAAGGGAAAGGGGCGGTCGTAATGGAAGGAGAATCTTTCGCGAACGGCTTCGCGATCAGGCCTTGCTCGTTACCTTGGACGTTATCGAATACCCAGGTGTAGAGATTTCCGGCGGCGTCGCAAATCTGGCTGCCGTTGGAGAGCGTGAACCAGCGATCTTCGTCAGCGTCGTCTGGGACGAAGTCGCCAGGCTGCGCTTCGTCGACTGTATCGTTGTGCAGGCCTTGCTTGAGACTGCCGACGCCGACAGCGCCGCCGGACCAGTTCGCACCTACATTGGCGATGTTGTGAGCGATTGCGAGAGCCTGGGTTTCCGTGATGAGTTTAAAACCAGATGTTTCGGCCGCCGCCACAGCATCGTGGTAGCTGATCTCGGTCCACGGAGCATCGCTGGCATTGATTACGACCTGGCCATCATCGCCTCGGCTGCTGAAATACTTCGCCACCTGGAAGGCCGCTACAATTGTGCCGTCCGGCAGCGTGGTTTCCGGTACCGGGACAAACATATTTGCCTGCTGATCTTCAACTGCAGTTTCAACTTGTTGGTTCTGAGCGTTCATTTGGCTCTCCGAAAATTTGGGAGGAACCTCCTTGTGGTTATGCGAGAATCAAGATTCCCATCAATAATTTCTCGTACAACCGGAGGTTCCATTGACTACTGAAAAAGCAAAACCTAAATGCCCATCGTGTTCAGTTACTGGCATCGAACACATCACAAGTACGCCAAGCGTTAAAGAATCAAAAGGCGGCGACACTTGGTTCGATGTTGCGCACTGCGATGCTTGTGGTCACGTCTATGGCGTATTCGCCAAAGTCACCTATGGGCCTTCGTTCCGGCCGTGACGCTTGTAGTGACCGAAACTTGCTGAGCCTCTTGACGCGCTTCGTGGAGAGGCTCGGCAAACCAAAAAACAAATCTCCAAAATAACTTCCTCATCGGTTGGCTCCGTGTGTTTGCT
>Ga0209233_1000769_pt1 | contig 14440 bp, 17 predicted proteins | sample AraplaCL_Cvi_mCL_FD_184269 | JGI IMG/M metagenome (GOLD analysis project Ga0209233, IMG submission 184269) | Arabidopsis root microbial communities from the University of North Carolina, USA - plate scrape CL_Cvi_mCL (SPAdes) (version 2) | ecosystem: Host-associated > Plants > Roots > Endosphere...
ATGTCCTGGACGCCGAGCGCCGAGACCAGCGCCGAATCCTTGATCATCGAGACGAAATCATTGCCGAGCGGCGGCAGGATGGTGCGGAGCGCCTGCGGCGCGACCACCTTGCGGAAGGCGAGCCCGCGTGACAGGCCGAGCGCCTCCGCCGCCTCGACCTGCCCCTTCGGCACGGCCTCGATGCCGGCGCGAAAGACTTCGGCGAGGAACGAGGAATAGCAGATCATCAGCGCGATGATCGCCCGCCAGGTGAAATCGAGCGTCCGGATGCTGAGCGGTTCCATCCAGCCGGCCGCCGTCAATGGCGAGATCACCCCATTGACGGCGCCGACGAGAAACGGCGCGCCGACGAAGGCGACGTAGAACAACACGACCAGCACCGGCACGCCGCGCACGATCTCGGTATAGAAGGTCGCGATTTCCACCAGGGCTCGGATGCCGGAGGTGCGTGCCATCGCGACGCCCAGCCCCAGGAGGCAAGCGAGCGCGAAGGCGACGAGCGTCACCCAGATGGTGGTGAGGACGCCGCCCGACAGGGCCACGAAGATCGCCGAATAGCCCCGGTCGGCGACGAGCGACCACAGGACCACGACGCCGAGCAGGACGATCGCCAGCAGCCACCAGGGGACCTGGCGATGGCGGGAGGAAGGTGGCGCGGGCATGGTTAAGCCGCAAGCCGGCCACCTTTGGGGTGGCCGGACCCGGCAGCTACTGCTTGGACATGTAGTCGAAGAACCACTTCTTGTTGAGCTGGTCGATCGTGCCGTCGGCCTGCATCGCGGCGAGTGCGGCGTTGACTGGCGCGACGAGGTCGGAGCCCTTCTTGAAGATGAAGCCGAATTCGTCCGAGCTGACCGGCTCGCCGACGGTTTTGAAGGCCCCCGGATTGGCGCCGATATAGCCGTTGGCGGTGGTGCCATCCATCAGCACCATGTCGATGTCGCCGGCCTTGAGCGCCTGCACGGAGGCGCCGAAGGTGTCGAACAGCTTGATGCGGCTATCGTCCTTCTTGTCGTTCTCGCCCTTGCCCGGATTGAGCATCGCCTCGGCGTCGTAGAAATTGGTGGTGCCGGCCTGCGCGCCAGCCAGCAGCTTGGCGTCGGCGACGAAGCTTGCCTGGTCCTTGATCGACGAGTTGCCGGCCGACACCAGCATGTATTCCTTCGACGTCATGTACGGGGCGGAGAAGTCGACCTGCGCCTTGCGCTCGTCGGTGATCGAGATGCCGTCCATGCCGACGTCGTACTGGCCGTCATGCACCGCCTGGATCATCACGTCCCAGCTCGACTGCTTCCAGTCGACCTTGGCGTCGAGGCGCTTGGCGATCTCGTTGATCGCATCGTACTCCCAGCCGATGCCCTTGCCGGTCGCCGGATCGGCGAAATTGAGCGGGGTGTAGGCATTTTCGGTGACGGCGATGATGGTCCGTCCCTTGAGGTCCGGCAGATCGGCGGCCGCCACGGGGACGACCGCGAGGGCAAAGGCGGCAACGGCAAGAGAAACGAGCAGCTTCATCGGATCAAAACTCCCTGGCCGGCCGTCGCGTTGATCTCGCGCCCGGCCGTTTTTCACGGCGCACCATAACATCAAGTCTGCGCTTCAGGGGAAGCGCAGACGTCGTGACGGACTCGAAACCGGCGATGTGCCGGATGGCGTCGGGCTATTTCGCCGGCGCCTTGGCGGCGGCCTTGGGCGCGGCCTTCGCCGGGGCCTTGGCTGCCGCGGCCTTGGGCTTGGCGACTGGCGTGGCGGCGGCTTCCGGCTTGGCCACCAGCGATTCGTCGACGGTCTCGGCCTTCGGTCCGTTCTTCTTGACCGACTCGATGGCGTTCACGGCGCTCTTCTTGGCGGCGTAGTTTTCCGAGATCACCATCGTTTCCCCGTTGCGGGCGACGAAGCGGACGAAGAAGCCCTCCTTCTTGCCCGCCACGATCTCGAAGCGATAGCCGCTGCCGGTCTGTTTCTCGGAGAGGTCCACCGTGGCCGCCCCCGGCGCGTTCTTCTTCAGCGATTCGATGCAGTTCTTGGCGCTGGCCTTGGCCTTGTAGTTCTCCGACCAGACGATCACTTCGGCATTGTAGACGAACTGGACGCGAAACTGCCCATCCTTGGCTGGCAGGATCTTGAACTTATGCATCTGGAGCCCACTCCCTGTGTTCCATCCCCGCGAGGCGAATCACGAGGCCTCGCCCCTTGCGTGAAAACACTAGCGCGTCGTCAGGGATCGGTCGATGTATGCGCTGGTCGCCGCCAATTCTTCCGCTCGGCAGCCAATTGCAAAATCGAAGCTGGCTAGTCGGGCTCCGCGGTCTTGTGGACGCGGTCGATATGGCCGAGGTCGCGCTCGGGATCGATGTGGTCGCGCACCAGCTGCTTCAGCGTCTTGACGTCGGGAAACCCGCCATCGCGCTTGCGGTCCCAGAGCCGGTGCTGGTCGGCATCGATGGTGAAGATGCCACCGGTGCCGGGGACGAGGGTTACGCCGCCGAGATCGGTGCCGAAGGTCTGCAGCAGTTCCTGCGCCATCCAGCCGGCGCGCAACAGCCAGTTGCACTGTGTGCAATAGGTGATGACGATCCCCGGCTTCGGCGGCACCGCGTCGGCGGTCGTCATACCCGCGGATCCCCCAGCCGCGCGACCGTATCCTGCGGCAGCACCAGCGTGCCCTCGTGGATGGCCTGCTGTTCGACCGCAACGAGCGCCGCCGTGGTGTTGGAGACGCGCTTGGCCAGCAGCCGCGCGATCTGCAGCAGCAGTTGCGGCCGCTGCTCGAGCACCTTCACCGCGTCGGGGATGACGAAGACCTCGACCGGCACCACGGCCCGTACGGTAGCGCTGTGCGGGGCATCGAGCAGCACCGACATTTCGCCGAATATCGTGCCGGGCTGGCGGATGGTGGTGACGACGATGCCGCCCCGCACCACCTCGAGTTCGCCGCTGCGCAGCACGAAGAGCGTGTTGAGCTTGCCGCCTTCGGGAATGAGCACGGCGCCGGAGGGAAAGAGCTGGGTGTTGAGGGAACGGCTGGACGAGTCTGACATCGGTCGGGCTCCGGCAAACGGGGGCCCGGCTCATCCGGGCCGCCCGGAAGCTAGCGCAAATCGGCGGCGCGAGGAAACGGCGCATCGGGCGGCGCAAAAGAAAACGGCCCCGCCCGAAGGCGAGGCCGCGCAGAGGCCGAAAACGACCGGGATCAGTTGCCGACCCAGACCACGGTTTCGTTGCTGTTGTCGATCAATACCGGGCGGTCGTTGACGTAGACGTAGGAATAGCGCTGGTCGCTCGGCACCGCATAGACGTGGAGGCCATGGCCGACGCGATAGCCCGGGCGGATGTCGCCATCATATTCGACCGAGGCCACCGCGTGGGCCCGGGCATAGTCTTCCGCCGAGCTCGAAACGCCGGCGCCGACGCCGGCACCGATCACCCCGCCGACCACCGCCCCGACCGGGCCGGCAATGAAGAAGCCCGCCGTGGCGCCGGTAGCGGCACCTGCCGTGCCACCGGCTGCGGCGGCGGCGTCATCGGCGAGAACAGGAGTTGCGACTGCGCCCAGGGTGAGCAGGGCAGCCGTGGCAAGAACGAGTTTGCGCATTTGATCGTCTCCAAGAAGGTTTGTTATGCGCCCCGCTCCAAAACGAGCCTCCCCGCCGATCGTTCCCGCCGTATTTTCGCCTTGGCGGCTGGAGTGGAGGGGTTCGTGCCGGCTGCAAGGCCCCCTCACCCGGCCCTACCGGGCCACCCTCTCCCCCTAAGGGAGAGGAGTCACAAGTCACTGCCTCCCGTGCAAGTCCCAAGGCACAGCCTCGGGGTTCCTCGCCCCGTCGGGGAGAGGTCCGGCCGGTAGGCCGGGGTGAGGGGGGCCTTCGCCCGTCCTTAGGTGTTATGAAGCCAATCGCACTTGGAGGGTTTGATCCTCGAAGAGTCCCCCACCCCCGACCCCTCCCCGCAAGGGGGAGGGAGGGAAGGCAGTGCAGTCCCTCCGGTCTCCCTCCCCCTGCGGGGAGGGACGGGGTGGGGGTTCTTGCCAGTGTCAGGGCTGTAGGAATGCAACTGCCACAGCCCCCAAGAGCACAAGACGAGCCGCGGCGGACGTGCTAGGGCACCGCCTTCGCTTGCCGGTCTGTTGCCGGCCGGCTGTTTCACCATCCGGGCGCCGGTCTGCTGCCGCCTGCCCGCGGAGTTGCTTTACATGTCTGACACACCCGTGCTTGGCCGAACGGCCGAAATTCCCGACAACCCGGAGACGGCGTTCCTAGATCGGGTCCCCAATCCCCACCCCGACCAGAACTACGTCATCCGCTTCACCGTGCCCGAGTTCACCGCGCTCTGCCCGATCACCGGCCAGCCCGATTTCGCCCACCTCGTCATCGACTATGTTGCCGACCAGTGGATGATCGAGAGCAAGTCGCTGAAGCTCTTCATGTACTCGTTCCGCAACCACGGCTCGTTCCACGAGTCGACGACGGTGATGATCGGCAAGCGCCTGGTGGAGCGGCTCGAGCCGCGCTGGTTCCGCATCGGCGGCTACTGGTATCCGCGCGGCGGCATCCCGATCGATGTGTTCTGGCAGACGGGGGCCCCGCCCAAGGATTTGTGGCTGCCCGACCAGGGCGTGCAGCCCTATCGCGGCCGCGGCTGAGGCGGCGCGGGCTTTTCGCCCGCCGGGTGGCCGGTGAGGAAGCCGATCAGCCGCTCGAAGATGCCGGTATCGTGGCGCTTTTCGACCGCGCCGGCCTTGAGCTCGCCGACATAGCCGGCGGTGCTTTCGAGGCGCTGCGCGATCAGCACGGCAACGTGCAGGGCGATCGCCGGGCGTTCCCTGAGGAACGTCAGTCCGTCGGCAATGCGGTAGGCTTCGACCGGCGTTTCGGCGATGACGCTTGCCGTATGGGGGCGTTCGAGCAGCAGGCTCATTTCGCCGAACACGGCACCGGGCGCATCGATGCGGGCGACCACCACGCCTTCGCGCTGCACCGTGACCGCGCCCGATCGAAGCACCAGCAACTGGCCGCCATCTCCGCCGGCGCGGATCAGCATCTCGCCTGCCGCAAAGCGCGTCGGCGCCAGGTCGCTGAAACGCCCCAGGATGTCGGCCATCGTCGCCCCTCCCCGCTGCTCACTACCGGCAAAGGTTAGGGGCCGCGCTCGGGCTCGGCAATGGGGCCGATGGCGTTGGACGACTTCGGCGGCGGCTAGTGGCCGCGCAGCACCACCGCGGTCACATCCGCGTCGCCACGTTCGGCGATCTCGTGCGGCCCGAAATCGGGGTGGGCGTTGGCATTGAGCTTGAGCCCTGCCACGCTCAGCGCCGTAACGCCGACGAACCCCTCGTTCTGCCCCTCGACGACCACCAGACACTCAGGCCCGTGGGCCTGAAGTGCCGAAATCAATTCCCCTACCCGCATGCCGACGGCCGGTTGTGCCGTATCTTGTTCTTTACGCTCGATCACTTCAGCCACCCCAAGCCTTACTGCCACGACTGGTCCAGACTGTACTCACGCCCACGCCCAAAAGACGTGCGGCAACGATGCTTCCAACGGACATCGATTTCTCAGTCTACCTCAACTCCCCCCCGTTGGGCGCGAATATTCATCATTTGGTTACTATGCGCGCGTCCGCCTGCCAAGCAGCGGCGAATCGCCGCGGCTGCCAGTCAGGCCGCTGCGGCGAGTTCGGCCCGGCAACGCGCTTCGTCCGCCGGGCGCCCCAGCGCGGCGAAACGGCTCGCCGCCTCCTCGAAGGCCGACGCGGCGCGCGGGGCGTTGCCCTCGGCCCGCCGCTGCACCCCACGCGCCTCCCAGATCGCCGCCACCCAGGGCCCGCCATGCCACATTTCGGCAATGCGTTCGGCCTCGTCGAGCCGGCGGTTGGCCTGCGGCAGCTCAGTTGCGGCGAGCGCCGTGGCTGAAGCGATGCGCAGCCCCATGGAGCACGGCTGGCAGCCATGCGTCTGGTCGGCAAGCAACCGGTCGCCCTCGAGCACGGCCTCCATCGCCTGCTCCCTGGTGCTGGCAGCGCGCACCTTGAGGCCTTGCAGGCGGATCAGCAGGTGCGGCGACAGCCAGGAGGCCTCGGCAACCCCCAGCGCCCGCTGGATCAGCCGGTTAGCCTGCCACTTCTGGCCGCGGGCGATGGCGATTTCGGCCAGCCGTTCGAGCGCAACGGCGCGACCCGAGGCGGCGTCGGCTTCGGCCAGCAGCGCCTCGGCCTGTGTCAAACAGCGCTCCGCTTCGCCGAGGTGGCCGGAAAACAGCGCCGCTTCGCCGAGGATGAGCGAGGCAAGCCCGCGGCCGGAGAGCGAACCGGCCCCCTCGGCAACCGATAGCAGCTCCTGTGCCGCTATACCGATTTCCTGGTGACCCTTGGCGTTGCAGAGGCAGAATTCGGCGAGGCACAAATGGCCGTCGAAAATCTGCGACACCTTGTCGGGCTGCTTGCGGGCCCAGTCGATGAACTCGACGCGGAAGACTTCCTTCCACCGCCCTTGCATGTTGGCGCAGAGCCCGAACAGTGCGCTCGCCTCGCCCACTTCGCGCACCAGACCGGCCGCCATCGCCAGTTGCCGGGTTTCCTGCGCTACGGCGCTTGCCTTGTCGAAATCGCCGCTGTGCATGTGCAACAGGCCCCACGCGAGCGACGCCCGGATGCGGTCGGTCTGGCTGACCGGATCGACCGAGGGGGTGGCAAGCGCCTGCTCATAAAGCGCCACCGCCTCGCGCGACGGTCCGAGGCCGAGCTCGAGGTGGAGACTTTGCCGCAACTGGTTGAAGAGGCGGATGGCCTCGGTGCGGTTGCCGGCGTCGATCGCGGCTTGCATCAGCGCGACGTGCGCCGCCTCGTCGGTCGGCTCGACGGCAATCAGGCGCTGCCACAGGCCGGCCGCACGCAGCAGGTCGAGATTGAGCTGTGCCAGGGCGGCGCGCGGCGCATCGAGCCAGTCCAGATAGAGATCGTCCGGCAGCAGCCGGCCGCCGCAAAGGTCGGCTGCCGCAGCGCAGTTTTTTGCTGTCGGCGCCTTGAGGGCTGCCCGGGCAGCGGCCTCGAACCGTTCGGCGTCGGTCTCGGCGCCTGGCGCCAGCGCCACGCCATCGCCGCTGGTCTCGACCAGATGGGTGTCGCCCAAAGCCTTGCGCGCGAAATGCACCGCCTTGCGCAGGCTAGCTCCGGCTGCCTCGGGATCGGCATCGGGCCAGAACAGATCCATCACCTGCTCGCGGCGCAGCCGGTGCTGCGGCGTGACGGCCAGCAGCTTGACCAGGGCTGCCGCGCTCTCCCGCCGCCAGGCGGAGGCCTCCACCGCGACCCCGTCGACCGTCACGGCGAACCTGCCAAGCAATTGAATTTCAACACGCATTTTATACTCTCCGCGAGGCGACCACGGCCAACGGCAGCATTTCACAAGGTACGATGTTTCGGGGAACGCTGGGGGAACATAGCCTCGCTAGTTTCACCCGGCAATCGCGATCCGGTCGCGATCAAACCCGAGAGGATACCATGTCGCTTCGCATCAATGACGTCGCCCCGGACTTCACCGCCGAGACCACGATGGGCCCGATTTCGTTCCACGACTGGCTGGGCGGCAGCTGGGCCGTGCTGTTCTCGCACCCCAAGGATTTCACCCCAGTGTGCACCACCGAACTCGGCACGATGGCCAAGCTGCAGCCCGAATTCGAACGCCGCGGCGTCAAGCTCATCGGCCTGTCGGTCGATCCGGTCGACAAGCACTCGTTGTGGGCCAACGACATCGCCGAAACCCAGGGCAGCAAGCCGGCCTTCCCGATGATCGGCGACCCCGCCCTGGCCGTGGCCAAGCTCTATGACATGCTGCCCGCCACCGTCGGCGACAGCGCCGAGGGTCGCACGGCGGCCGACAACCAGACCGTCCGGCACGTCTTCGTCATCGGGCCCGACAGGAAGATCAAGCTGATGATCGCCTATCCGATGACCACGGGCCGCAACTTCGACGAGATCCTGCGGGTCATCGACTCGCTTCAGCTGACCGCCCGGCATCGCGTCGCCACCCCGGCGAACTGGCAGAACGGCGACGACGTGATCATCGTCGGCTCGGTGACCAACGACGAAGCCAAGACGCTCTATCCCAATGGCTGGGCGGCACCCAAGCCCTACCTGCGCATCGTCAAGCAGGCCGACGCGATGAAGGCCTGACCGACCAAGCCTTTCCAGCCCCCCACAACACAGGACGGAACGTCATGAAAACCCGCATTCTCATTCTTGGAGCCGGCTTCGGCGGGCTGGAACTGTCGACCTCGCTGTCGGAAGCGCTCGGCGACCGCCTCGACATCACGCTGATCGACAAGGCCGAAGGCTTCATCTTCGGCTTCTCCAAGCTCGACCTCATGTTTGGCCGGGTGCCGAACGAGGCCGCCATCCGCCACTCCTACGCCAGCTATGCCAAGCCGGGGGTGACGTTGCTCCGCGAGGCGGTGACCGCCATCGACCCCGAGGCAAAGCGGGTCACCACCGATGCCGGCGTCCACGAGTGCGACATCCTCGTCGTCGCGCTGGGCGCCGACTACGACGTCTCGGCGACGCCCGGCGTGGTGCTGGGGCGGAACGAGTTCTACTCGGTGCCGGGTGCGGGGCACCTGGCGACGGTGCTGCCGGGCTTCGCCGGCGGCGACGTGGTGGTGGGCGTTTGCGGCGCCCCCTACAAGTGCCCGCCGGCCCCCAGCGAGTGCGCGCTGATGCTGCACGACTACCTCGTCAACCGCGGCCTCCGCGACAGGAGCACCATCACGCTGGTCAATCCCCTGCCCTCGCCGGTGCCGCCCTCGCCCGAAACCTCAAAGGCGCTGCTCGAGGCCTTTGCCGAGCGCGGCATCACCTTCATGGCGAGCACCAGGATCGCCTCGGTCGATGAGGCGGCGCACCGGGTGATGCTCGACAACGGCAACGCGCTGGCCTGCGACCTCTTCATGGGCGTGCCGAAAAACCGGGCCGCCGACGTAGTGGTCAGCTCCGGCATGACCGAGAACGGCTGGGTGCCGGTCGACCCCCGGACGCTTGAAACCAAGTATCCGGGCGTCTTTGCGGTGGGCGACCTCGCCAATACCGGGGCGCCCAAGGCAGGCGTCTTCGCCGAGGGCGCGGCGCGCGCCGTGGCGGCCAACATCATCTCGCGACTGCGCGGCGAAGCGGAAACGGCCAAGAACCCAGGCTTCGGCTCCTGCTACATCGAATTCGGCGCCGAGCGTATCGCAAGGGTCGAAGTCGACTTCTTTTCCGGCCCCAAACCCACCGGCACGTTCTACGGCGTTTCGGAAGCGCTTCGGGTCGACAAGCAGCTCTTCGGCTCGACCCGGCGCAGCCGCTGGTTCGGCATGACTGTCTGATCCTTTCGTCGAAGCGATCGACCGACGCCTGAACGGGCGAGCGAAAACCCGGGGGAGGCGCAATGCTTTCTCCGGGTTTTCACGTGTTTGCCGCCGATCTGTCGCTTCCGCTTCAATGTGACAATGACCTGTGAGAGGGGTTGTCGCAAAATTGTCATATTGGAATCAGTCATGCCGGCACCGGGCAAGGAAGAACTCGAACAGACGATCATCCGCATGATCGGCAACACCAATGACCCCGAAAAACTGATGCGCGCCGTCAAGCAGCGCTATCCCGGGCTCAAGAAGAAAGACATCATCCGTGCCGCATTCGGGGCAATCATCATGATCGCCGACCGGGACATCGAACGCGCCCTGTTGCTACAAAACTTTGCGCTGAAAGAGCGCGGTAGCGATGACTAGTGTGCGGGCGGCGCTGGACTGCCGATGGGTCGCATTTCGGGCAACGGATGTGGTAAGGAAGGGCCGCGGGGGACCACGGACGTCAATCTTCATTAGGCCAGCCTGAGCCGGACCAGCGGAAATTCCCCTGATGCGCCGGCCTCTTGGCTGTGCACACCAGGAGGAAACGATGAAGTTCGGACTGCAACTCTGCCTAGCCTTACTCGCCCTGTTCTTCGTGACCGGCACCGCCATGGCCGACTGCAAGGGCCTGCCCGACCACGCCGCGTTGCAGAAGGCGCTGCAGGCTTCGGTGAAGCCTTCGGGCGGCCCTTCCAATGGCGGCCTCGACCTCAACATGTGGGCAACGGTGGTCGACCGCGACGGTATCGTCTGCCAGGTGGCATTCTCCGGCAAGGACCGGGGCGACCAATGGCCGGGCAGCCGCGCCATCTCGGCCCAAAAAGCCAATACTGCCAACGCCTTCAGCCTCGATGGGCTGGCGCTCTCGACCGCCAACCTCTTCACCGCCGTGCAGCCCGGGCATAGCCTGTTCGGCCTTCAGGACAGCAACCCGGTCGATACCGCCGTCGCCTATGCCGGCCCCAGCGTCGCCTATGGCACGCCCAAGGACCCGATGGACGGCAAGAAGATCGGCGGCGTCAACGTCTTCGGCGGCGGCCTCGCGCTCTATGCCGGTGGCAAGATCGTCGGCGCGCTCGGCGTCTCGGGCGATACCTCGTGCGCCGACCACAATATCGCCTGGCGGGTGCGCAAGGCGCTGAGCCTCGGCACGGTGCCAGCCGGCGTTTCCGCCAACAAGGACGACGGCATCATCTACGACATCGATGCGACCGGCGTCAGCAAGGGCGGCTACGGCCATCCGACCTGCGGCGGCAGCGAACCCACCGTCGCCGTCAGCATCGGCGCCGGCACGAAGTAGGCCGAACCCCGGAGCGACGGGGCACGCCTCGCGCTCCGGACCCACCACTCGACCTCGCGGCTATGCCGCCTTGCCGTGATCGGCGGCGATGAGGCTCGCGGCCTTCGAGCCGATTCCCATCGCCGGGGCATTGGTGTTGCCCGAGGGGATCAGCGGGATGATCGAGCAATCGATGGCGCGCAGGCCGTCGATGCCACGAACGCGCAGCCGCCTGTCGACGACGCTCGTGGGATCGCTCTCAGGGCCCATCCGCAGCGATCCCGAGGGATGATAGTTGGTCTTGACCGTCTGGCCGCAGAATTTGGCAAGCGCCGCGTCGTCCTCGATGGCGGCGCCGGGCAGCAGTTCGGCCCTGATCTTGGACTTGAACGGCTCCGTGGCGAGGATTTGCCGGGCGTGCCGCATGGAGGCGATGGTCAGGCGCAGATCGTCCGGATCGCCGAAGAAATTGCAGTTGACCAGCGGCTGGTCGTCGGGATTGGCCGAGCGGAGCTTGACCGTGCCGCGCGCCTTGGGCCGCAGCAGGCAGGAGGTGAAGGTAACGCCCCAGGTCGGCTCGGCGCTCGAAAGATCGCGGTCGAGATAGACGATCGGCACGCAATAGAGCTGGATCGTCGGCCGGTCCCCGCCGTCCGGATCGTAGAACAGACAGGCCTCGATGCCGGTCGTGGTCACCGGGCCGGCGTTGAACAAAAGATATTCGAGCCCGTTGATCGCGGCCTTGAGCCCCCGATCCTCGCCGAAATAGCCGTATTTAGCGTGCGCAGCGGCAATCACCGGCACTTCGTGATGGTCCTGCAGGTTGGCGCCGACGCCGGGCAGATCGGCGAGCACCTCGATGCCGAAACTCCGCAGCTGCTCGGCGGGCCCAAGCCCCGACAGCATCATCAGTTTGGCCGAATTGTAGGTGCCGGCCCCCACCAGCACTTCGCGGCCCGCCCGCACGGTCTTGGCGACGCCGTTCTCGCGATAGGCGAGCCCAACGGCGCGCCCATTCTCGACGAGGATACGATCGACCTGGGCGCCGGTGACGATCGTCAGGTTGGGATTGTCGGCCAGCGGATCGAGATAGGCCTTCTTGGCGTCCGAGCGCTCCTTGCGGCCGTTCCAGGTACCGTAAGTGTGCTGCATGATCCCGACGCCGTTCTGCCGGGCGCCGTTGAAGTCGGGATTGTACGGGTGGCCAAGCGCCTGCGTGGCGAGCAGATAGTCCTCCGAAACCTCGGAGATGTAGCCTGGTTCGGAAATGCGCAGGTTGCCGCCGGTGCCGTGGAACTCGTTGTTGAAGCGCGAATTCCGCTCGACGCCTTTGAAGTGCGGCAACATGTCGGCGTAGGACCACTCGTCATTGGTGCCGAGCCAGTTGGCCCAGGAATCGTAGTCCTCCTTCTGGCCGCGCATATAGACCATGGCGTTGACGGCGCTGCCGCCGCCGAGGGCGCGGCCGACCGGCACGATCGGACCGCGACCGCCGAGTTGCGGCTGCGGCACGGTGTGGTGCATTTCGAGGAAGTCGTCGCGGTTGAGGTATTTCATATAGCCGGCCGGCATGCGCATCAGCCGGGCCGTTTCCCGTGGCCCGCGCTCGAGGATGAGCACCGAGAAGCCATAGTCGCGGACGAGCCGCATGGCGCAGGTCGACGCCGCCGAGCCGCCCCCTGCAATGATGAAATCGTATTCCGCTCCCGCCATTTCGACCTATCCTCCAGTCCCTGCAACGTCTTAGCCGTTGCTGCCGCGTGGGGGAAGCGCCGAGCCCGCGTAGACCTCGAGGAAACTCGGGCGATGCTTGACAGGCGACGGCGATTGCCCATCAAAGGCGCATCGAGTTGAGCAGTGGAGGAACCGATGGCCCAGGCCCATGTGGTCGCGGTAGCGCGCGACGGCGAGCATCGCTTCTCGAAGCGGGTGGTCGATGAGATCACCGTCCACGCCGGTCTCGGCGTCGAAGGCGACGCACATTTGGGCACCACGGTGCAGCACCTGTCGCGCGTCCGGGTCGATCCGAGCCAACCCAATCTCCGCCAGGTGCACCTGATCCAGGCTGAGCTCTTCGACGAACTCGCCGAGAAGGGATTTTCGGTTCAGCCGGCCGATCTTGGAGAGAACATCACCACCCGCGGCATCGATCTGTTGGCGTTGCCCCGCGGCACGCTGCTCGAAATCGGGGATGGCGTGGTGCTCGAAGTGACCGGGCTGCGCAACCCCTGCGCCCAGATCGAGCGCTTCCAGCCCGGGCTGCTGAAGGCGGTCCTCCCCCAGCGGCCGGATGGCGAGGTGATCCGCAAGTCAGGCATCATGACCATCGCCCGAGCCGGCGGCACGGTCAGCGCCGACTCCCCGATCGTCGTTCGGCTTCCTGCCCAGCCGCACCTGCCGCTCGAGCGGGTCTGACAGCCGCAATTCAGCGCGGCGTCACGACCCGGCGACCCATTCCCGTATACCGGACGTAGGCTGCCGCGCCAGCGAGCAAAGCCGTGACGAGAACGGCGGCGACGAAGATCGCCCATTTGGCCGGCGTCGCCCCCTCGGGTCCGAACGCCACCTGGTACATGATGCGGCCCGGAAAGAATGTGAAGAGCCCGGTGATGACGAGGCCGAGCAGATAGGTGCCCTGCATCACCCGGCGATGGAGGCCGATGCGGTGCTGGCGGGCCAGCGTCACGCCGCGCCACAGCAGGAACAGGGTCAGCAGCGACAGCAGGTGGATCGGGCTGAACAGGCCGAACATCCGGATCTGCCAGATGAACAGCGACGACAGCGCCACGACCGCCATCAGGCCGACCCAGGTTTTGCCGAGGGCGCGGTGCGGACCATCGCCCTTGCGGCGGAAGAGCACGGTGCCGCCGATGAGCAGGGCAACGATGGCGGCCGCGGCATGGAGCTGGATGATCGGCGAAGCATGAAGGATCGGATCGAGAGTCATTTCATTCCTCCGGTCAGGCTGCCACGGGGATCAGGATCAGTCTCAGGCGAAGCACGGTACGGGTCAGGAGCATGACGGCAAACAAAGTCGACAGGCCCGACGTGACGGCGACGAATCCCTCGCTCTGGGCCAGGAGCGGGTCGACGACAGCGGCGACGGATTTGACGTAGCGGGTCAGGAATACCACCAGCACAACGACGAGCGAGCTCCAGTCGCCGGGCACGAACAGCCGGTCGGGTGCTATGCGGCTCGGGCGTAGCCGCCGTTCGAGTTCGATGCCGCAGGCGAGGCCGAGCAGGGCCCCAACCGCGGCGCCGCCAAGGCCGGCAAGGCCGAAGCTGCCGCCGAACAGGTTGAAGAACGACAGCGCGACCAGGATCAGCGGGAAGCCGATCAGGCTCACGATGCCGACCTCGCGGTCCCGCGTCCGGCCGAGGCCGAGCCAGATGAGGCCGGCGAGAATGAGCCACACCCAGATCGGCGTATGCGAGATGATGTCGACCAGACTTGGCGATCCGGTCGCCGGGACAGTGTCTGCTGCACGGGCGGGCACGGTAAGCGCCGCGAGAGCGCCTAGGGACAGGGCCACGACGGACTTGGTGCCCGCCCCGAGTGAGGGGCGAGGCGGCGCCGGCACACGGCGCAGCGGGCGAAACGGGGCGATGAGGGAACGGGGCATTGAGATTCTCCGGGACGAGTGGGAACCAGTGACCGGTTCCGCTTGCCCGAGGCTGTTCGCCCGATATGCTCGCGCCGTTCAAATGCGTTTACGCGGAAGGAGGAGCGGCTACGTGGACGGCAACGCGCTGCAACTCACGCTTCGCGAATGGCGCA
>Ga0209233_1000770_pt1 | contig 14435 bp, 12 predicted proteins | sample AraplaCL_Cvi_mCL_FD_184269 | JGI IMG/M metagenome (GOLD analysis project Ga0209233, IMG submission 184269) | Arabidopsis root microbial communities from the University of North Carolina, USA - plate scrape CL_Cvi_mCL (SPAdes) (version 2) | ecosystem: Host-associated > Plants > Roots > Endosphere...
CCTATGTGCCGCCCAAGGTGGTGCTGTTTTCCAACCAGACGCAGTCCGGCTGCGGCACGGCGCAGACCTCGAGCGGGCCGTTCTACTGCCCCACCGACCGCAAGGTCTATCTCGACCTCGCCTTCTACGACCAGCTCAGGACGCAGTTCCACGCCGCCGGCGATTTCGCCCAGGCCTACGTGATTGCGCACGAAGTCGGCCACCACGTGCAGAACCTCCTCGGTACGTTGCCGAAATACGATGCGCAGATGCAGAAGGCTGACCAGACGACGGCTAACGCCATCTCGGTGCGCATCGAGTTGCAGGCCGATTGCTATGCCGGTGTGTGGGCCAATTACGAGGGCAAGCAGAACTATCTCGACCAGGGCGACGTGGCCGAAGCGATCAACGCTGCCAACCAGATCGGCGACGACACGCTGCAGCGCGAATTCCAGGGCAACGTGCAGCCGCGCACCTTCACCCACGGCACCTCGGCGCAGCGCATGAAATGGTTCAAGACCGGCGCCGACAGCGGCGACCCGGCCAGCTGTGACACGTTCTCGGGCGGGATCTGAGGGCCAGCCGGATGGCGGGGCCGCTGCTCGAACGCTTTGCCGATGACGGCAAGTTTCCCAACAGCCGCCTGCCGCTGCTGCTCTATCGCGGGGCGGTCGACGCCGAGGCCGGCCCCGAAGCATTCGAGCGCCTGTTCGCGGCGAACGGCTGGCCGCCAGAGTGGCGGGCGGGCGTCTTCCCCTACCACCACTATCATTCGACGGCGCATGAATGCCTCGGCATCGCCGCTGGCGAGGCGACCCTGATGCTCGGCGGACCGGCGGGGCGGACGTTTCGCGTCACCGCCGGCGACGTGATCGTCATTCCCGCCGGCGTGGCGCATCGGCGGCTGACTTCGAGCGCCGATTTTCTGGTGGTCGGGGGATATCCGGACGGCCACGCCGAGTGGGACATCCTGCGCGGCAATCCCGGCGACCGGCCTCGCGCCGATGAAAATATCGCCCGTGTGCCATTGCCGCTGACCGACCCGGTGGAGGGATCGGGCGGGCCGCTCGACATCGCCTGGGCGTGAGTGCCAGGTTTCAGCGGCAACTGGGCGGCGGCGGCGGGTGGATCGCAGCGCGGCTCAGAGCCCGCCGAGCGACGGCTCGATGCTCACCGTGGCGTGGGCGAGGGCGAAGTACCGCTTCCAGAAGTCGGTGAGCTTGACCAAGAGGTCCTGCTCCAGTGCCGGTCGCTCCGGCTTGCCGCTACGGCCGACGCCGAAGATCGCAACCTGCGCGCCGCCGAGGTCGGGGATCAGCTGGTCGGCCTCTACCTTGGCGATCAGCACCGGGTTCTTGTCGTTGAAGAACGACCTGCCTGGCATATAGGCGGAGTTCTCGATGAGGTCGGTGAAAAGGTAGAACCGGTTCTGCCGAGCGGGCCGCACTTCGGTCGGTGCCGTCATGGCGATGGTGCGGAGGATTTCGGAGTAGGGGAGCTCGGAATAGTTATCGAGCATCTGTTTCAGCTGCCGCACCAGACTGTCGCGCAGGTGGTTCTTGTCGTTGATGGCGACGCCTTCGGTGCAGGTGCCGGTGAACAGCGACATCAGCCCGTTGCTGTCGCAGAACGGCACGCAGCTGTCGACGAGCTCCGTACTGGCGCCGAAATTGTCGACGATCGTCCGTACCGAGATGCGCTCGCCGCCTTTGAGCGAGCCGAAGATACGGCTCACGCCGTCGACGAGCGCACGCTTGTCGGTATCGTCGTAATTGGTCGTGCGGTCGATGTAGACGACGACGTTGTCAGCCTGGGCCGTGCAGTATTTTGCGGTATCGTCGGCGCGCGCCGGCCACGACGCCAGCAGGCCGAAGACTAACGCGAGAGCCAGCCAGACGGTCGCGCGCCGTGGCAGCGACGGGGAGGCGCGATGCCGCCTCATGCCGGATCGCCCGTGCCGGTGGGGCGCCTGAACTCGCTCACCGAGCGAAGGATCGGTTCGGATCGTGCCCCCGGCGCTGCCGGGCGCGGGTCCGTCGGCTCCTCCCCTTCGCCGGCGGCGCGATCGGCGTCTTCGGACAACTGGTCGAGATCGGTCAAGACGAAGCGGTCTTCCTCCGCCAACGGCCGGTCGAGCCGCGTCTTCAGTTCGACGACCCGTTTGTTGGCGGTGTTGTAGTTTTCGGCGTAGCCGATCAGGTCGGCGGCGAAGTTGTGGATCGTCTTCTCGCGCGCATCGAGATAGGCCTCGTGGATCTTGGCCAGCTCCTTTTCGCCGCGCTCCACATGATCGGCGACATGATCGTAGTCGCGGTCGGAATCGTGGGCGACGAAGGCCACCAGCATCGCCGTGACGATGCCGCCGATGTTGATGCAGGCGAGTACCAGCGCTGACGTGTTGGAGAACGCCGCGATCACCGCCCCGATCGGGCCGAGGCTCGATACGTTCCCCTGCATGCCGTGCAACAGGTCCTCGATGCTGCCAGTCTCGCTCGCAAAAGCCGCGCGGGCGACGGTGAGCACCATCACAAACACCGAGGCGATCGAAAAGCAGAACACGAAGGTGAGGAGCGAGGAAACGACGATCCGGCTGCGGTGGTCGGACCAGATCTGCCGCAGCCCCTGGCCGGCAAAGTGCGCCATCACCAGCAGGAAAGCGGTCACCGCGATCGAGGCCGCATAGGAGGCGATGCCGACGCTTTGCAGCGCGACGTCGAACAGGAACTTGTTTGCGGTGGCTTCCATGGCCGCGAGGGCCGCCCCGCTGGCGAACAGGACGCTGCGCCGCACGCCTACCCGGCCGAGCGGGCGGCGTACCGAGGTCTTGATCCGCTCCAATTCGGATTTGTCGGCCTTCAGCCGGCCGGCCACCGCCTGATAGGGCTTGGACCGCGCGCCGGCACGTTCCTCGACCGACAGCAATTCGGTGTCGCGGCGGTCGAGAATGTTCTTGTAGCCGGCCATGGCGGCATAGCGATTGGCAGTATTTTCAGCCAGCTCGTCGAGCGGGTCCGCCGCGCGTCCCTGTGTGCGCCGTGCCATCGATCGCCCCCCGAGGGCCGCGTCGGCGGCCGCTCCTGCAAGTTTAACAAGAGGTTAATTACTCTCCGCTGCCCTAGGGACGGTCAATCAAGGGGAACTACTGACACCGGGCGGTGCGGGACGGGAAAAGGCTCGGTTGCAAATGGCCGGCGGGTGTGGAGAGTGGCGCGCGACGCCTGCCCGGACCCGCGATGATCCCCAAAATCCTCCATTTCACCTGGAAGACCGCCGAACTGAACGGGCCGATGGCGCGGTACTTCGCGGCCTGGAAGGCGCTGCATCCGGGCTGGGACATCCGGCTCTGGACGGACGAGACGATGCGGGGCTTCGTGGCGGAGACCTATCCCGAACTGCTGCCGACCTATGACGGCTATGCGCGGATGATCGAGCGGGCCGACAGCTTTCGCTACATGGTGCTGGGGGCGCTCGGCGGGGTCTATTCCGACCTCGATGTCGAGCCGCTGCGGCCGATCGATGCGCTGACCGAGGGCCGCGAGGCATTCGTCGGGGTCGAGCCGGCCGAGCATATCGCGGGCGACCACATCCATGCCGGCATGCCGTTTCTGGTGAGCAACGCCTTCATGGGGGCCGTGCCGGGGCATCCGCTGTTCCGCCTGGTGGTGGAGCGGCTGCCGGCCTTGCGGGATCAGGCGACATTTTTTGCCACCGGCCCGTCCATGCTCACGGCGTCGTTCCTTCGCACTGCGCCGGGCGACCGGCCGACGCTGCTGCTTCCCGGCGTCTGGTCGCCGATGCGCGACGGCGGGCTGCCGACGCGTGGCGATGCTCTGCTCGCCCGGCGCCTCGAGGGCCTTGCGCCGATAATGGAAAAGACCGGCGGATCAATCGTTTCGCATAAATGGCTTACCACCTGGGTGAAGTGGCACGAACGCTATTCGCCATTCGAGGTCGTGGTCCAGACGCCGACGCGGATCAAATGGTGGCTGCGGCGCAGGGCGCATCCGGCGCTGGCAGCGGTCGGCATTCCCGACCCGCCACACCCTTACTTCGACCAGCGTCCGCGGCTCGCGGACCCGAGGCCGACCGTTGCGGTGGCGATCAGGCTGGATGACGGCGACGGCCTGTCGGCCGAACTCGCCGCGGCGATCCGGGCGCTGGACTATCCGGAAGCGCTGTTGCGCTTCGTGGCCATATCGGGCGGCACCGGCGAAGCCATCGGACGGTCCGTGCTGGACGAACTGCCGGCCGCCGAGGTGATCGTCGCGTCGGCCGACACGACGGGCTCGCATGACGCCGTCGCGGTTCGCGCCGGGTTGAACAACGCGCTGCTCGAGCGGGCCGCGCAGATGGCGGACAAGGTGATGCTCATCGGCGGCGGCGTGCGGCAGTTCACGCCGGACGCGGTGCGGGCATTGTTGGGGGCCCAGCGGCCCGTGACGACGGCCAACATCAAGGGTCCCGAGGGCCGGCCCGACGCCTCGATCTTTCGCTACAAGATGGCGCCGAATTTCCGCACGCTGTGGAAATCCGGCGGCCGGGTGGGTGTGGTCGACGGCAATCCGGCGTTTCGCATGCTGCCCGACGCGCAGCGGGCGTTCGCCATTGTGCCGGTCGACGGAGTCGGCGACCAGTTCGTGCTGCTCGACGCCACGGCGGTCCGGGCCGGCCTGCGCTTTGCAGTCGAGCCCTACAAGCTGCACCGCAACGGGGAGGCCGTCGGCATCATGGCCCGCGACCTCGGCTTTGAAGCCGCGGCGCTGCCCAACCTGGTGGTGACGACCGGATAGGGCCCCGGCGCCGGCTCGGTCAGCGTGCTGTGGCGAATTCTGGCTTCAGGGGCAGGCCCTTTTGCGCGCGCACCTGGTTGAGGAAGCGGGTGAAGAGGTAGTGGCTGTCGTGCGGGCCGGGCGAGGCTTCGGGGTGGTACTGCACCGAAAAGATCGGCTTGCCGTCGACGCTGAGCCCGGCGTTAGAGCCGTCGAACAGCGAGATGTGGGTCTCGGTGACGCCGGCGGGGAGGCTCGCCTTGTCGACGGCGAACCCGTGGTTCATCGAGGTGATCTCGACCTTGCCGGTGGTCAGGTCCTTGACCGGATGGTTGGCGCCATGGTGGCCCTGATGCATCTTTGATGTCGTGCCGCCCAGCGCGATGCCGAGCATCTGGTGGCCGAGGCAGATACCGAACATCGGCTTACCGGCTTCCATCAGCTTCTGGATCGTCGGCACGGCGTACTTACCGGTCGCCGCCGGATCGCCCGGGCCGTTGGAGAGGAAGATGCCGTCGGGCTGGTGCGCCAGAACGTCCGCCGCGGTCGCCGTCGCCGGCACCACGGTCACCCGCGCGCCTTCGGTCGCGAGCGACCGCAGGATGTTGCGCTTGGCGCCGTAATCGATGGCGACGATGTGGAACTCGGGGTTCTCCTGCCTGCCGAAACCCTCGTTCCAGGCCCAGCGGGTCTGGTCCCAGTGATAGGTCTGCTGGGTCGAGACTTCCTTGGCGAGGTCGAGGCCGACGAGGCCGGGGAAGGCGTTGAGTTCGGCAATGATCGAGGGCTCGTGGAAATAGCCGTCGGGCGCGTGCGCGATGACCCCGTCGGGCATGCCGTTCTCACGGATGCGCGCCGTCAGCGCCCGCGTGTCGATGCCGGTGATGCCGATGATGTTGCGCTTCTTGAGCCAGGCATCGAGCCGCTCGGCGGCGCGGTAGTTGGCGGGATTGGTGACGTCGGCCTTCAGCACCACGCCGCGGACGCCCGAAAGCGCCGCCATGTTGACGGTCTCGATATCCTCGTCATTGGTGCCGACATTGCCGATATGGGGGAAGGTGAAGGTGACGATCTGCCCGGCATAGGACGGATCGGTCAAAATCTCCTGGTAGCCGGTCATGGCGGTGTTGAAGCACACTTCGCCCGCCGCATGACCCACGGCGCCGATGCCTCGCCCCTCGAGGCGCGTCCCGTCCTTGAGGATCAGAAGCGCGGTCGCGGGCGTGGGCTGCCAGCCGGTCATGGCGGGTCTCCAGGGTTGTGGTTATGTCGGTTGAAGCCTCCTCCTAGAGGGGAGGCGTCGGCGGCGCAAGTGGCGCCGGCACGAATAGTGGCTATATGGTGCGGAGGAATCCGAACACCAGAGGAGAGCGACATGCGCGAAGAGATCAGCGAAGGCCTCAAGCAAGCCCTCAAGGCCCGCGACCAGCGCCGCACCACCACGCTCCGCGCCATCAACTCGGCGATCAAGGATCGCGACATCGCGGTCAGGACCGAGAATCGCGGTCCCACCACCAATGACGAGATCGTCGCCATCATCCAGAAGATGGTGAAGCAGCGCGAAGAGAGCTTTGCCATTTACGCCCAGGCCGGTCGGCAGGACCTGGCGACGGTCGAAAAGGAAGAGATCGACATCCTCAACGAGTTCCTGCCCAAGGGGTTGAGCGAGGAGGAAGTCGAGGCCGCCATCCGTGCCGCCATTGAAAAGACCGGCGCCTCAGGCGGCAAGGACATGGGCAAGGTCATCGCCTCGCTGAAGGCCGACTACCCCGGCCGCATCGACTTCGGCAAGGCGGCCGGGAAGGTGAAGGCGGCGCTGGGGTAGGGAGCCCGCGAGGCATTGGTTCGCCTCTCCCTTCTCCCTTGCGGGAGAAGGTGCGCCGACAGGGGTGGATGAGGGGGGAGCTACGAGCTGGAGCGCGGGCGAACGGTTCGTCCGGATGGCCCGTCAGCGTCGCAGCAGCGGCGAGGGGCCGAGGCGGACCGGTAGGGCCGCCGGGCGGCACTCGACGCGAAAATGCCGGCTTTGCAGCGGCTCGCCATCGAGATTGATGTGCAGCGGCTCATCGGAGGCATATTCGAACCAGCGGCCCCGGGCCTTGCGCAGCAGGGGGCTGTCACCGGGACCAACCCCGGGCAGCAGAGCGGCGAGCCCGGGGCCTTCCGGGGCGAGCAACTCGGGCAGGATCATCAGATCGAGTTGCCCGTCATCGATCAGCGCGTCTGGGCAGAGCGGGATGCCGCCGCCGGCGGTTCGGCCGTTGCCGATGGCGAGCGAAATGAACGACCCTTCCCAAACGAAATCTTCGCCGGTGACGCGGCCGCGGCTGGCCGCGAGATCGCCGAGCCGGCTCAGGCCGGCCAGCAGATAGGCGACGCCGCCGAGGCGGGCCTTGAGTTCAGGATCGGTTTCGGCCGTGACGCGCGAGCCGAAGCCGCCGCTGAGCAGGTTGACGAAGGGCCGCCCGTCGAGCAGGCCGAGGTCGATCCTCGCAGTCGGTCCGGCGGCGGCCAGCTCGAGGCAGGCGGCGAGGTCGGCGACCGGCAGGCCGGCGGCGTTGGCGAAATCATTGGCGGTGCCCAGCGGCAGGATGGCGAGGCTGCAGCCATCCGGCACGCCTTCGAGAAACGCGGCGCCGAAGACCTCGTTGACCGTACCATCGCCGCCGCCGGCAACGATGGTGGCCAGCCGGCCCCGCCGGGCGTCCCGCAGCGCTTCCCGGGTCAGCCGGGCCAGGTCGCCGGGCGCCTCACTCGCGGCGACATCGACCCGGATGCCGAGTTGCCGGACGGCACCGATCGCCGCATCGACAGGCGCCCGATCGGCCTTGCCGTTGAGCAGCAGTCGAAGCGGGGAAGGGGCCATCGGCAACCTCGGTGAGCGGCTGGCCGGAGGAAATCAGCCTCCGGTCCGGCGTTCCAAACGCCACGAGACGAACGCCACAGCCGCCCCGAGGATGCTGGTGCCGACGCTGACCATCGGCAGGCTGGCGTAGCCCAGGCCGTGGTCGATCCACAGCGCGCCCACCCACGCCCCCAGGGCGATGCCGATGTTGAAGGCGGTGGAAACGAGGGTGGCCGCCAGATTGGGCGCGGCGCTCGCGGCCGAAAGGATGCGCGACTGCACCGGCGAATTGAAGGAGAAGCCGAGCGCGCCGGTGAGGAACAAGGCGATACCCATGGTGACCGGCTGGTGCATCAGGGGCAGCATGAGGGCATAGGCGGCGGCCTGGATCAGCAGGATGCCGATGAGCGAGGGCATGAGCCGCCAGTCGGCGGCGCGGCCGCCGGCATAGATGCCGGCGACGGTGCCGATGCCCGAGACGACCAGATAGATCGGCGTCGCCTCCTGGGCGATGCCGGTGACGTTGATCATCACCGGCACTTGGTAGGTCGCGAAGGTCAAGACCCCGATCATCACCACGGCGATGACGAGATAGGTCATGTAGACCTCCTGGTGGCGGAGGGCGCGGATTTCGTCGCGGATCGAGGTGCCGCGCTCGTGTTGCGGCTTGCCGGGCGGGAGCAGCCAGACCACTAGCAGCGTGGCAACGAGCGCGCAGGCGCCGACGGCCCAGAACGCGGCGCGCCAGCCCAGGGCATTGCCGATTGCCGTGCCGCCGGGGACGCCGAGCACATTGGCGACGGTGATGCCGCCGAGGAACAGCGACAGGGCGGCGCCCCGCCGCTCGGGCGGTACGGCGTCGGCCGCAGCGACGCTCGCGATGCCGTAGAACAGGCCGTGGCTGCAGGCGACGAAGATGCGGGCCGCCATCAGCCAGCCATAGGACGGGGCGAGGGCGCAAAACACCTGGCCCAGCACGAACACCCCCAGCATGGCGATGATCATCGGCTTGCGCGGCAGGTGCGCGGTGAGCACGGCAAGGATCGGGCCGCCGACCGCCACCGCCACGGCATAGGCGGTCATCAGCAGCCCGGCGGTCGGGATCGAGACGTCGAAATCCCGAGCGAGGTTGGGCAGGATGCCGGCGATGATGAATTCGGCCGTGCCGATCGAGAACGAGGCGAGGGCCAGGGCGTAGATGGCGATCGGCATCAGGTGGACCTTGGCTGCGGCGCAGCGGGCGCCTCGGCGCCCTGTTCGAGCCGCCAGGAGAGCAGCGCCACGAGGAGCGAAGCGAGCACCACGACGACCCCGATCCAGGGCAGGGCGGCGTAGCCGAGGCCCTCGTCGAGGACGATCGAGCCGATGGTGGCGCCGAGCGCGATGCCGATGTTGAAGGCGGTGGGAATGAGCGAGGAGACGAAGTTCGGCGCATCGGCCGCCCAGCGCAGCACGCGCGTCTGCGCCGGAGCACCGAAGGCGAAGCAGGCGCCGCCCCAGACCAGCAGCAGCGGCGCCACGAACCAGGGGGAGCGGATGAAGAAGCCTAGCAGCGCGTAGACCACCGCCTGCAGCACCAGCATGCCGATGAGCGTCGGCATCAGCTTCCAGTCGGCCAGCCGGCCGCCGAGCAGCACGCCAATGGTCGAGCCGAGCCCGACCACCAGCAGCAGCCAGGGCACGTTGGACTCGGCGATGCCGGTAACGCTGATGAGGAGCGGCGCGATGTAGCTGAAGAGCGCGAACTGGCCGATGATCGCAACGATGATGAGCGCGAACGACAGGTAGACCGGCTGCCGTGTCAGCACCCGCAGCTCGCTGCGGAAATCGGGTGCGGCCGCTTCGTCGGCGGCGGCTTTGGGCACGAAGGCGGCAATGACCGCGAGCGACAGCAGTGACAGGCCCCCGACGGCCCAGAACGTCGCCCGCCAGCCGAAGATATTGCCGATGGCGGTGCCGGCCGGCACGCCCAAAATGTTGGCAACGGTGATCCCGGCGAGCAGCAGGGCCACGGCGCTGCCGCGTCGCTCGGGCGGCACGAGGCGGGTCGCTACCACTGCCGCAACGCCGAAATAGGCGCCGTGGGCGAAGGCGATCAGGAAGCGGATGACGAGGAGGACGGCAAAGCCCGGCGCGAGGGCGCAGAGCGCCTGGCCGAGGGTGAAGGTCAGGACGATCAGCAGCAGGGCCGTGCGCCGCTCCAGCCGGCGCAGCGCCACCGCGGTCAGGGGGCCGCCGATGGCGATGCCCAGGGCATAGGCGGTGATGAGATAGCCGGCGACCGGAATGGTCACGCCCAGGTCGCGCGAGACGTCGGGCAACAGGCCGGCGATGACGAATTCGCCCGTGCCGATGCCGAAGGCGGCCAGAAACAGCGCAAACAGGGGCACGCGTCCACCTTCCCGCGGGCTAGCGGGCCCTCTTCAGTTGGCAAAGCAAGGATGGGTTGCTTTCGCACGACTCGCCCGGGCCGCACAAGGCGGATGGCTTGATCCAGCGCAAGCCGGCCGGGCCGCAATCGTGGAACCAATCGCCGGCCGGCCCGGCAGATTCGATTGCAACCGGCCGCCGGGTGTCGGATAATTCTCAAACGGTTCATTATGGAGGGCGAAATGGCCGAAATTGCACCTATGGCACGAATGTCTTCGGGTTTGACGGCAGTGCGCGGCGTGCTGCTGCTGCTGGCCGGGCTCTACGCCATCATCTTCCCCGGGCTGACGCTGACCTCTCTGGTGCTGCTGGGCGGTGCGCTTTTCTTCATCGACGGCATACTGGGCCTGTGGAGCCTCACCTTCGGCCGGGCCAAGACCGGCAATTTCTGGTTCGACATCGCCCGCAACGTGCTGTCGGTGATCACGGGCGCGCTCATTCTGCTGAGCCCGTTGCTGGCGACGCTGTTCACCGTCACGTTCCTCATCTACGTCGCCGGCATCCAGGCGATCATCGTGGGCGTGATGGAGCTGGTCTTCGTGTTCCGGGCGCGGCAGGTGTTTTCCGAGATCTGGCCGATCATGGTGTCGGGCATTCTCTATGTGCTGTTCGGCCTGATGCTGCTCTTCTGGCCGCTGTCGAGCGCTGCGACCCTGGTCACCATCGCCGGCTTCTTCGCCATCCTCTTCGCCTTCAGCCTGTTCGGGCTGGCCTGGCGGCTGCACAAGGCGGGGATGTAAGGCGCGGGGACAAGCACGCCGATGCCGCGGATCGAAGACCTCCTCCTCGTCGAGCTGCCGACACTGCTCGCTTTGGCGGCGGTCGCGGTGTTTGCCGTGATCGAGTGGTTCTTTCCGCGCATGTCGGCGCGCCCAGCGTGGCGCGAGCACCTGCCGCCGATCGGCATCTTCGCGCTGCTCACCATCGTCACGACGCTGGTGCTGCAGTACGGGGTCGAGGACCGGCTTGTCGGTGCCTTCGTGCCGTTGCGCTTCTTCAACCTCGGCCGCCTGCCTCTGCCTGGGCCGGTGCTCTTCGTCGCTGCGTTCCTGCTCGTCGACTTCTTCACCTACGTGTTCCACCGGCTGAGCCACGGCATTCCCGGCCTGTGGCGACTGCACGCCATCCACCATGCCGACGAGCACGTGACCGCGGCGACGGGGCAACTGCACCACCCGCTCGAGACGGTCGCCAGCTACGTGTTCCTGCTGTTCCTCTACGTCGTGCTCGGGGTGCCGGTGGTGGTCGCGATCATGTACGGGCTGGTCTATTCCGTGCACAACGGCTTCGCCCACGCCGACATCCGGCTCCCCAAGCGCGTGGATCGGGCGCTGCGCTGGGTGATCGTGACGCCCGACCTGCACCGGACGCACCATTCGATGGACCTCAGCGAGGGCAATTCGAATTTTGGTCAGGTCTTCACGCTGTGGGACCGGCTGTTCGGCACCTATGTCGATCGGCCGAAACTGCCCGAGCGGGAATTGCAGATGGGCTTGCCGGCCGGCGCCCGGCCGGGCTTTCGGTCGACATCGCTGCTGGCTTACCCCTTTCACTGGCGGATAAGCGATCGCCAGGCGCAATAAGGTAGCGGGCACCGAAGGCAACGGCCCGTCGGGCCAAGGTTCGCGGCCCTACCTTCTCCCGACCTCTCCCCCGAAGGGAGAGGTGAGAAGCGAGGCTGGAGCCTGGGAAATCAGGCGGCAATCGGCGCGAGAAGTTCAGCCGGCCGGGTGCCGAGGACGACGGCGTCGAGGCCGTGTTCCAGCCACTGCTCGAGCGTGACCATCACGAGGTCGAGCTTGTCGTACTCGACGCGGTAGAAGCCATCGGCGTCGGTGAGGACGGCGTGGCGGAAGCGGGTGTCCTCGAGCAGGTCCTGCGCCATGACGCCGACATAGACGGTATCCGACCAGAGATAGCGGAAGGAATAGAGCCTGATGCCATCGCTGAGGGTGGCGAGATGGCGGATGTCGCGCTTGCGGCGCCGGTCCGAGACGTCGGCAAAGCAGGAGCCGCCGGAGAGCGAATAGCCCGAGGGGCAGGTCGTCGAACTGCTCTCGGTGGGAACGAAGCCGGCACTGAGTTCGGGCTTCTGCCGGATGAAGTCGTAGCCGCCGAGCACGCCGAAGTCGGTAGCGTTGAAGCCGGCGCTGATGTCGACGCCGATCGGCTTGCCGGCCGACCAGGGGAAATACGTGGCGCCCGCGCCGACCACGAAGTGGTTGGAGAGATCGGACGAGATGATCTTGCCGGTGATGCCCACGTCCGGCGTGCTACTGGTGGTGTCGCCGAATTCGACGCCGAGCCCCAGCAGGAAAGTCGGGTGGCCGTTATTGGTGATCGGCGTCGCCGTCGGCGCACCCGCCATCGCCGCGCCCACCGGCAGCAGCGCCGCAAAAGCTATCGTCGCCAAATATCCGCGCACTTCGATTCTCCCCACGTGTCCACCAATACAAACGAACGGTGCAGCAAAACGCCGCCGCCCGCAAGTCGTCGACCGCGCGCCGGCGCGTTCAACTTGCTCCTCGCGCGCGATGAACTGAGGAATCGTCGTACCTTGCCGATCGGGCGTCGCGGCGGCCGACACGGGGGATAATTTTCCCGGACGGTTCGCACGCCGGGTCCCGTGGCCTATATATCGGCCATGCGCTTTTCCGACGGCTTCCTCGAAGAAATCCGGCAGCGCCTGCCGATTTCGCAGGTGGTGGGTGAGCACGTCATCTGGGACAAGCGCAAGAGCCAGCCGGCGAAGGGCGATTTCTGGGCCTGCTGCCCGTTCCACGGCGAGAAGACGCCGAGCTTTCATGCCGACGATCGCAAGGGCATCTACCACTGCTTCGGCTGCGGGGTGACGGGCGACCACTTCCGGTTCCTCACCGAAAAGGCCGGAATGAGCTTTCCCGAGGCGGTCGAAAAGCTCGCCGGGATGGCGGGCGTGCCGATGCCGGCGCGCGACGAGCGCGAGGAGGCCCGGCAGGAAGCGCGGCGCTCGCTCTACGACGTGATGGAACTGGCGACGCAGTATTTCGAGGCGGCGCTCAGCCACAATATCGGAGCGCGGGCGCGCGGCTATCTGTTCGACCGGGGCGTGTCGCCGCAGGCGCAGACGCGGTTCCGCATCGGCTTTGCCCCCGACAGCCGCAATGGGCTCAAGGAGCACCTCGCCGCCAACGGGGTCTCGGCGCAGGAGATGATCGACACCGGCATGGTGATCTCGGGCGAGGATATCGCCGTGCCCTATGACCGGTTCCGCAACCGCGTGATGTTCCCCATCACCGATTTCCGCGGCCGCATCATCGCCTTCGGCGGGCGGGCGCTGAGTCCCGACGTGCCGGCCAAATACCTCAATTCGCCCGAGACCGAACTCTTCCACAAACGCCTGACGCTTTATAACGGCCAGACCGCCCGGACGGCGGCGCGCGACGGTAAGCCGCTGATCGTGGTGGAAGGCTATCTCGACGTCATCACCTCGGTCATGGCGGGGTTCGAAGGAGCGGTCGCCCCGCTCGGTACGGCGCTGACCGAGGACCACCTGCAACTGCTCTGGCGGATGAGCGACAGCCCCATCCTCTGCTTCGATGGCGATACCGCCGGGCTGCGTGCCGCCGAGCGGGCCGCCGACATGGTGCTGCCGCAACTGAAGCCCGGGCAGACCGTGAGGATCGCGACGCTTCCCGCCGGTCTCGACCCCGACGAGATCATCCTGCAGCGGGGGCGCGACGCCTTCGCCGAGGTGCTGGAGCGGGCAAGGCCCTTGAGCGAGATGATCTGGTCGATGGAAACAGGTGGCGTGCTGCCCGAAACGCCCGAGGCGCGCGCCGCGCTCGAAAAGCGGTTGCGGGAACGGGCCAATTCGATCCTCGACCAGTCGGTCAAGCGCCATTATCTGCAGGCCTTCGACGAAAAGCTGCAGGCGTTCTTCGCGCCGGTACGGTCGCGCCAGTTCGAGGCCCGGGGCAGGGGGACGGACCGCCGGGGCCCCGGCGGCAGGAGCGGCTATCCGCAGGCGAGCCGGACCACACCGCGTCTCGTCGTCAGCGACACACTGCGCAATTCGCGCCTGCTGAAGCCGGGGCTGTCGCACGACGCGACCCCGCGCGAGGCGGCGATCATCGTCAGCCTCGTCAATTTCCCGGCGCTGGCGGAGAGCCGGATGGAGGCGCTGGCGGAGCTGGAACTGACGACGCCGGTGGCGCAGAAGGTGCTCGGGGCGCTGCTCGATGTCGTGGGGGCCGATCACGATATTTCCGGCGAGGCGCTCGGCCATGCGCTCGGCGCCCGCGGCCACGGCGAGGCGCTGGAGCAGATGCGGACGACGCTCGCCCGGCAGGGGGTGTGGCAGACCTCCGCCCAGATCGCCGAGGCCGATGCCGAGACCGGCCTCAAGCACGCTCTGGCCTTGCATTACAAAT
>Ga0209233_1000771_pt1 | contig 14433 bp, 2 predicted proteins | sample AraplaCL_Cvi_mCL_FD_184269 | JGI IMG/M metagenome (GOLD analysis project Ga0209233, IMG submission 184269) | Arabidopsis root microbial communities from the University of North Carolina, USA - plate scrape CL_Cvi_mCL (SPAdes) (version 2) | ecosystem: Host-associated > Plants > Roots > Endosphere ...
GCGTCTGAAATGAGCAGGAGAGATTTCGGTCATTGCCACCAATACCAACCCGTTCACCACAGAGACGTTAATCCGACGCTACCGATCGGCGGTTTCAGAACCAGTCCCGCTCACGGTCACTCAAAACTCGACGAACGAACCTGAGCACTTCCATTACGTCCAATGCATGACCGTCTCCCCCCTTAACAGGAAGAACTATTAGGTCATTATTTTTCATTCGTATCATTAAGCTATCACTTGAACGTTCTCGACTAAATTGGACATCTTCAATCTGATCGAAGCGGATCTTAATGTCCCCCTTTGCTAACAGCAAACATATGCCATCTTGACAAAACAAAAGACGATCTGTGCCAGACGCTGAATTTTCGTAAAAACCAAAGACACGACCAAGCCCGATGTCCGGTATCGAGTCGCTATAAGTAAATTTCTCCAATCGACCGAGTATTCTGTGAATCCTAACCTGAATCCAATTCATTTTTCGTAGCCTCATTTATTCAGCGGAATGGTTATAGTGTCATTTGCTCCCGAAGTGACCGCCCCATAACGCTGCTGCATAATGCTGAGGAGTTTTGGATTTGCTAGTGTCCCCTCTATCTTCAAGGTATTTGCGCCATTTGTGGTAGCCAATGATTTGAGATTGTTGACGATCTGCAAAGGATTGGCAATCTCCCCATCAATCATGTCTATGCGGATCGTTACCACACCATTTTCGAAAGAGTATGTTCCACTTAATTGATTTATCGTTCCTTTGATACCAAGGTCGCCTGCAGTAAGCTGGCGGGAGAAAGCTCCGCCAGCATAAACACCCTCAGTCGGCCCACCCTTTAGATTGCCGTAGGGACCGATGTCGTCGGGGATAACCTCTTGCGCACCCTTGCCGATACGACCGTACATTTGCAGCAGGCGGTCGGCCTCGCTTTCGGAATCCTCCTCCTCGCTGGCCTGGCCGTGCTCGCTACTGTAAGTTTTGAGCTCGTCGCTGAGGCTAACTAGGATCTTGCGGGCGCGTTCCTTTTCTTCCGGGGGAATCGTCTGATCGGCGTTCAATCTGTCGAGGGCGTCGCTGACCGCCTGGAGGGCAGTCTTGCCGGCGCTAACCGCCGCGCTGAGGCTCTGCAGCGAGATATACGGCTCGAGATCGATATGTTTGTCCTTGGTGATGACGTTCTGCAGTGCCGGATCGGTATTGATCTGATCGACCGGTCGCGTCGTGCCGTTCTGTTCAAGCGAAGCCTGCTGCTCGGAATTACGGACAGTGATATTACCCGCACCACCGCTGCCGCCAATTGTCGCCTTGACCGACTGTTCGACGTCATCGAGCTGGTATTTGCCGTTGGCGCTCGAATTGTTGGTCGTCTTTCCGTTGGCGTCCGCGCCGGAATAAAGGTCGATATTGGCATTGACCTCGTAGCCCTGGTATTTCTGTGTGCCGACAAAGTCGGACCAGGTCAGCGTGCCGGTATCAAGGTTGACCTGGCCATCGGTGGAGATCAGGCCGGCCGCCGTCAGGTTGGTGTTCTTGCCAACGGTTATGTTCTGGTCGCCGGTTGAATAAAGGCCGGCCGGCGTGTCGATCCAGTTGGTCGAGCCCTTGCCGGAGCCAAAGCCGGGCTGCACGCCACCCAGCGTCAGACCGCCGAGCGCCGTACCGATATTGCCTGATGTCAGCAGGTTCTGTCCGGGAGTACTGCCGATCGTCGGGCCGGTAAAGGAGAAGCCGAGCGAGGCTGAGCTGTTCGACTGGCTACCGGTGTTCGGCGTCGAAACGATATTGAGATCGCCGCCGACCTTGCCGTCGATCGTATCGGCCGAGAAGACGGTGTTGTTGAGCGTCGTGTCGCCCTTCGAGACGAAGGTAATGTTATTCGTCGCGCTAACCGTGGAGATCACCTGCGTCGTCGACGAACTTGACGATTTTGCCTGTCCCGCCGAAACACTGGCGGTCGGGGTGATGCCGGTTGCCCCACCCATGCCGACGCCGACCGACACACCGATGCTGGCACCGGCTGACTGGCTGCTTGCCGATACATTGGATGTCGCCTGCGCGCCGGCCATGTCGATGTTGTTGGCGGAAATCTTTACGCTACCATTCATCGGATCGTCAGCACGATCCGCGCTGGCCGTGGCCGAGATCTGCGCGCCACGGCTCACAAGATCGCCATCGGTCGAGATATCGACCGAGCGGCCCGATATCGTCGGCAGCACTGGTGTCGAGGTCGAAACCGAGGTCTCGTTCTTGGAATAGCTGAAGCCGGCGGTCAAAGAGACCGAAGCGAGATTGCCAGCATTGATGCCATTCTTGAGGCTGGAGAGCGCATCGTAGGCCTGCATGCCGGCAAAGGCGACATTGGCCGCCGAATAGCCATCGGTGACCTTGCCGAGTTTGGAGGCGAGGTTCTCGATGCTCTGGCCGGCGCCGACGAAGCTAGACGACACGCCGACACTAACGCCGGCAAAGAAGCTGGTGGCGACTTCGTCGAAGTTGGTAATGTCATTGCCAGAGAGAATGTTGATGCCGTTCTCACCACGGATGGTGACGCCACCACCGGCGGCGATCTGACCGGCCTGGTCGTTGAAGGTGTTGCCGGCGGTCAGGTTGATGTCTCCACCCGCCTTGATCGTCGACACCGCATTGGTGTCGGCGCTTTGATTGACCTGATCGGTGAAGCGCCCCACCCCGATGCCGATCGAGGCACCGCCACCGTTGGTCGAGACCTGGATACCGAAGCCGGAGCGCTTGTCGCTCTTCGAGGTGTCGTCGCTCTCATGGCCTGGCAGGATGTTGATATCGCCGGTTGCCTTGCCCGTGACATCACCGTTTGTCGCCGAGATCGAGGACCCAATGATGTTGAGATCGCCCTTGGTGGCATTGAGCGTAATGTTGCCGTTGGCGGCAGAAAGCGTCGAGCCGATATTGTCGCTCGAACTTTCGCTGATCGTCTTGTCATGGCTGCCATAGATCGAGATGAACCCACCGCCGGAACCGACGCCAATGCCAGTTTTCTTGGTCTGCTTATCGCTCTCGTGTTCTTCCTCGGCCCCCATGACGGTGACGGTTGAGCCGGAGAGGGAGAGAGCGTTGCCGGCTGTGATGCTTGAGCCGGAGACGACGGCTTCATTACCTGCACTGACCGTGACGTTTCCGGAGGCGGAGATGGAGGAGCCGACAGTGTCTTCGTCGTAAGTGTGGGTATGGGTCTTCGACGACGAGAGGAAGCCACTCTTCTTGCTGTCGGAGGTGGTCTCGTCCGTATCCTTGCCGGAGGCGATGACAACGTTGCCGGCCGCCTGGATATTGGCGTTCGCCGTATGGGTCGCATCGCCAGCCGTGACGTCGGAGGCCGAGATCGTGACGTTGCCACCGCTGGAAGCGATGTCGACGCCGGTCTGGCCGGAGATCGACGAACCATTCGCCGTGGTCGTGGCTTCGCTTGCCTTCTTCGAGCCGGACTTGCTGGAAGAGGAAGCGCTGTCGGTTGCTTCACCGATGGTGACGTCGCCCTTGGCAATCAGATTGGCCGTGCCACCCATCGCGTTAACGTCGGAACCGATGACGCTGATGTTGCCGGTGTCGGCCTGAACCGTCACATTGCCGTTCTGCGAGGTAATCGAGGACGCGTTGCTGGTGAGCGCGGTCGAGGACGAGCTGCCGCTCTTGTAGTTGTTGGCAGCGCCCGCGACCGTCTTCGACTGGCTCGTGGTCTGATCCTGCGAGGCCGTGATGGCGATATTGCCGTTCGTCGAGACGATGCCGAGATTACCGCCGGCCACAAGCGACGAGCCGCCGATCAGCACTCCCTGGCTGCCGGATATGAGGGTGGTGCCACCTGATGTGAGCGACGAGCCCTGCTGGATCTGGCTGGTCGTGGTCGTGATCGTGCCGCCCTGAGACAGGTTCAGACGGTCCTTACCAAGAACGGTATTGTCGACGCCGGCCGAGATGATGCTGACGGAACCGTTCGAGGACAGAACCGATAGGTCACCGCCGACCTTGGCGGAGCTGGCGATGATGTTGACGCCGCTTGCGCCGGCGATGCTGAGATTGCCGCCCGTCGTCACCGTGGTACCGACCAGCGTTTGGACGCCGCCATTGTCCTGCTTCACGGCGCCGACCGTCACGGTCTGGCCGGAGAGCTGCGCGCCGCCGCCGGCGGCCACCTTCGTGCCGGCAAGCGTAAGGCTGCCGACGCCGGCATCCACCTTCAGGCTGCCACCGGCTGTTATGCCGCCATTGGCGGCAACAATCGTCTGGCCGCCGATGTTCATCGTCTGCGCGGCAAGCGTGATGCCGTTTTCGGCATTGAGATTCATGTTGCCGCCGGCAAGGAAGGCCCCGCCATTCGCCTTGATGTCGGTGGCGTTGATGGTCATGCCGTCGGCCGCGGCGATCGCGCCGGAATTGTCGACGGAGCCAGCGTCGATGCTGACGGTATTGCCTGACATGGTGGCGGCAGACGTGGTTTTGGCCCGATCGGCGGCCGAGAGGTAAACGACCGGCACCAGCACCGATGCGCCATCAACGACCTCGGCCTGGTAGATCACCATCGACTCGGTAAGATTGGCCGCTTGCTCGGGAGTAAGCGCCTGGCCGAGGGAAAGACCATGCGCCTCGGCGTAAGCCACGCCATTGTCGAGCAGCGACTTCATCTGATCGGTGGCGTTATCGCCTGGAACGAAGGAACCGGCACCAAGGCCGTTGCCGACCAGCTGCCGCATCTGCTCGTCGACGAGCTGATTGTCGAAATAGGCGTCGCCCAGGAAGGGAACCTTGGTCTCGGGCGTATAGCCGATCCGGTCGATAAAATAGCCGGAACCATAGAACTTCGACACGTCGAGGAAGGCTGCTCGTGTCTCGAACAGGAAGACCTGTCCCGGAACCGTGCCGCCGACACCTCCGGATTGCGGCTTGGCAACCGCTGCGAGCTGAGCACCGTTCGTCTGCAGGATCTGGGTAAGATTACCACTATTGCCGATAGCAGCGGTGAGCTTGCCCATCAGGCTATTGGGGTTGATAGAAGCGCTGCCAGCCGTCAGGGTGTTCGAACCGATCGAGGGGCCGGTCGCCGCCGTCACGCCGTTGCCACCGACCGAGGCGCCGGCGGCGGCCGTCAGGCTGCCGCCACTGATCGAGGCACCGCCAGCCGTCAGGTTGCTGCCGTTGACTGAAGCGCCGCCAGCCACGGTCAGACTATTGCCGCCGATCGACGTCGCGCCGGCGATCGCCAGGCTATTACCATTGATGGCCGGCCCGGAACCGATCGTCGGGCCGCCGCTTGTCAGCGTCGGGCCGCTGCCAGCTGTCGCACCGCTATTGGCGACCACGCCCGTAAGAGCAGCATTGACATTGAACAGGGCACCGCCGGCCGTCATGCTGTTCAAGGCACCAAGCGGATTGTTCGTAGTCGCTGCAGCGTCAATCACCACTTGCCCTGCGATCGAGCCGTTGGAAGCGACGTTGTTGACCGCGCCGGCGGAAATATTGAGTGCGCCCCGCGCCTGGATGACACCCGACAGGACGCCAATGGCCTGGACACTTACCGTGGTCCCGGCCGCCAGATCTTTTGATGGGTCACGTGTGCCGTTGGGGTTGTCCGAATAGGTGAGCGCGGGGTCGCCGCCGCCGATGCAGGGGCGATTGGGACCGCTGCAATCCGGACCGCCCTGCGTCGTGTCGGAAGAAACAACATCCGGGTAATATTGGCAGGGAGTGGAGCTGTCGCAGACGGTCTGGGTGATGCGGTTCAGGGTCGCGCCGTCATTGGTGAGCGTGCCCGCCACCGTAAGCAGCATATTGCCGTCCGACTTGATCGAGCTGTAGGCGTTCCTCAGGTTGGTTGCGTCGATGGTCAGGTCCCTGCCCGCACGGATCTGCGCGGAGGCGCCGGCACCACTGATCAGTTGATCCTCCGAGACGATCTGGGTGACCAGCTGGTCGATGGTCTCCGTCCAACCGTAGGTCGGCTCATGCTGTCCCGAACCGGTTCCACAGCGCGTCTGGCACTCGTAGGTCCTGGTGATGAGATCGTAGGCGCTGAGGACGGCGTTGGAGATCTGCACATTGCGCTGGATCGCCGGTGCCGAGGTCGTGGTGTTGATCAGCGTGTTGGTCAAGATCGACATGCTGCCGCCGGACTGTATGAGCCCGGCGGAATTGACGACAGCGCCATTGCGCTGACCGCCGCCCGGTCCGGCCATGGTAAGGCCGTTGCCGGAAAGGATGGCACCCTGATCGTTGGTGAGCGTGCCGCCGACGAAGAGGTTGGCGTTGTTGCCAGCGAAGACGAGGCCGGAAGGGCTGTTGTAGAAATCGCCTGATATGTTGAAGGTAAGGCTGTTGCCGGCAGCGAGCTGACCGGTATTGGCAAGCGACGGCAGGCTGAGCGTCAGGTCGTGCGCGGCAAGTAATGCGGTATTGGCGTTTGTCGTCAAACCTGCGGCGGAGATCGAGATATCGCCGGAACCACCCGCATTGGTAACAGTGCTGACTTGCGCGTTGGAGAGATCGGCACTGCCGAAGAGGTTGAGCGCCAGGCCGCCGAAGACGAGATTGCTGCCCGACAGGTTGGCCGAGGATGCGTTGACGATCAGCGTGCCGCCGCCCGCTATGCGGCTGCCTCTGGTGCCGGACAGATCCAGCGCACCGGTGTTAAGCGTCAGATTGCCGCCGACGCGGGTAGTGCTCGTGTAAGCAATGGCGCCAGGCGCCGTGAGCGTGGCGTTGCCAAGGCTCTGCAGGCTGGAATAGCCGATGTTCTGCGTTGCACTTGCAGCAAGACTGCCGCCTGACAGCAACGAGTTGGCGTTGATGCTGCCGTTCGAGGCGGCAAGCGTCATCGTGCCCGAGCGCTGCAGCATCAGGCTTCCGCCAGCCGCGGCATTGGTGGCGGCAAAGTCGACGCCGGAAACCAGCGTATCGATCGTCATCGACCGGGCATTGAGATTGATATTGCCGGTCCCCAGCGATTGGCCGGTGAGCGTGATGGCGTTGCCCGCGGCCAGGGCCAGGTCGCCATGGGCGACGGCATTGGCGCTGATATTGTTCGCCGCATTGGCCGTGATGGTCCCGGCAGCAAGGAGGCTGTTGAAAGAGATGTCGCCTGCCGTAGCCGCGAGCGTGAGATTGCCGGCCGAGCCTAGGATGACATTACCGGCTCCCGATTGGTCCATCGCCGCAAAATCGACACCGGCCGCGATAACGTTGCCGCTGACGGCAGATCCGGTCATCGAGACGTTGCTGGCGCCCAGCAGTTGGCCGTTGATCCTGACTGCACCGGGACTGGTGGAAGAGCCGATCGCGACCGCACCGTGCCCCGTGATGTTGCCGCCCGTAAAGGCACTCGCGGCCACATTAAGGTTGCCGGCGACGATCAGCATGCTGGCCGACGCACTTCCGGCGTTAATGGTCAGATCGCCGCTTGGTCCGAGAGCGATGGCGCCGTTTGACGATCGCGCAGTGGTCGCGAAATCGACGCCGGTGACTGCCTGGCCCAGTTGGACGCTCGAACCGGAGAGCAAGACATCGCCGGCACTGAGGAGCTGGCCCGTGACGTTGACGCTGTTGCTGCCCGCAAGGGTAATGTCGCCATGCCCGGTCACAGCGTTGGCCGCAATCGCAGACCCGCTGGCGGCGATGGCGCCGGCTGATAGCATGGTCTGGGCGGTGATGCCCGCAGACGCTGTCAGATTTATGTCGCCGGCGGTTCCGAGCACTATACCGCCGCCGCGGGCACTGGTGGCAGCGAAATCGACACCGGAAATCAAGATGGGCGCATTGATGCTGCCGCCGCTAAATGTGAGATCGCCCGCAGAAATCACCTGATTGGTGGCTGCGAGACTGCCGAAAATATCGACTTTGCCATGACTGGTGATGCTGGCAGCCGCCAGACTTGTGGCTCTTGCCGCGAGATCGCCAGCAGAAAGGATCGTGCCAGCCGTGATATTGCCGGAGGCCGTCAGATTCATGGCTCCCGACGAAGCCAGCACGATATTGCCGCCGGCCGCATTGGTGGCTGCAAAGTCGATGCCGGAGATCAGCGTGGGCGCGCTGATGCTGCCGCCCTTGATCGCGAGGTCGCCTGCGGCCAGGATCTGGTTGCTGACATCGACGTTACCGACAACACCGACTTTGCCATGGCTGGTAATGCTGCTTGCCTGCAGATTGCCGGCATTCGCCGTGAAATCGCCAGCCGACAGGATCGTGCCGGCCGCGGCATTATCCACAACGGTAAGGTTCATGGCGCCGGACGGACCGAGGACGATGTTACCCCCTGCCCTGCTGGTCGCCGTGAAGTCGACCCCGGAGACTAGGAGACCGGCGTTGAGGCTGTTGGCGTTGATCGTGAGTTCACTGGCCGACAATATTTGGCCACTCACATTCACGCGGCCGCTTGCGGCCGTACCGCTTGCCTTCAGATTGGTTTTGCCATGGCTGGTGATACTGCTTGCCGTCAGATCCGTCGCCTGAGCGGTAAGATCGCCGGCCGACAGAAGCGTGCCGACGGTGAGGCCACCCGTCGAGGTGAGCGAGATATCGCCAGTTGATGTTTGCACGATGTTGCCGTTGGCGACAGCCGTTGCGGCGAAGTCGACACCGGAGACGATCGCCCCGGCCGCGATGCTCGGGCCTGAAGCGCTGACGGTTCCACCGCCAAGGATTTGGCCATTGACTGTTGTCGCACCAGCAAGCGCGATATCCTTGTGGCCGGTGACGGTATCGGCCGTCACGGTGGCGGCATTGACGTCGATGTCGCCGGCAGCTTGTATCGTCGATGTAGAGAACCCGCCGCTGAGCTGGGTCGTCAAATCCCCAGTCTGGCCGAGAACGATATTGTCTCCTGCCCTGTTGGTCGCATCGAAATCGATACCGGCGACGATCGTCTGCGCCTCCAGGCTCTGGCCAGTGATCAGGATGTTGCCCGCGCCGAGAACCTGGCCGGCAATGCTTGTGGCACCATTGAGAGTGATATCGCCACGCGCTGTGGCGGCATCCGCAGTCACGGTCGCACCGCTGGCCGAAAAACTGCCGGCCGAGAGCAATGTGCCAGTATTGATACCACCGGTCGAAGCGAGCGTTAGACTGCCGCTTGTCGTCTGTACGATGTTCCCATTGGCGGCTGCCGTTGCGGCGAAATCAACGCCCGAGACAATAGTTCCAGCCTTGATGCTCGAGCCGGAGATGCCAACATTACCGCCACCGAGGATCTGGTGATTAACGGTCGTTATCCCGGAAAGCGTGATGTCCTCATGACCAGTAACGGTATCGGCCGTCACAGTCGCGGCATTGACATTGACGGCACCGGCGGCTTGTATCGTCGATGCCGAGAACCCACCACTCAATTGAGCTGTCAGGTCCCCTGTCTGGCCAACAACGATATTGCCGCCCGACGCGTTGGTCGCAGCGAAGTCGATGCCGGCGACGACCGTTTGAGCTGACAGGCTCTCACCAGTAGTCAGCACATTGCCGGCGCCCAGGATCTGGCCGGTAACGCTGGTAGCGCCGTTGAGCGTCACATCACCATGGGCTGTAACGGCATCCGCATTCACGGTCGAGCCGCCGGCCGACAGCGCACCGGCCGAGAGCAGTGTGCCGGCATTGATAGCGCCGGTCGAAGCCAGCGTCAGATTGCCGCTTGTCGTCTGAACAATATTCCCATTGGCAGCCGCCGTCGCGGCGAAGTCGACGCCCGAGACGATAGTCCCAGCCTGGATGCTCGTGCCGGAGATGCCAATATTGCCGCCGCCAAGCACTTGGTTGGCGATATTCACACCTCCGACTGCCGTGCCGGAAAGGCTAATATCCTTGTGGCCGGTAATCGAGGCTGCTGTGACGGACGCGCCGCCGACGTCGATGGCGCCCGCCGCCTGTATGGTCGGTGCCGCAACGGCGCCATTGACGGCCACGGTCAAATCGCCGGTCTGACCAAGGACGATATTGCCGCCGGCTGCATTGGTGGCATCGAAGTCAATGCCGGAGACAAGCATCTGCGCTGACAGGCTCTGGCCGGTAATCGATATGTTGCCCGATCCGAGGATCTGGCCGGCAACGCTGGTCGCACCATCCAGCGTCACATCACCGTGCGCGGTGACGCCGTCGGCCGCGATGGTCGAGCCGGAGGCGTTCAGTTTGCCAGCTGAGAGCAGTGTGCCGGCATTGATCGAGCCGGTCGACGCAAGCGTCAAGTCGCCGCTTGCCGTCAGAACGATGTTGCCGTTGGCAGCAGCAGTTCTGGCGAAATCGACACCGGAAACCACAGTGCCGACCTTGATGCCTGGACCGGAGATGGCGATGTTACCACCGCCAAGGACTTGACTGGTGACGGTGGTTGAGCCGGACAAGGTGATGTTGCCATGGCCGGTGACGGCATTGGCATTGATGATCGCCCCGCCGGCATTGATGCTGCCGGCGGCCTGCATGGTGGGCGCCGCCACGGTACCGCCGACCGAAATCGCGAGATTGCCAGACTGGCCAAGAACAATATTGCCTCCTGCCCTGTTGGTCGCATCGAGGTCGATACCAGCCACGACGGTTTGGGCGGAAAGGCTCTGGCCGGTGACCGATACGTTGCCGGAACCCAGGATCTGGTCTGTCACCCTGACCGCGCCGCCGAGCGTCACGTCGCCATGCGCCGCGATTCCGTCAGCAGTAACGGTCGAGCCGGAGGCGGTCATATTGCCTGCCGACATTAATGTCCCGGCACCGATGGCGCCCGGCGACGTCAAGGAAATATCGCCGCTCGCCGTTTGGACGATATGTCCATTGGCGGCCGCTGTCCGGGTGAAATCGACGCCGGAGATAATCGCGCCGGCCTTGATGGCAGAACCGGAGAGATTGATGTTGCCGCCACCCAGCACTTGGTTAGTGATGTCAACCGGACCGCTGGTGTCCGCAACGGTGATGTCCTTGTGGCCGGTAATCGCATCGCTGGTGACCGCCGCGGCGCGGATATCGGTGGTGCCTGCAGCTTGAATCGTCGGTGCTGTCACAACGCCGCTGGTCGCGACCGTCAGGTCACCGGTTTGACCCAGAACGATATTGCCGCCGGCGGCGTTGGTGCCGCTAAAGTCGATGCCAGCGACCAAAGTCTGTACCGACAAGCTCTGGCCGCTGATCAGTACATTTCCCGAGCTCAGGATCTGGCTATTGACGTTGATCGCTCCCGCAAGCGTCATGTCCCCATGTGCTGTCATAGCAATGGCGGTGACCGTGGTTCCTGCAGCGCCGAGACGGCCGGCCGAGAGCAGCGTACCGGCATTGATATTACCGGTCGAAGCAAGTGTCAGATCGCCGCTTGTCGTCTGAACAATCTGTCCGTTGGCCGCAGCCGTCCGGGCGAAATCGATGCCGGAGATAATGGCGCTGGCGTTAATGGCGGAACCCACGAGATTGATGTTGCCACCACCCAGCACCTGGTTGGTCACGTTAACGGGACCGCTTACGGCCGAAACGGTGATGTCCTTGTGACCGGTCATCGCGTCGCTGGCGACCGATGCGGCGCGGATATCGACGGTGCCAGCAGCCTGGACCGTCGGCACTGTCACAACGCCGCTTATTGCGACCTTCAGATCACCGGTTTGACCAAGGACGATATTGCCACCGGCAGCATTGGTGGCGCCGAAGTCGAGACCTGCCACAATAGTCTGTGCGGATAAGCTCTGCCCACTGACCAGTACATTGCCGGCGCCCAGAATCTGGCCGCTGACACCGATGACGCCGCCGAGCGTCATGTCGTGATGAGCGGAGATATTGCCGGCGGTGATCGTTGCGCCGTTCGCAATGAGATCGCTCGATGACAGCAATGTTCCGGCGCTGATGGCGCCAGCAGCCGTCAAGGTCAGATTGCCGGTTCCCGCTATCGTCGGGCCAAGGGTGATGCGCCCGCCCGCCGCATCGGTGGCGGCGATATCGACGCCAGAGACAATAGCATCGGCCGCAATGCTCGAGCCGATGATGCCGACATTGCCGCCACCGAGGATCTGGCTCGTGACCTTTACGCCGCCGCTTCCGGCCGTCGCGCTAGTGGCGCCGGAAAGCGTGATGTCCTTCTGGCCGGTGATCGTGTCGACGGTGATGGTCTGGCCGGTGGCGTTGATCGCGCCGGCCGCAAGCACGGTGCCTGCCTGGATGGCGCCAGCGCTGTCGTTGATCGTCAGATCGCCGCTGCCCGCCAGCACGATATTGCCGCCGGTAGCCTTGGTGGCGGCGAAGTCGACGCCCGAGGCAATCAGACCGACGCTGACACCATAAGCGTTGCCATTGATGGTAGTATTGCCGGAGCTGAGTAATTGATTGGCGACGTTGACGCCGCCGACAACGCCGACAGCGCCGTGGCTGGTGATGTTATTGGCCTGCAACAGGGCGGCGTTGACCGTCAGGTCACCTGCCGACAGCAATTTGTCGGCAACGATATTGCCCGCCGTGGCGGTCAAGCCGAGCGTGCCGGACGGACCGAGAACAATGCTGCCGCCGTTCGCATTGGTGGCCACAAAGTCGACGCCAGCGGCGATGGCGCTGGCCTGAAGGGCAGACCCCGAGATCAAGACATTGCTTGCAGCGAGAATTTGGCCGCTGACATCAACACGACCACTCGCCGTATTGACCGCAAGCGCGCCATGGGAGGTGACGCTGCTAGCCGCGAGCGATGCAGCGGCGATTGTCAGACCGTTGGTCGATTGGATATTGCCGGCCGTGACATTGCCTGTCGCGCTCGCATTGAGGCTTCCAGCCGACGCGAGATTGCCGGTCGCGATATTGCCGGCGGTCGCCGTTAGGCCGAGATCACCGCCGGCTGTACCGAGCACCACATTGCCCCTCGGATCAGCACTGGTGGCGGCGATATCGATGCCGGAGATGACCTTGCCGGCTGAAATCGACCGGCCGGCGGCGCTGACGTTACCCTGCGCCTGCACGTTGCCGGCAACGGCAATATCGAGAGCGGCGTTCACGGCAATATTCTGGCTGCTCTGCAACGAGGCGGCCGAGATCGCGCCGGAGGTCGCGGTGAGATTGAGGCTGCCTGCGCTGGTGGTCACGCCGGCAATCGCGATATCCCCCACAGTCGTCGAAAGCGACGCCCCACCACTGCCAGCCGTAACGCTTCCGGCAACAATACCGCCGTCCGAACTCATCTGTACGGTCGTAGCGCTGTTGACATCGCCTGACACGCTCAAGAGGCCAGCGCCACTCGAAAGGACAATGTCGCTATCGGCTGCGACCGTCTGCAGCGTGACACCCTGGTCAGCTTGAATGGCAACCTTCGCCTTCGAAGTCACCTTAGCAGCTGTCACCGTCTGTTTCGACTTGATGCTGACGCCCTGGTTCCCCGACACATTGCCGATCGAGATCTTGCCATCGGCCGATAGCGACAGCTCATCGGCATTGGCGGCCATGTCACCGCTCATTTTGACGCCGGCACCTTTTTCCGTGACGACGACCTTGATGCGGTCCGCTTGCATGGCGCCGAGTGCGGTGCCGTCGATGGCATATTCCGGCGTGCCTGACGTTGCCGTCAGCGCCGTCGACTCACCAGTGGCGTAATTATACTGGCTGGCGCCACCCGTAAGCCGGATGGTCTTGCCGTAGACCGGCGCATTGACATGGATCTGGCGCGAGACGACATCGAACAGATCGACGGCGCCGGGAGCAGCCGCAAAGTTGCCGCCGGTACCTTCGAAGGTGACGTCGCCGCCATTGACGGTGAAGCCGGTAAGGCTACCGTCGGCGCCGATATTCGGCACGCCAGTCGTGAGCGTCGCATGCGGCGTGTTGATGAAGCCGCAGCCGTTGCAGGTTACACCGTTTTGGTTCGCTATAATGACATCGGCCCTGCCCCCAAACACTTCCGTCGGCCCATTCAGCGCCGAGCGGTTGCCTGATGTGACCTCATTGAGAATGACGGAAGCCGGGTTCGAGGCATTGAGGTTCGGATTGCCCGGTGTCACTCCGCCGAGGTTCGAGGTGCCTTGCTCGCCCTTGAAGTTGTTGAGGATCAGACCCTGGGTGCCGACATTGAAATTATCGTATTTGTTGTGTGACAGGCCGGCGGCGTTCGGCGTGACGATATCGATGAGCGGAACGCCATTCGGGGCAGCGCCGACGCTTGGCTGGTTGGCGGCAGGCGCCGATCCGGCGGCGGAGACGGATTGCGCGTTGGCAATTGCGGGCTGAAGAAAGAGAAGCAAGCTTAGAGTGACGGCAAGCGACTGCCGCCCAAGGCGCAGAAGCTGGCTTCGCAGATCAAATGCGACCTCCCCGTCCTTGGCTGCAAGTCGTGATCCAACCAATGCGATCTTCTTGCTCATCACACGCCTTCACTGTGACTGCGCGGCAAGCTGAACTTGCCGCAATTGAAACTAAGCTTGCTGATCGATCGCGACATCCATGGCCACGTGATCAACGCGATTTCAGCCTCTGGCTCATCCGGTCTTTATGACCGG
>Ga0209233_1000772_pt1 | contig 14430 bp, 10 predicted proteins | sample AraplaCL_Cvi_mCL_FD_184269 | JGI IMG/M metagenome (GOLD analysis project Ga0209233, IMG submission 184269) | Arabidopsis root microbial communities from the University of North Carolina, USA - plate scrape CL_Cvi_mCL (SPAdes) (version 2) | ecosystem: Host-associated > Plants > Roots > Endosphere...
CGCTGGTAGTTGTCGAAGATGATGTTCTGCAGCCGGTCCATCACGACGGGATTGAGCGCCGCGAACAGCGCCGTCAGCGTTATGGCAACAACGCCGGCACTGAATACGACGAGCCGGAGGCGCCAGTCGCCCTGAGGTCCCGGCCCAACTCTCTTGTCAGCACGGAACAGCATGACCGCTCAGATTCCCTTGCTCTTCATGGACGCAAGGCTTTGGGCAAGGTTCACGTTCAGAGGTTCTTGGGCTGCAGCGTTCCGGTGAAGGAGCCGTTAATCCCTACTGTTCCAACCGAGTCCGGATTTTCGCCCTGGTAGAGGGGGGCGGTATAGTCGAACCCACCGGAGGTAGCTCCAGCGGTCACGCCCCCCGCATTGTTGAAACTGCCCTGCACGTTGAATGGTCCCGAACCGTAGATGTATGAATCGCCCGCAGGAACATTGGTATAGGCCGTTGCCGAACCACTGTAGGTCGCGGCGCCGGTGCTGTTCGCATCGACTGGACCAACAGGCACTTCCATATTGATGCCGAAGCCCCCGGGCCCATCGCTGGCAGCGAAAGTCGCCTCGCCACCCCCATTGTGCTCGGTGAACGAGTAATAGAGACCGAAGTCACCCGTCCCTGTGAATGAGTTGTAATCGGTGGGCACCACGGAGCCGGTGGCCGAAAGCGTATAGGAAAACTGGCCCAGATAGGTCGCCTCCGAATTCGCAAGATCGGAGTTGTTGATCTGAGCCCAGGTCGTGTCGCTGATCACCGGCTGATTTGGCGGCGTCACGTCGGCCAGCTGCGTGGGGTCGGAGGGCGTCGTCCCTGGCGGCGTCGATCCGGGCGCGGGTGAGGTCTGGTTGAACGCCGTCTCTACTTTCGTGGTGCTGTTATGCGGGGCGCCGCCATGCTGGCCGCCGGGCCCGGCGAGCGCGTGCTGGAAGCTTTCGGTCCAGCCCGGCGGCGTCTTGACGATGGTGAAATGCTGGCCATCGGGGCCGAGCACGATCGAATAGCCGCTCTGGTAGATCCGGCTGAGCTCCTGACCGAAATGGCTCAGCGTGATCGAGTCGCCAAAGATCATGTCGATATGGAACGGCCGCCCGCCATGACCCGAAAAGTCGAGGTCGCTGATGCCGCCCCGAATGCCCACAGTGCCCACCGGGGTGTTGAGCACCGCCCCATCGGGCGATTTAGAGGTGCGACCGCCGATAAACCGGAACACGCCCTTGCCGAGCGTCGCCACGACCTTGGCCGTATTGGCCGAGGGATCGTAGACGAAGGAATCGATGACGATGCTGGAGCTGGGCCCCACCGTGAAGCTCGTCCCGTCCGCCAGCAGGATTTGCAGCAGCCCCTTGCCGTCGGTCTCGATCTTTTCGTTGTGGATCACCTGATCGCCGATGACCATGGTGCGTGAGGCCTTGCTCGGCTCTATGCCCATTGCCGACTGGTTGACCGCCGAGGCGACGCCGACCGATTGCGCCACCGCCCCGCTCGTCCCCAGCAGCGCCAGTAGTCCGCAGATAAGCACAACGCTGGAGCGCATTTCGCTGATCCTAAAAGCTTTTCAGCACCGCCAACGAACCGCTGGCGTTGTTGTAGGTGTAAAGGCCATAGTTCGATAGCGCGCGGCGATAGCCCACCGTCGCAATCGCCGACCAGGTGGGCGCAATCGGTACCGTCAGCACCCCTTGCACGAACGCCTCGTGGTCGTGGCGCGCGTCGGTGGCCGAGAATGTCGGATCGGGCGTGTCGTATTTCCGCTCCAGCAGCCCGCCGGACAGGTCGGCCGACCATGGGCCGGAGCCGAGCGGGATCGGCCGTGGGAAGCGCACGGTCACCCCTGTCGTAACGCCTACTTCCCAGTCGGCGTCCTGGCCGATTTCGGCCAGCTTTCGTTCCCAATACGTCGCCGCGTTGATCGACAGGATCGGATTGATCTCGTGCTGAACGTCGACGCTCACGCGCGTCCGCCCGCCCGTCATCGAGGAGACGTCAGGTCTCAGGTCGGAATCCATGAACTCTTCGTAGCGGAAATCCACGCGGGCATGGGCCGTCGTCAGCGGGTCGAAGCTATGGGTCGCCACCGCGCCGAGGCCGAGCGTATAGAGGTAGGGATCGCCGCGCAGCCGCACTGCCCCGGCGATACCGTGGATGCCGAGCGTCGCGTTCGACAGTCCGAACCGCCCCAGGTTGAAGACCGGGCCGGCCTGTACCTCGCCGGCAAGCGTGTTGAGCTCGTCGTGCTTGTCGTAGAGCGAGCCGTAAAGGTTCACGTCCGCGTCCAGCCGGTCGCCCTGCGACTGAAGATCGTGCGTAAAATGCATCGTCGCCGCCGCGAAGCCATTGGCGTCCGGATCGGCTTGCGCGGTGCTGTTGAGTTCGAACGGCACGTTGTTGAGGTAGATCCAGGGGCTGCCTGCGCCGCCATTGGCGTTGCTCTGGTAGCGGGCGCCGAACATCAGGCTGCCGAGCGTCCTGTCGGCGGCCGTTTGCACGTCGGCGCCGGACAGATAGGCCGCCGCCTGCGCCTTGAGCTCGGGGGTGGCGTCGGGCGCTTCAGAGGCCGACTTGAAGTAGGCGGAAGCGACGTCGTACGAGCCGAGCCGGAAATAAAGCATGCCCAGTTCGAAATTGAGCCGCGCCAGCTTCGGTGCAAAGATCAGCAGCCGTTCCAGCGTCGAAATGGCGCCCTCGATATCCCCGGCCTGGGACGACAGCTCGGCATATTGCAGCGCGATATCGACATTGCCCGGATCGGCCAGCATCTTCTGGAACAGCATGTGCCGGTTCTCGGGCGTCGGCGCGAGGCGCGCCGCGGGGACGAGGCTCTCGGGGACAATCGGGGCTGCCGTCGCGGCCGGGGCGTTGGCGCCGAGGGCAGCGGCCAGCGCCACAGCCAGGGCAAGGATTTGCCTCCCCGCCCGCCAGAGCCGGGCCGGGGGATGGTCGAGCCGAGCCCGCAACACGTGTGACCAGCCAGTTGACACGCTTCGCCCCCGAAACAACAACGCGATACCAGTCGCCCAGAATATGCACAAACGGCTACGAAGGTGTAGCAGCGCCGTCTGTTCTAGGCGTAACGTTACAGAAAAATACTAAACACTTCGCCATGAAGCAGCGCAAGCACACGGCGTTGATTCGTTCGCGTTGGCGCTTTCGGTGACTCATCGGCGCAACAATCTGGCCGCTCTGTCGCGTTGCGACACTTTCCTGGCGGAAGCAACGACGATTGTCAGCCGATGATCGATAGAACAATGGAAATGCAGACTGTCACATTGGCAGTCAACCGCCGCTGGAACGTCCCGAAATAAACTCGAGCGGCCGTATGGATGCTTCCGCGGTTACAATGCGCCAATAACTGTCGCTTCATCCCGCGCAGGAGATGGACAGTCGCTCAGGGCCGTCGCGGCTTGTCGGCCAGTATCTCATGATAGAGGCTCACGTAATCTTCCGACATCTGCTCGGCGGTAAACAGGGCTTTCGCCCGGGCACTGGCAGCCGCGCCGTAGCGGGCCGTCTGCGCCGGGTCCGCCCACAGCCGGTTCATGGCGGCAGCGAGCGCGCCGGCGTCGCCGGGCGGAATGACGAGCCCGGTTTCGTTGTCGCGATTGACGTAGCTGGTGCCGGTGCCGACTTCGCAGCTGATCATGGCCTTGCCCGCAACCGCCGCCTCGAGCAGCGCCACCCCGAACGCCTCGGAGCGTAGATGCGAGGGAAAGACGAAGGCATAGCTGAGCTTGAGCAGGGCGGCCTTGTCGGCATCGCTGACCGCGCCCAGCGCTACCAGATTGGGCAGCCCGGCGGCCGCGAGTTCGTCGCGCATTTCGCCATCCCCGGCGACGACGACGGGCAGCCCGGTTTGCCGCGCCGCCTCGATGAGGAAGGCGAGGCCTTTATAGTACCGCAAGGCGCCGACGAAGAGAAAGAAGGGTTGCGGCAGCCGCTCCCGCCATTTCGCCAATGCTTCTTCGGGCGGCGCGATGATCCCTGCAGGATCGATGCCAATGGGGATGACGCTGGTCTTGGCCCTGTACCGGCGGAGCACCTGGCTCGTTTCGAGGTAATTGGGAGAGGTGGCGACGATCCGGTCGACCTCGCCCAGGAACCGATGCATCAGGGGCGAATAGAAGGGGCGGAGACGCCGCTGCCGCACCACGTCGGAGTGATAGGTGACGACGGTCCCTGTTTTCACCCGACAGAACAGGTGGGCCAGGTCCATGACTGGCCAGGGGAAATGATAGTGGACGATGTCGGCGCTTGCCGCCAGATGAGCGAACCTGGCGAAGAACGACACCGACAGGCCGGTTGAGGCGATCTGGATATCCCGCCGCGCCTTATGGGCGAAGTGACTGCCGACCTGCACGCTGTTGCGGCGCGGATCGTCGCTGAGCGACAGCACTTCGACGGAAATGCCGCGCGCTGCCGAGCCCTCGGCCAGCTCCCAGATCACCCGCTCGATGCCGGTAAATGAGTCCGGCAAATAGGTCTTGAAGACATGCAGCACACGCACGGGGGCAGCCTATGGCAGCAAAAGGCGGCCCGGGCAAGTCGCCGGGACCCACGCTTGCCCCACCTCCATTTCGAGCTGCAAGATCGCAGGCCGAGCCGCGTGGGACCGGTTCAGCGCAACGCGGCAGGCCCGACGCTACCTGATGCGCTGGCCGGCCGCGTCGAACAGCAGGGCAGAGCCCGGCTCGAACCGGGCGGTCAGCTGGTCGCCGGATTTGAGCCCCCGGCCGTCCGGGACCGCAATCGTCAGCAGTCCGCCCTGGCCGTAGCGCGCATAGGCGTAGGTCTCGCTGCCGAGGTGCTCGATCATCTCGATCTCGACCACCAGTTGCGCCGAGCCGGTGCTGTTGAAGTAGGTGGGCCTGAGGCCGACCGTCACCGCCGTGCCGTCGGCCGGCGCGTTCTTGAGGCCGGAAAGAGCGACGACCTGGCCGCCGTGATCGGGCAACCGCACCGCGGCGCCGCCATTTTCGATGATGCCGGGGAGGAAATTCATCTTTGGCGAGCCGATGAAGCCGGCCACGAACAGGTTGTCGGGATCGTCGTAGAGCTCGAGCGGCGTGCCCACCTGCGCCACCGCGCCATCGCGCAGCACGACGATCCTGTCGGCCAGCGTCATCGCCTCCACCTGGTCGTGCGTGACGTAGATCATCGTGGTCGCCAGTTCCTTGTGTAGCCGCGCGATTTCGATGCGGGTGTGGACGCGCAACTCGGCGTCGAGGTTGCTGAGCGGCTCGTCGAACAGGAACACTTCGGGATGCCGGACGATGGCTCGGCCGATCGCGACGCGTTGGCGCTGGCCGCCCGACAGCTGACCCGGCCGCCGGTCGAGCAGCGGCCCCAGTTCCAGGATGCGCGCCGCCTCCTGCACCTGCTTTTCGATCTCGGGCTTGGCGACACCGGCAAAGCGGAGCGCAAACCCCATGTTCTCCCGCACCGTCATGTGCGGATAAAGCGCGTAGGACTGGAACACCATGGCGATGCCGCGCCGCGATGGGTCGAGATCGTTGACGCGCTTGCCGCCGATCTCGAGGTCGCCCGAGCTGATCTCCTCGAGCCCGGCGATCATCCGCAGCAGAGTCGACTTGCCGCAACCGGAGGGGCCGACGAAGACCACGAACTCCTTGGACTGGATATCGAGATCGACCCCCTTGATGACCTCGAGGCTCCCGAACGACTTGCGTACGCCACGCAGCTTCAGTCCGCTCATCCGTCCCCCCTCAATCCGCCTGCAGCGTAATCGTGGTCGTACCGAACCGCGGGCTCGTCACCTTGACCATGATGGCGCCGGCGGTGCCGGTCGTTTCCAGCCAGAACCCGGTCGAGCCGCCCCTGAGCGGCACCAGCGCCGGGCCGATGCGGCGCCCGGCTCCCGATACTTCGATCTCGACCGGCTCCATCAGGAAGGGCAGCTTGCGGCCCACCTGGTCGAGCGCGCGCACCATCACCCGCGTGCTGTCGCGCCCTGCTGCTCCCAGACGCTCGCGATCCGCCACCACGGCCAGCGTCGTGGCGACCGGGTCGGCGGCGAGGCGCACCTCCTTGACCGGCTTGCCGTCGATATAGCCGACGATCAGGCCATCCTCCCATTTCATCCCCCACAGACCGAGTTCCTCGGCGCTGAAATGGCGGCGGTCGATGACGACCGGCGGGTGGGGCAAATGCGGGAAGCTCTCGCGGTCGGGGCCGATGTGCTTGCCCGGATTGCTGCCGTAGCGCAGTTCGACCTCGTCGCAATTGGTCAAAACCATCAGCGGCAGGACGCCGCCGATATTGCGCTCGCCGCGGGCCCAGAAGGTGACCGGCTCGAGCACGACTTCCTCGCTCGGCTCGCACTGGCTGGCATAGGCGAAGGCGGCGAATTTGGGCTCGCGGAACATGTCCATGACGCCGTGGTGGCAGAGGCGGTCGCCCGAGCCGAAATCCTTGTGCGTGTTGTAGTCGAAGGCGCACCAGCCGATAGCGCCCGAAATCGAGGCGTCGCCATGGGCGGCGTTCATCACCTCGAGGTGCCGGCGGACATGTTCGGCCTGCCGCTGCTCCTGGTCGAAGCTCTTGGTCGGGTACATGTGCCCGCCATATTCGGTGATGAGGTACGGCACCTTGCGGTCTAGGCCCGTCGTCTCATTCTGCGGCCTGAGCGCGGTGCGAGGCCGGTTGCCGCCCAGTTCCTCGTTGCCGAGGATGAAGTCGTTCATTGTGTAGACGTCTTCGAGGAATTCGCTCTCGCTGATGTAGCGGATGCCGCCGGTCTGCCGGGTCGGATCGAGTGCCCGGGCAGTGCGGTTCGTCTCGGCATAGAAGTCGTGGTTGTCCTGCGACTCGTTGATGCGCACGCCCCACATGACGATCGAAGGGTGGTTCCAGTCGCGCGTCACCATGCGGCGGACGTTCTCGATGGACTCGGCTTGCCACGCCTTGCCGCCGATGTGCTGCCAACCCGGGATTTCCTCGAGCACCAGCAGGCCCAGCCGATCGCAGGCATCGAGGAACCACGTCGACTGCGGATAGTGCGACGTGCGCACGATGTTGCAGTGGAGTTCGCGCTTGACGATCTCGGCATCGCGCTCCTGCGCCGCCCGGCCGAGGCCATAGCCGACATAAGGAAAGGACTGGTGCCGGTTGAGGCCGCGCAGCTTGACCGGCCGTCCGTTGAGCCTGAAGCCTTCGGCGGTGAACTCGGCGGTGCGGAAGCCGAACTGCGTCGCGGTCGCATCGGTGCCATGCGGCGTCTCGACGGTGACTTCGAGGGTGTAGAGCTGCGGGTCTGCGAGGTCCCAGAGCGCGAGGCCCGCAAGGTCAGCCAACGTCAGGCTGGTGCTGGGGTCGCGGATGTCGGCATTGGTCTTGGCAATCGCCTTGCCGCTGCTGTCTTTCAGCGCGACCGTCACTTTGCCGACGAGCAGCAGCGATTGCGGGTTGGCGAGGTCGACACGCACCTGCACCGTCTTCCGGGCCGCGAGGGCGTCGGGCGTCTCGATCTTGACGTTGCCGATCGAGACCGGCGCTGTCACGCGCACCCAGGCGTCGCGATAGATGCCGGCATAGGTCAGGTAGTCGATTGTCGCGCCGAAGGGCGGAATCTCGGGATTCTCGCTGCCGTCGATCTTGACCGCGATGAGGTTGCTGCCCGGTTTGACCTTGCCCGTCAGCCGCACTTCGAACGGCGTGTAGCCATCCTGGTGCGCGACGACCCGCTCGCCATTGAGATAGACCACCGCGTCGGCCATGGCGCCGTCGAAGACCAGCGCCACCTCCTGTCCGGCCCAGGCCGGATCCGCGTCAAAGGCCTTCTGGTAGGTGAAAGCGTGCTGGTAGGTGCGTTCGTCAAAATAGCTGAACGGCAGCTCGACCGCATTGTGCGGCAGGCTGATCGCCTGGCCGGGCTGCAGGGTGCGGGTCAGCGCCTCCGAAAACCCGTCGTGGAACACCCAACCATCGTTGAAACCGCTGACCGAACGCATAGAGAACCTTATTTGACCGAGCCGAGGAGCCCCTGCACGAACTGGCGCTGCAGGAGGAAGAAAATGACGAGGGTGGGGAGCGTGGCGAGCACGGTGCCCACCAGGATCATGCCGTAGTCAGGAGTGTAGGCCGAGGTTAGCGCCGAGACGACCAGCGTCACCGTCTTGTTCTCCGGCGTGTTCAGCACGATCAGCGGCCAGAGGTAATTGTTCCAGTTGGCCATGAAGACAATGATCGTCGCCGCGGCATAGGTGGAGCGCATCACCGGCAGATAGATGAAGATGAAGATCTGCCATTCCTTGAGCCCGTCGACCCGCGCCGCGTCTCGCAGCTCGGACGGGAAGGCCTTCGTCGCCTGCCGGAAGTAGAAGATGATGAAGATCGAGGCGATGCCGGGGAGGATCACCGCCATCCAGGTATTGGTGATGTGCATCGCCGAGATCATGACGAACAGCGGCACCATGAGCGCCGCGAACGGGATCGACAGCAGCAGCAGCAGGAAGGCGAAGATGCGTTCCCGGAAACGCGAGCGGAACATCTCGAAGCCGTAGCCGGCGAGCGATGAGATCAGCAGCGTCAGCACCGAGCCGACAACCGCGATCAGCGCCGAGTTCCAGAACACCCGCGGCACATCGACGGTGGCAAAGAACGTCGCGATGTTGGTCGGAAGAAAGTCGCCGAAGGTGGCCTTGCCGGTGACGACGTCGGCCGAGCGGTTCGTCGCGCCGACGATCATCCAGTAGAACGGGAACACCGAAACGAAAGCGGCGATGCTCAGCAGCAGGTAGACGATGGCGCGGCGGATCAGGGCAGGGGCGTTCATTTGGCCGGCTTCCGGTCGCGCGCGATGACGAACTGGAGGAAGCTCAGGATCCCCACCATGACCACGATCACCCAGGACACCGTGGCCGAATAGCCGAAGCTGGGCATGAACTTGAACGTCAGGTTGTAGATGTAGAGCGACAGCGTGACGGTCGAGTCCGAGGGGCCGCCCGTGCCGGCGGTGAAGTTGTAGACCTCGTCGAAAAGCTGCAGCGTGCCGATGGTCGAGATCACCGTTGTGAACAGGATCACCGGCTTCAGCATCGGGATGGTGAGGTAGCGAAAGCGGGCCCAGGCCGGCACGCCGTCGATGCGCGCCGCCTCGTAGATCGAGCGGTCGATGTTCTGCATCGCCGCGAGGTAGAACACCATGTTGTAGCCGGTCCAGCGCCAGGTGATGGCGAGGATGATGACCACCTTGGCCCAGAACGGATCGGCCAGCCAGGCGATGGGGCTGCCGATGATGTGCACCGCAAGCAGCGCCTTGTTGATCACCCCGTCGGTGGCGAACATCGATTTGAACAGTGTCGAATAGGCGATCAGCGAGGTGACGCAGGGCAGGAAGATCGCCGTCCGGAACAGCCCGCGCAGCCGCAGCGTCGGATCGTTGAGCGCGTTGGCGAAAACCAGCGCCAGCAGGATCATGATCGGTACCTGCACGAAGAAGAAGATGCAGGTGTTGACCAGCGCCCGAATGAACACCGGGTCCTTGGTCAGCCGGACGATGTTGGTGAAGCCGCCGAAGCTGAAATTCATGCCCTTGCCGACCTGGAAGCTCATCCAGAGCGACCAGATGATGGGGTAGATCATGAAGAGGCCGAGCAGGATCAGGGCGGGCGCGACGAACAGCCACCCGTTGATCTGCTCGCTCCGCCCGAGGCGTGCCTGTGCCAACTGCTCCCTCTCCCTGAAGGACTTCGACCTGCGGCGAATGCCGCGCAATCCACAAGCCGGCGCGGCGGCCGGATTCTGGATTTCGCGGGGTGCGCGGCGCCGGGGATGTCCCCGGCGCCGCCAGCCCGTTACTGCATCTGCTGCGCGGCCTGGTCGTTGATGGCCTTGAGCGCGTCATCGACGCTGCCGCCCTTGGCGATCGCCGGCAGCTGCGCCACCACGGCGGCATCCACTTCGGCCGTGAAGGTGCCGTAGGAGACGCTGGGAATCTTGGCCTGCCAGTCGGAGAAGTTCTGCCACACCGGCTCGTTGCCGAAGAAGGCGTCGGACGACTTGTAGGCGTCGCCCTGGGCCGCCGGCAGCCAGGTGCTGAAGGCGCCCTGACCGACGAGGATCTTCTGGTAGAAGTCCTTGTCACCGGCCCAGACGGTCTTCAGGAAATCGACGGCGGCGTCCTTGGCCGGGGCCGAAGAGAGCACGTACCAGCTCGAACCCCCTTCGTTCGAATAGCCCACCGCGCCGTCGACGCCGGCGAGCTTCGGAATCGGGGCGACGCCCCACTTGCCGGACTGTTCGGGCTTGGACTTGATGGTGCCCACCATCCAGACGCCGTCGATCGTGCCGACGGTGTCGCCCGAGGTGAAGGCACCGGTGAAATCGGTCCAGCCGCTGACCGGCTTGACGATGTCGGCCTGCCAGATCTTGGCGTAGGTCGTCAGCGCCGCCTTCAGCGGGGCGTTGTCGAGGATGTCGAGCTTGCCATCGGCAGTGAAGTACCACTTGCCGGCCGACTGCATCATGATGCGGATCAGGCCGTCGCCGTTGAGGTCGAGGCCGAAGAGGTTATGGCCGGTCTTGGCCTTCACCGCCTTGCCGATCTCGATCAGCTTGTCCCAGTCGATACCCTGCAGGTCGGCGGCCTTGTAGCCGGCCGCATCGAGGTAGTCGGTGCGGTAGAACAGGCCCGTAACGCCCGAGTCGAAGGGCAGCGAGTAAGCCTTGCCGTTGATGGTGGCGGCGGCGACCTTGTACTGCGCGAACTGGGACTCGTCGATCGAGTCGCCGAGCGGCGTGAAGGCGTTGGGGAACGACTGCAGGTATTTCTGCGCCACGTCGTCCTGGATCAGCACGATATCGGGCAGGCCCTGGGTGTTGTTGGCGAGCAGCTGCGTCTGCAGCTTGGCCCGGATGTCGTCCTGCGACATCGAGTCGTCGATCTTGATCGTGACGTCCGGGTGGGCCTTGTTGTAGCTGGCGGCCGCGGCGCGCATGGCGGCGCCGTTGAAGTTGGTGTCCCAGCACCAGATGTTGACGGTGGTTGCGGCCATGGCCGCCGAAGCGCTGATCATGCTGGCGCCGACTACGGCAGCACCCAGCACGCGGCGCCACTGAGTGGCGAAGCGAGTCATGATTTCCTCCCAAGTAGCGAGGCGCGGTTTCCTCCCTGCCTCTGCCGACATTGTTAGCCGGCCCGGACGGGGAGCGCAATCTTCAGTAAATATTTATTCGGCAGCATTTGCAGCACGTTGCCGTGTGCTCCCCCGCCAGACGATCTGCACGCCCATCACGACCGTCTTGGCGATGTCCCGCCCGGCAACGCGCTCGACCAGCAGATCGACCGCGGTCTGGCCGATTTCCTCGGCTGGCAGATGGATGGTCGACAGTGGCGGACTGAGGAATTGGGCGGCGGAAATGTCGTTGAAACTCGCCACCGCCACGTCCCCTGGGATCGACAGCTCGAGCTCATGCGCCGCCCGATAGACGCCAACCGCAATGTTGTCGTTGCAGGTCACGATGACGTCCGGGCGGGTCTCCTGTCCGAGTAGCCGCATGCCGATGCGATAGCCGGTCCGCTCGGTGTTGCGCCCCTCGCTCCGTTCGGTCGCGCACCAGGAGGGGTTGAAGCGGTGATGCGCCTCCATCCAGTCGATGAAGGCCCGGCAGCGCATCTCGCCGAAGGGATCGGCGCTGGTTTCCTCGATCCAGCCGGCAAAGCCGATGCGCTGGTAGCCCATCGCGGTCAGCGCCTCGAGCAGCTTGTGCATCGCCGCCGGCAGGTCGGCCTTGACGCTGTCGAGATCGTCGTCGCAGGGCGTGGTGTCGGCGAATACCACGTGCCGGTTGTGCCGCCTGAGCCAGGCGATCTCCTCGGCATTGTGGACGCCGATGGCGATGACGCCCGAGGCCGCCTGCAGCAGCGTCCCCTCGGGCATCGAGTCGGTGTGGTAGACTTTTACCGTCTCGAGCTTCAGCGCCTGGCAGCGGCTTTCGATGCCGAGCCGCAGCCCGACATAATAGGGGTCGATCAGTTCCTGGTCGGGGCGCAGGAAGTGGACCAGCGCCACCTTGTTCGCCGCCTGGCTGGCGCGGTTGCGGGCCCGGGGCGTCGCATAGTTCATCGCCTCGGCCGTCTCGATGATCGCCTGCCGCTTCTGCGGGGCCACCGACAGCGTCTGGTCGAAGTTCAGCACCCTCGATACCGTGGCGCTCGACACGCCGACGGCCTTGGCGATTTCCCGGATGGTGACCATCGCTCCTCACAGGGGCCGGCGAAGCGGGAGCCGGCCCGGGCACGCGCGGTCCTTGGTTCTGGCCAAGGATCCGCCGTGCTGAAGTAAATATTTACCGGCGAGCCTACGACGACCCGGGCAAACGTCAAGCCGCTTCAGCGCATCCGGCCGAAGGCACCTAGCTGGCGCTCAGCAAAGCCCGTCGGGGCCGGCGCGTCAAGCGACCGCCAGCCCCTGCATCAGTTCCAGCGCCTGCCGGTCGAACAGCCGGCGATAGATGCCGCCGTGCTGGATCAGCGCCTCGTGCGTCCCTTCTTCGGCGATGCGGCCATGGTCGAACACCAGCAGCCGATCGAGTGCCCTGACGGTCGACAGCCGGTGCGCGATGACGAGGGTGGTGCGCCCGGCCATCAGGCGCTCCATTGCCTGCTGGATCAGCACCTCGGATTCCGAATCGAGACTCGACGTCGCCTCGTCGAGGATCAGGATCGGCGCTTCGGCGAGGAAGGCGCGGGCGATCGCCACGCGCTGGCGCTCGCCGCCCGACAGCTTGATGCCGCGCTCGCCCACCAGCGTCTCGTAGCGGCGCGGCAGTTGCGAAATGAACTCGTGCGCGTTGGCGAGCGCCGCCGCCCGCTCGATCTCCTCCCGGCTGGCGCCGGGGCGGCCATAGGCGATGTTTTCGGCCAGCGACCGGTGGAACAGGATCGGCTCCTGCTGCACGATCGCGATCTGGCCCCGCAGCGACGCCTGGGTGAAGTCCCGCACGTCGGTGCCGTCGATGGCGATCCTGCCGCCGGTGACGTCGTAGAGCCGCTCGATCAGTTTCACGAAAGTCGATTTGCCCGACCCCGAATAACCGACGAGCCCGACCCGCTCGCCCGGCCGGATCGAGACGTTAAGGTCGCGATAGAGCGCGGTCTCGTGCTGGCCGTAGCGGAAATCGACGTGTTCGAAGGCAACCGCGCCGCGCGTCACCGGAATTGCCCGGGCGTCGGCCTGGTCTTCGACGCCGAGCGGCTGGCGATGGATTTCGACCAGTTCCTCCATGTCGTTGACCGAGCGCTGCAGGTTGCGGACATGCACGCTGACATCCCTGAGATAGCCTTGCAGGACGAGGAACGAGGTGATCACGAAGGCGATGTCGCCGGCCTTCGCCGCCCCTTGCTGCCAGAGCAGCAGCCCGGCGCCGACGATCGAGCCGCGCAGCAAGACGAGCAGCACGCCCTGCAGCGACCCGGCGGCGGTGCCGCGCACCCAGGTGCGGCGGGTGCGCACCCGCCATTTGTCGATCACCCGTCCCAGCCGGCGCTCTTCGCGCTCTTCGGCGCCGAATGCCTTGACCACCGCATTGCAGCTGATCGCGTCGGCCAGTGCACCGCCCATCCGCGTGTCCCACAGGTTGGCAAGGCTCGCCGCCGGCGCCACGAAGCCGAGCGACATGCCTACCGTCGCCACGACATAGACGATCGAGCCGATACCCGTGACGACGCCCATCACCGGCCAGAACGAGCCGAGGAGGATCGTCGTGCCCACCAGCATGACGAGGGTGGGCATCAGGGCGATCAGCAGGGTGTCGTTCAGCAGGTCGAGCGCGAACATGCCGCGGGTAATCTTGCGCACCGTGGAGCCGGCAAAGCTGTTGGCGTGCCAGTCGGTCGAGAAACGCTGCACGTGCCGGAATGCGTCGGCAGCGATCTCCGACATCATCCTGAGCGTCAGCACGATGAGCGAGCCGAACGCGAGCTGCCGCAGCACCACGCCGGCGAGGCCGAGCCCCATCAGCACCGAGAAGGCTTCGATCGCCGCGTTCCAGGCCACTTGATCGCTGGCGAGGCCGCCGGCGACGGCTTCCACCAGACGGCCGGAAAACAGCGGCGTGGCGATATCGGCGAGCGTCGCGGCGAGAAAGAACGCCGCAATGCCGGCAATGCGCAGCGGCTGGCGCTGCCAGTGCCGGAAGGTGAAGCCCAGGACGCTCTGAAAGCTGCGTCCGCGCAGGTCGAGTTTGAAGCGAGCCATATTTCGTTTCCAGCCGCAGGAGCAGCGCTGGTCCCAGAAAAAAAGGAAAAAAGGTTGCCGCTGAACGGGCATGACGGCCCGGAACAAGCACGGCGATGACGGAGGAGCCGAGAGGCGGGGACGGCGGGGCGCGAACCTACGGTCGGGCCATTCCCCTACAGGGGGCGTCGGTAAAGTATTTCATCAATGCCCTCCCTGCTGAATGCTAGAATAGACG
>Ga0209233_1000774_pt1 | contig 14413 bp, 9 predicted proteins | sample AraplaCL_Cvi_mCL_FD_184269 | JGI IMG/M metagenome (GOLD analysis project Ga0209233, IMG submission 184269) | Arabidopsis root microbial communities from the University of North Carolina, USA - plate scrape CL_Cvi_mCL (SPAdes) (version 2) | ecosystem: Host-associated > Plants > Roots > Endosphere ...
GAGACGGGCGCGGATTCCCAGCAGCCTCCTCAGTCTCACTCTATTGCGGTTGAAGCGGATGCTTGGCATCTTCGGTCCCCTACCCCAGTCCGTGAGGGTACGGGGAAGGGTTCAAAAACCCTTTCTCGAAGTCGGTAAAAATGCACATAAGTCCGTAAATTTGCGATGGCTGAAGCCGATGGCGCCTGACAAACCCGCCAATTTAACCCACTCTTCACCAACCGCGTTCGCGGCGGTCGAGCAGGAGATCGCGCGCGCCTGCGCGGATGCGCGCCGCGACCGGGCCGCTGTGACCCTGATCGCGGTCTCCAAGACCTTTGGTGCTGACGCCATTGCGCCTGTGATCGCGGCGGGCCAGCGCGTGTTCGGCGAGAACCGCGTCCAGGAAGCCAAGGCCAAATGGCCGGAGCTGATCGGGGCCCATCCCGACATCAAGCTGCATCTGATCGGGCCGCTGCAATCCAATAAGACCAAGGAGGCGGTGGCGTTGTTCGACGCGATTCACTCCGTCGACCGGCCGAGCCTGTGTCAGGCGCTGGCCAAGGAGATCGCGGCACAGAAGAAACATCCGCTGCTGTTCGTTCAGGTCAATACCGGCGAGGAACCGCAGAAGGCCGGCATCGCACCCGGCGACGCGGACGCTTTCATCGCGAGCTGCCGGGACCGCTACGGCCTGACGATCTCCGGCTTGATGTGCATTCCGCCGGTCGATGAGGCGCCGGGACCACATTTCGCGCTAACCGCGAAGATCGCCGCGCGCAACGGGCTTAAGCATCTGTCGATGGGCATGAGCGCGGACTTCGCCACCGCGATCCAGTTTGGCGCCACACACATTCGCGTGGGCTCGGCGATCTTCGGCCATCGTTGAGTCGAACTCTCTCCGTCGTCATTGCGAGCCACCCGGTCCGCGCAAAGCGCGGCCGGATGACAGGCTACGCGAAACAATCCAGAATCGGAGACTGAGAAAAACGGCTGGATGGCTTCGTCGCTCCGCTTCTCGCGATGACGGAATTCTTTACGCAAACCTCACCGACACCTGTCCGAGCGCGCCGAAATCAGCCTGCATCGTGTCGCCGACCCTGATCGGCAAGGGCGGATGGCAGGTCCCGGTCGTCACCACCTCACCTGCGCGCAGGGTGAGGCCGAGCGTACGCAGCTCATTGGCGAGCCAGGCCAGCGCGACCCTGGGATCGCCGAGCACGTTCTTGCCGTGGCCGACATATCGCTGAGCGCCCAGCGTGATCACCGGCTTCTCCTCCATAAGATCGATCGCGCGCCAGTCGACGGTCGTCGGCGCGCCGAGCACGAACAGATGCGCGCAGGCATTGTCGGCAATGAGTTGGGCCTCGCCGACCACGGTGAAATCGGCAAAGCGCGAGTCCGGAATCTCGATTGCCGGATGCAGCGTGCCGACAGCAGCGAGAACCTCGTCCATGCCAAAGGGTGCCTCGCGCGGCGGCAGATCGGTTTGCATGCGGAAAGCAAATTCCGGCTCGGCCACACACATCCCGATGCCGGCCATCGATGCCGCGCCGCCGTCGGCAATCACGGTCTCGGCCAGGATGCGGCCGGCCAAGGGACCTGCAACATTGATATGGCGCTGGCCGGCCTCGCTGGTGGCCGCGATCTTCCAGCCGAACAGAGGTGCGCCAGACTGCTTCTCCAATTCCGCTTGGATGGCGTAGCCTTGCGCGCGGTCGTGCGGCCGTATTGACGACGGCAGGTTGGCGAGCTTGGTGCCGTGCCGCCATTGATCGCGAAGCGCGGCGGATGCGGCCGCAATCTGCTTGACGTCGAGCATGGCCGTCTCTCCCCTATTACTCCCGGCTTCTCGCGTCCGGAGGTCCCATCGGTGACTAAGAACTATTCGATGATGATCTTGGTCCGTGGCCCGAGCCGTTGCAACAGCTGCAGCATCGCAGATCGGGTCATCGCAACACATCCGGCAGTCGGAGCGAATTGCGCTCGGGCCAGATGCAGGAACACGGCGCTGCCGCGGCCGGCAATGCGCGGCCGCGTGTTGTGGTTGATCTCGATGATGAAGTCATAGAGGTGATCGTCACGCCGGAGCCGGTCGCCACCTTGATCAGCCGCGAGCTGGACCGGCTGATTGTAATGCTGGTCAGCTGGATCCTCGCACCAGGCATCGCGCGAGCCGATGATGCGGACGGGCAAAAAGGTGCGTGGCCGGGCGTGGCGGTCGGCGCGCCACCACAGCCGGCGCGGACGGAAGGTGCCCCGCGGGGTGCCGCCGTCGCCTTCGCGCTTGTTGGCCAGGATGCCTCCGCGGCCGAGCGCGACCGGAATCATGTGCCCGTCCATATCGAGCCAGCCACGCTGCCGATTCCCCGCGGCATGGTGAATCCGGATCGCCGCCAGCGGTCGGTTCATCTTGTAAGAGCTTGTAATTACGGATTTTTTCACCAGACCCCCGCTGCCTGCCAAAAGCCTTAATGTCGGCAAATGGTCTGCCGCATTACAGGACATTCATCTGAATGCCCCTGGATTCTGGAGTAGACTGGTTTCGGCTGTAAGCTGATTTCGGCTTGTGAATCAGTAATGGACGCTTACTTCAAGACGAAATGAGGCTTATTAGCCTTGTTTGGCAGCGTTGACGGCGTCCGCGGGACTTGTCCCAGCGCCAGCAAGAGGATTGTAGAATGGCCAATGCCCGCAAGATCCTGATCGTGGACGACGATACCGATCTGCGCGACACCTTGATGGAGCAGCTTTCGCTGCATGATGAGTTCGAGGCGTCCGCGGTCGATACCGGCGCCAAGGGGGCCAGTGCTGCAAAGGCTAATTCGCCCGATCTGGTTCTGATGGATGTCGGGCTGCCCGACACCGACGGCCGCGAGGTGGTACGTAGTTTGCGGAAGGGCGGCTTCAAGGCGCCGATCATCATGCTGACGGGTCACGATACCGATTCCGATACGATCCTCGGTCTCGAGTCGGGCGCCAATGATTACGTGGCGAAGCCGTTCCGCTTCGCGGTGCTGCTCGCGCGTATCCGTGCCCAGCTGCGCCAGCACGAGGCCAGCGAGGACGCGGTGTTCTCGGTCGGGCCCTACAGCTTCCGTCCCGGCTCCAAGATGCTCACCGGCGCCAATGCGCGGAAGGTGCGGCTGACCGAGAAAGAGACTGCGATCCTGCGCTTCCTCTATCGCGCCGGGCAGCTTCCGGTCTCACGCGAGACCTTGCTGCAGGAGGTCTGGGGCTATAATTCGGGCGTCACGACGCACACGCTCGAAACCCACATCTACCGCCTGCGGCAGAAGATCGAGAAGGACGCCGCCAACCCGGAAATCCTGGTGACGGAGGCCGGCGGCTATAAACTGGTGCCGTGATGCGTTTCCGGGGGCGGCGATTCGCCGTATGATGTTTCGATGTCATCTCCGCCTCTCCCGGCCCGTCCATGTCGATCGAAGACGATATAGCGCTGCTGGAGCGCGTCCCCACGCTCCAGCTGCTGGGCCGCGACTCCTTGCGAATGCTGGCGATCGGTTCCGAGCAGCGCAATATCCAGGGCGGCGACGCCCTCTTCCGCGAAGGTGATGCCGCCGATTGCGGCTATGTGGTCCAGCGCGGTGCGTTGCGGGTCAACGATGGCAGCGGATCCGAAATCGTCGCAGGTCCGGGCGTGCTGATCGGCGAGCTGGCCCTGGTGGTCGAGATGAAGCGGCCGGCCAGCGCGGTGGCGCTGGAGCATTCGACCGTCGTGCGCATCTCGCGCAGCCTGTTTCAGCGCGTGCTCGAAAGCGATCCTGCCTCCGCGTTGCGTCTGCGCGACGAGTTTGCGAAACGCGTAAATCGGGTCGCCGGCGATATCCGGGCTGCCGGATCGAGATTGAACTTTTGATTAGTTAGATATCAAGAGTAACCGTCACCGGCACGTGGTCGGAGGGCCGCTCCCAGCTGCGTGCATCGCGCAGAATCCGGAAATCGCTGACCTGGTCCTTGAGCGCCCGCGATACCCAGATGTGGTCGAGGCGGCGGCCGCGGTCGCCGACGGTCCAATCCGCGGCACGATAGCTCCACCAAGTGTAGACCTTTTCCGATTGCGGGATGCGCTCGCGCGCGACGTCGAACCATTCGCCATGGCTCTGCGCGGCCAGCAGCTTCTCGCATTCGATCGGCGTGTGGGAGACCACTTTCAGAAGCTGCTTGTGCGACCACACATCGTGCTCGTGAGGCGCGACGTTGAGATCGCCGACCAGGATGTGGCGATCGTCGCCGCGCGGATGCAGCGGCTCACATGCTTTCATCTCGTCGAGGAACTGCAGCTTGTGCTCGAATTTCGGATTGAGCGCGGGATCGGGAATGTCGCCGCCGGCGGGCACGTAGAAATTATGCAGCACCAGCGGCTGGTCGAGCCTGGCTTTTTCGCCGAACGAGACCGAGATGTGGCGGCTATCGATCTTATCGCAGAAGGTCCTGATGTCGGTGTTCTCGAACGGCAGCTTCGAGATCACCGCAACGCCGTGATAGCCCTTCTGCCCGTTGAGCGCGACATGCTCATAGCCGAGCCGCTTGAACCGTTTCAGCGGAAAGGCATCGTCGATGCACTTGGTTTCCTGCAGGCACAGCACGTCGGGCCGCACCGCCTTGATGAACTTGGCGACGAGATCGATGCGCAGCCGCACCGAGTTGATGTTCCAGGTTGTCAGGGTAAGACGCATGCGAATTGCGTCATAACATGGTTTTTGCTGCTGTCTGCCGCAAGGCTTTAGCCGCGCGGCGCCAATCGCTGGTCGCGCGGCGAACAGCGGCGTTTATCCCCAGCTATGTCCGAGGTGGATCTGGTTCAGCCCGGCGGCGTGCCCGGATAGTTGGTGAAGTCGATCTTGAACAGGCTCGGATCGAGCTTCTTGGTGGAGTCGAGATTGTAGACCGCGACCGTGGTGTCGTAGCCCTGCGGATCGGTCACCGTCCATTGCTTGAGCTGGCCATCCTTGACGCCGACCATCAGCAACATGCGGCTGGTGCCGACCAGCGCCTGCTTCTCCTCGATGGTGATCGAGATGTAGAGATCGTCCGACGACACCGCGATGACGTTGGTGTCCTTCATCAGATCGATGCGGTCCGACAGGAGATAGCGCAGCGGCGTCTGCGACAACGGATAGACGTCCTGCGTCGCCAGATTGCGATCGCGCACCACCACCGACGAGCCGTCGGCGACGATGTCGATCGGGCTCGGCGGATCATATTCGAAGCGCAGCTTGCCCGGCTTCTGGATGTAGAAGTCGCCCTTGGTCTTGCTGCCGTCCGGGCCGACCTGGACGAAATTTCCGACCAGCGTCTGCAGCGACGACAGATAGGCGCTCACCCTGGCTGCCTGCGCCTTCTGGTTGGCGTCGAAGGTGGTGAAGATGCTGGCCGGCGTGTTGCGCCGGGGATCCGGAATCACCGGATTCGGCACCGCCTGGGTGCCCGGCGTTGCCGCCCCGCGCTGCGCCTCCGACGCGCTCAGCTGCGCGCCATCGCGGCCTTTCGGCGCCGCTTTCGGCGTCGGCACGGTTTGAGCCGCCGAATGTGCCGCGACGCCCGTCAGCGAGATGGCCACCAGCAGCGCGGCTGCGGAGAGCTTCGCGCCGGGCGGCATCACGGGTTTCGGGTTCTGCAATGGGGTGTGGCTGTTCAAAACGTCGTCCCTGGGCTGTCGGGTGTCTAACGCGGTTTGGTCCGGAAGCCTTATCGTTTTTCCGTGAGATTATGATCGTGGTGGGGCCGAGCCCCACAGCGGGCCGAAATCTCAGAACCCGCCTTCTTCCTCAGGAACCAAAATCTCGCGCTTGCCGGCATGGTTGGCCTGGCCAACGATGCCTTCCTGTTCCATGCGTTCCATCAGCGAAGCGGCCTTGTTATAGCCGATCTGCAGCCGCCGTTGAATGTAGGAGGTTGAGGCCTTGCGGTCGCGTTTGACGATGGCGACCGCCTGCGTGAACAGGTCGTTGCCGCCGTCGCCGCCGCCCATACCGGTCGCGTCGAACACCGCACCGTCTTCCTCGCTCGGTTCCTCGGCAGTGACGGCCTCGAGATATTCGGGTGCGCCTTGCGTCTTGAGGTGGCGAACCACCTTTTCGACCTCCTCGTCGGAACAGAACGGGCCATGGACGCGGCTGATGCGGCCGCCGCCGGCCATATAGAGCATGTCGCCCTGGCCGAGCAGCTGCTCGGCGCCCATCTCGCCGAGAATCGTGCGGCTGTCGATCTTCGAGGTGACCTGGAAGGAGATGCGGGTCGGGAAGTTCGCCTTGATGGTGCCGGTGATGACGTCGACCGACGGACGCTGGGTGGCGAGGATCACGTGCAGGCCGGCGGCGCGCGCCATCTGCGCCAGCCGCTGCACCGTGCCTTCGATGTCCTTGCCGGCGACCATCATCAGGTCGGCCATCTCGTCGACGATGATGACGATGTAGGGCAGGGGATCGAGATCGAGCTTCTCTTCCTCGTAGATCGCCTTGCCGGACTCCTTGTCGAAGCCGGTGTGCACCGTGCGCGTCAGCTCTTCGCCCTTGGTGCGGGCTTCAGCAAGGCGCGCGTTGTAGCCGTCGATATTGCGCACGCCGAGCTTGGCCATCTTCTTGTAGCGCTCTTCCATCTCGCGCACGGCCCATTTCAGCGCGACGACGGCCTTCTTCGGATCGGTCACGACCGGCGTCAGCAAATGCGGGATGCCGTCATAGACCGAGAGCTCGAGCATCTTCGGGTCGACCATGATCAGGCGGCACTGATCGGGCCGCAGCCGGTAGACCAGGCTCAGGATCATGGTGTTGATTGCGACCGATTTACCGGAGCCGGTGGTACCGGCGATCAGCATGTGCGGCGTGCGGGCGAGATCGATGATGATGGATTCGCCGCCGATGTTCTTGCCGAGGCAGAGCGGCAGCTTGGCGACGCTTTCGGTGGCCTCCTTCGCGACCAGCAGCTCGCGCAAGTAAACCTTCTCGCGATGCGCGTTCGGCAGCTCGATGCCGATCGCATTGCGGCCCGGAACGACGGCGACGCGCGCCGACAGCGCGCTCATTGAGCGGGCGATGTCGTCGGCGAGGCCGATGACGCGCGAGGACTTGATGCCCGGCGCCGGTTCGAGCTCGTACAGCGTGACCACCGGACCCGGATTGGCTTTGACGATCTCGCCGCGCACGCCGAAATCCTGCAGCACGCCTTCCAGCGCGCGCGAATTGGCTTCCAGCTCGCTCTTCGACAGCGGCTGGCGGTCGGCAGCCTTCGGCGCCGCCAGCATGGAGACAGAGGGAAGATCGTATTTGTCTTTTTTGGCCGCCGGTTTCGGTGCGGGCTTTTTGCGCGCTGCCTTCGCGGGTGGCGCTTCCTCTTCTTCCTCCTCCTCGTCCTCCTCCTCGGCGACGTCCTCCTCATCCTCCATCTCAGGCGCGAGCGAGGCGCGCGAGCGGCCGGCGAGCGTGGGCTCCTGGCGGCTCGCGCCGCTGCTGCGCGATCCCGAGGAGACGAAGGCGCGATAGGCCGTGGTCAGGAACCAGCCGATACGCGCTTTCGTGCTCATGATCGCATGGAAGATCCAGCCCAGCCGCACCGAGCCTTCCTCATCCTCCTCGTCCGGGTCCGCCAGCGGCTTGTCATCGGCCTCATCGGCGGACAGGTCCTCCTCGCTTTCGCGCGCGCCGAGTCCGCCGGCCACCAGCAAGGTGGCGATGGTCGCAAAGCCGAGCAGGCTGCCGAGCATCAGCCGGTAGATCAAGCCGGGCGGGCCGAACACGACGGCAGGCGCGCGCACCAGGGCGTCACCGACCACGCCGCCGAGGCCGGTCGGCAGCGGCCAGGCGGTGTTGTGCGGCCAGCAGCTGGCGAAGCCCGCGCCGATCACCACGCAGAGCACCCAGGCGCCGAAGCGCAGCGCCTCGCGGTCGAACGGCCGATGCGTCAGCATCCGCCAGCCGCGCACCGCGATCGGCAGGATCACCAGGATGGCGCCGAGGCCGAGGATCTGCATCAGCAAATCGGCGCCAATGGCGCCGGGATAGCCAACCACGTTGCGGATCGCGCGCGAGGTCGCGTGGCTGAGGCTGGGGTCGCGCACCGACCAGGTCATCAGCGCCGCGGCGACAACGCCTGCGACCGCGATCAGGCCAAGACCCATCAGTTCGCGCAGCCGCTTCGCCAGCGCGTCGCGGATCGACGTCGGCAGGTGGTTGACCAGGGGTATTACGCGCTCAATGGCAGCCATCCTAAGAGGCCTTCAAAACACTAACTGAGAACACCGACCAGCCGATGCAGGGCTTCGCCGGTCGATTCGCTGTCGGCAACCAGTGCGAGGCGGATATAGCCGGCGCCCGGGTTGAAGCCGTCGGGTTGTTGCCGGGCGAGATAGCTGCCGGGCACCACGCGAACGCCGGCCTCGCAATAGAGTTTCACCGTCATCGCCTCGTCACCGCCGCGATCAGCGACGTCGAGCCAGACGCAGAAGCCGCCGGCGGGCCGCTTGTAGCCGTAACGATTGCCAATGATCTGGTCGGCGAGGTCGAACTTGGCGCGATAGAGCCTGCGGTTCTCCTCGACATGCGCCTCGTCGGCATAGGCCGCCACCGCGACATGCTGCAGCGGCACCGGCACCTGAGGCGCGGCGACATTGCGCAGCTCATGAAACGCGGCGAGGAATTTCCTGTCGCCGGCCGCGAAGCCGATGCGCATGCCCGGCAGATTGGAGCGCTTCGACAGCGACTGGAATGCGACCACGTTGGTGAAGTCGGGGCCGGCATGCTCGAGCATGCTGCCGGGCGCCTCGCGCGTGTAGATCTCCGAGTAGCACTCGTCGCTGAAGATCATGAACCCGTAGCGATCGGCGAGTTGCTTCAGCTTGCGGAAATAGTCCGGCGTCGCCACCGCGCCTTGCGGGTTGGCGGGCGATGCGATGTAGAACGCAATGGTGCGCTTAAGCGTCGCCTCGTCGATCGCATCGAGATCGGGCAAATGGCCGGTCTCGCGCGTGGTCGGCAGATGGATCTGGTCGCAGCCCGCCGTGCGCGCGCCGACGCCATAGACCGGGTAGAACGGATTCGGCATCAGGATCGCGGGTCGGCCAGCGCGCGGCCTGACGTGGCGCAGCGCGGTATGGGCTGCGAAGAACAGGCCTTCGCGGCTGCCATTGAGCACCAGCACCTCGCTGTCCGGATCGAGTTCGCGGGGCAGGCGGAAGCGGCGCGCGAGCCAGCCGCTAGCGGCCTTACGAAACGGCTCGATGCCCTTGGCCGCCGGATACCGGCCGAAATCGGCGGTGTGCTTGGCGAGCACCGGGCCGACGAAATCCGGGACCGGATGCTGCGGCTCGCCAACGGCGAGCGTGATCAACGGCTTGCCCGGTTGATAGGGCGCCAGCAGTTCGGTCAGCCGCGCAAATGGCGATCGTTCGCTGTCCGAATGGCCGGCGCCGACGGGCGCGGGGGATGAAGCGGTCATTGCCATACGTAACGCGCCAGTACTGTTGAAGCCGCCGATCGCTGCCGTATCAGGTGGAAGCGGATCACATCACCATAGTGAAGGCGAGGTTAAGGCGCGATTAACCATCGGGGCCGGTAGCTGTTTTGATCGCTTTTCGCGGTGCGATCCAGAGGTTTTTTTACAACAGCGGCGCGGATTATGGCGCGTGAGATCTTGCACAATCGCGGTGTCGAACCCGCGAAATACGGCCTTCTCATACGAGCTCGGATCGCGTTTCGCTTGTCTGGACGACCGCCGCCGCGCGCCTGGTGTCGTCCCCGCGAACGCGGGGACCCATAACCGCAGGACTTGATGATTGTGCTCGGTCCTTGCCACGTGCCCATTTCTGGCATCACGCGGTATGGGTCCCGGGTCGCGCTTCGCTTGCCCGGGACGACAGCGATTTTGCAGCGGATACCGTGGCCGCTCACTCAAAATGTCGTCCAAGCGAATGGGATCAGGAAGCGCACCGCCGGCTGCGCGCGCACTCACGAACAAATCCTGTGATGTGTAAATGCAGAAAGGGGCGGCCCGGTGCGTCGGAATGATTTTGGGAATCTATACGCACCGGGCCTTGGCCGAACTGCTTTGGGGGCTCAGTCCGGATGAGAGGGAAGATAGCATCGCGGTTCTTTCGGCGTGTTGCCGCTCTCGGCAGTTTTGTAGAATTTGGTTTCGAAGCTCTGACAATGCGGCGAAGCAAGGACGATCGCTGATCGTCGCCATCGCGCAACACCGCGTCAAACACGCTGCGTCCGTTTGTTCGTGCGCTCGCCGCCTGCATGGACAGAGCAGAAATTTTTCTCATCGGAAACAATCCGACAAGCCCAGCATCATTCGACATCTGGCGAAATAAACTGGGCGCATACTGACCATCTTTCGCATGCATCACCCGACACGAGATCGTGCGTCGGCGGCGTCTGTCTGTTTGTCGCACGGGGAATAAGACGACCGAAAGAACCTCGATCATGCGTCTGACCTTGCGGGGCATGCTGGCCCTGATCATCCTCACCACGCCGGTGATCGCGTCATCGGGGAGGGAGGCCATCGCCGCGCCAGCCGCTGCGCAGAACGTCGCCACCATCACGGTGGAAGGCAACCGGCGCGTCGAGGCCGAGACGGTTCGCTCCTACTTCAAGCCGGGCCCGAACGGGACGCTCGACACTGCGGCGGTCGATGATGGGCTGAAGGCGCTGATCGAGACCGGGCTATTCTCGGACGTGAAGATCGATCACCAGGGCGGCCGATTGATCGTCCGCGTGATCGAGAATCCCGTGATCGGCCGCGTCGCCTTCGAAGGCAACAAGAAGGTCAAGGACGAGCAGCTTTCGCAGGAAATCCAGTCCAAGCCGCGCGGCACGCTGTCGCGTCCGATGGTGCAATCGGACGCGCAGCGCATCGCCGAGATCTATCGCCATTCCGGCCGCTATGACGTTCGCGTCACGCCGGAGATCATCGAGCAGCCGAACAACCGCGTCGATCTCGTCTTCACCGTCGATGAGGGGCAGAAGACCGGCGTCAAGACGGTCAATTTCGTCGGCAACAATGCCTTCTCGGCGTCGCGCCTGAAGGACCAGATCAAGACCCACGAATCAAATCTGCTGAGCTTCCTCGGCGGCAACGACGTCTATGATGCCGACCGCGTCGAGGCCGATCGCGATCTGATCCGCCGCTTCTACCTCAAGCACGGTTATGCCGACGTGCAGGTGGTCGCCGCGCTCACCGAATACGATCCGGAGCAGAAGGGTTTCCTTGTCACCTTCAAGATCGAGGAAGGCCAGCAATATCGGGTCGGCTCGGTCCGCTTTCAGTCCTCGATCGCAACGCTGGACGGCAATTTGCTGAGCGACTTCTCGCACGTCAGCGCCGGCTCGCTCTATAATGTCGAGCAGGTCGAGAAGTCGGTCGAGGAGATGCAGATCGAAGCCTCGCGGCGCGGCTATGCCTTCGCCGTGGTGCGGCCGACCGGCGACCGCAACTTCGAAGCACATACTGTCTCGGTGGTGTTTTCGATCGACGAAGGGCCGCGCGCCTATATCGAGCGTATCACCATCCGTGGCAACACCCGCACGCGTGACTACGTCATCCGCCGCGAGTTCGACATCTCCGAAGGCGATGCCTACAACCGCGCACTGGTCGACCGCGCCGAGCGCCGGCTGAAGAATCTCGACTTCTTCAAGGAGGTGAAGATCACCACCGAGCCGGGCTCGTCGAGTGACCGTGTCATCCTGTTGGTCAATCTCGAGGAGAAGTCGACCGGCGATTTCTCGGTGTCGGGCGGCTACTCCACCACGGACGGCGCGCTGGCGGAGGTCTCGATCTCCGAGCGCAACTTCCTCGGCCGAGGTCTGTTCGCCAAGGCCTCGGTCACCTACGGACAATATGCGCGCGGTGTCTCGCTGTCCTTCGTCGAGCCTTATCTGCTCGACTACCGCGTCGCGCTTGGGCTCGATCTGTACTATCGCGAGCAGCTCGCCAATTCCTACGTCAGCTACGGCGTCAAGACCATCGGCTTCAGCCCGCGGCTTGGCTTCCAGCTCCGTGAAGATCTGTCGCTGCAGCTGCGCTACTCGCTCTATGAGCAGCAGATCTCGCTGCCGTCCTATCTGGCGAACTGCAACAACAATGCGAGCAACAGCCTGCTCGCCTTCAACCCGACCCCGGCCTACATCAAGAACGTGCTTGGCGGCGTCGATCCGACCAATTCGACCAGCTCTGGCTATTACGGCTGGGGCTGCTACGCCGACGGCGAATCGACCCTGCCGGTGCGGATGGAGCTGGCGAACGGCGCGACCTGGACCTCGATGCTCGGCTACACGCTGAACTATAACACACTCGACAACAACAAGAACCCGACCGACGGCCTCCTGATCGACTGGAAGCAGGATTTCGCCGGAGTGGGCGGCGACGTGTCTTATCTGAAGACGGCTATCGATGCGAAATACTTCGCCCCGCTGGTGTCGGAGATCGTCGGCGTCATCCATCTGCAGGCCGGCATGCTGAACCAGGTCGGCAACACGCAGCTGCGCATGCTCGATCAATTCCAGATGGGGCCGAACCTGGTGCGCGGCTTCGCCTCGAACGGCATCGGGCCGCGCGACATCACCTATGCTGGCCTCGGCGTCACCGGCGACGCGCTCGGCGGCACCAAATATTGGGGCGCTTCGGCCGAACTGCAGATGCCGTTCTGGTTCTTGCCCAAGGAGGTGGGCCTCAAGGGCGCCGTCTATGCCGACGCCGGCTCGCTGTGGGGTTATCAGGGTCCGACGTCCTGGGCCGCGACCGGCGAAGTCAATTCCGCGGCCTGCAAATGCGGTTTGCAATATGACGACACCCAGGTGGTGCGCTCGTCGGTCGGCGTCGGCCTGATCTGGGCCTCGCCATTCGGCCCGCTGCGCTTCGACTACGCGGTGCCGCTCACCAAGGGCAAATACGACGTCACGCAGGAATTCCGCTTCGGCGGCGGGACGTCGTTCTAAGATCTCTCCTCCGTCACCCACCTCGCTCTGGCCCAACTCTCTCTTTCGTCATTCCGGGGCGGCCCAAAGGGCCGAGCCCGGAAGCCATAACCACCGACCTGGTTGCTGAAGCGAGCTGCCGCTCCAGCTTTCGCAACACGTAATCCTGTGGCTATGGATTCCGGGCTCACGCGCTTCGCGCGTGCCCCGGAATGATGACGGTGAGGGCGCGGCGCAAGCCCACTATGCGCAAATTGCCCGTCGGGTTACTTTGTCGCAGGCGCGCGCGCTTGCGTCGTCGGGCAAATCAGAACGATCTTTCCGCATGTCCCGCCTCCACTGCGGAGGGGCGTATCGCGATCGTCACGAGACGTGGGAAGCGGGATGCGATGGACGCGACGTGTCGTCGTGTGTTCTTACACATGGACGAACGGCATGGCGCGGACGGCGAAGTCGTGTGGTCCTGGCGCCGCGGTGCTGGCGCTAAGCTTGCGATGATGCGTTTGGCGCGTCGTGCAAGCGACGGGGGCAAGAAAGCCGATCCCCGGGGAGAACTCGTATAAGCCGTAAAACCATTGCGCAGGGAAGGCCGGATATTTGGCTGAACCTGTGGTTCTGCCGCGTGCTTTTTTGCTGCACGCGGACCATGGGTATCAGCGGATACCCGGTCTTCCCTGCGCCCTCTGTTTGATGAGGGTGAAGTTTCTCAAATGACTCGGACGCAAATGCGCCGCGGGAACGACAACGTGCGGGTTAGAGCTGCTTGTTAGATGCGAAGCTGAAGGATCCACGCGTAGATGTCGCCCCGGGCAAGCGCGTAGCGCGCAGACGCGGGACCCATACTCACAGGATTTGATTGTCTTGCGCGGTACTGGCCGCCTGCCTGTTTCGGATATTGCGCGGTATGGGTCCCGGCGTTCGCCGGGACGACACCGGAGAGGTGGATGCTGCGCATCAAACAACAAACAAAATGCCAGCTTCCGTCATTGCGAGCGAAGCGAAGCAATCCAGAGCCGTGCGAGCAATTCTGGATTGCTTCGTCGCGTTGCTCCTCGCAATGACGACGCGCCGGGGGATCGCACAGCAAAAAGAAAGGGGCCCCAACTTGCGCTGGAGCCCCTCAACGGTCAGGGCATTGCCGGGTATCTGCCCGAACCGAAGTTGTGGTCCGCCTCCCGTGAGAGGCGGGCCCCGGGAGAACTCAGTAGTTGTAGGCCCGCTCGCCGTGATCGGTGATGTCGAGACCTTCGCGCTCCTGCTCCACGGTGGGACGCAGGCCGATGATCACGTCGACGATCTTGTAGAGGATCGCCGAGCCGACGCCCGACCAGACCAGCGTCGCCAGCACCGCCTTGCCCTGCGCCAGCATCTGTGTGGCGAACTCGTAGGTGCCGGCATTGTTGCCGGTGATATTGGTGTAGTCGGTGATGCCGACGCCACCGAGCGCGGGGTTGACCAGGATGCCGGTGCCAAGCGCGCCGATGATGCCGCCGATGCAG
>Ga0209233_1000775_pt1 | contig 14413 bp, 15 predicted proteins | sample AraplaCL_Cvi_mCL_FD_184269 | JGI IMG/M metagenome (GOLD analysis project Ga0209233, IMG submission 184269) | Arabidopsis root microbial communities from the University of North Carolina, USA - plate scrape CL_Cvi_mCL (SPAdes) (version 2) | ecosystem: Host-associated > Plants > Roots > Endosphere...
TCGACATGCGCTACGAGAACTCGCTCTACATGGTGGAGGACGCCGGTAGCGCCGATCTCATCGCCGGCGGGCGGCTCCAGCTCGGCATCAGCCGCGGCTCGCCCGAGCAGGTGATCGACGGCTGGCGCTATTTTGGCTACCAGCCGGCCGAAGGCCAGAGCGACGCCGACATGGGCCGGCGCCATGCCGAGGTCTTTCTCGACCTCTTGCGCGGCGAGGGTTTTGCAAAACCCAATCCGCAGCCGATGTTCCCGAATCCGCCGGGGCTGCTGCGCCTCGAACCTCATTCCGAAGGCCTGCGCGACCGCATTTGGTGGGGCGCCGGCTCGAATGCGACCGCGGTGTGGGCGGCGATGCACGGCATGAATTTGCAGAGCTCGACGCTGAAGAACGACGAGACCGGCGAAGCTTTTCACGTGCAGCAGGCCGCGCAGATCCGCGCTTATCGTGCTGCCTGGAAGGAAGCCGGCCACGCCCGCGAGCCGCGCGTCTCGGTCAGCCGCAGCATCTTCGCGCTGATGGACGACCGCGACCGCGCCTATTTCGGCGGCGAGCGCGGCGGCGAAGACCAGATCGGCTTCATCGACCCGCGCACGCGCGCGATCTTCGGCCGGAGCTATGCAGCCGAGCCGGATGCGCTGATCGAGCAGTTGCGGCAGGACGAAGCCATTGCCGAAGCCGATACGTTGCTGCTGACGATCCCGAACCAGCTTGGCGTCGACTATTGCGCGCATGCGATCGAGGCGATCTTGAAGCATGTCGCGCCGGCGCTGGGGTGGCGGTGAAGCGCTGCGGAGCGCCGCCTGACGCGCTCTGCGCGCGACTCACAAGCGATCTCAAAACTGGCGGTGCTGGCTGTCCGTCTGTAGATCATCGCGACCAAAGGCGGGCTGGCGAGCGGAGCGAATGGCGAGCCGCTGCCCGGTCGGTTAGCACGTGCTCATAGGCGCGCGGGCCCCGACTTCTTTGTCCCGAAAGCCGGGGCCCTTCACACTCAGTGCATGTGACCAATGAGATAGATGCCGCCGCCGACGACCAGGATGGCGGGCACGGCCCAGAGAATCAATACGGGCATTTTCCTCTCCTCCAATCAGCTGCTCCCGAACACACAACGGGAAAAAACGGCAAGCGTTCCGCCGCGCAAGGAACGGGCAGGTATGGCGAGTTCATTGCAGCGTCGCCTACAGCGGCGCGGGAGAATGCGATGAAGAAATTCATGGTGACATCGGCGCTCGCCTTGCTGGTTTTGACCGGCGCGATGGCGCAGACCACCGTCACGACAACGACCGGCGCCGGCCATGGCTCTGCAGTGCAAATCGAGCCGGAGTATCGCACCAGGATCCGGACCTACGTCACCGAACACCAGATCCGCCCCGTCGAAACGCACGAGAAGATCGTCATCGGCTCCCCGGTGCCGCGCGACGTTGAGCTCGCGACCGTTCCGAGCGACTGGGGTCCCTCGCTCACCAAATACCGCGACGTCTATTCGGGAGCCACGTGATGCTGGTCGATCCCGAGACCCGTATGGTCGTCCAGGAGGTGGAGTAACGCCGCGGCGCGGCGGCCGTGGAGAAGCGGCCCGCCGCTTCATCGCACTTTGTTCATGCAGCCGTAGCACTCGATGCCAATCGTTCGATACTTCCTTTTCGCAGGCGCATTTCGTTGTGGTGCTGTTGCTCGCACTCGATTGCTCACAGCCACCGCGCGCCGAGATAGCTACAAGCTCCAGCGTCGATCGCAGCATCATACGCATCCACTCCGCACGCGCCTGGCCCGAAAAAATCATCTTCGATACGTCCACTCGGATCGCGACCGCGGTCTCCTCGCCCCTGCTTGCGACCGAGCGGCCAGACGATCATGCCAGCCAGACGTTTGCGATGGCGGGGGGCGCAGAAGCCGGACACGGAAATCACAGCCGCATCTCAGCCGAGATCGTCCGGGCAACGAACCCTCGCTCCAAGCGAACATCGCACAGCCGCCCAAGCCGGCTCTCCGACCGCCATGTGATGGTCGGAGCATTCTGAGGCGCCTGATTTCTACCGCGTCGCACAGCGTGCACTGCTGCAGGCGTTCGGCCCAGATGAATAATGAATGAACGAACGACCGCGGTGCGCGGCCGTCTTGCACCGTAGAACTCCGCACCAGCGAGAATCTGCGTCAGCATGTCCGACGCCAGGAACGTTTGCGCAATTGCCAATTTATCCCGAGCCTGATTTGGCAATTTGTTTTGCAAACTCTGGAGGAGACGGACATGAGAATCCTGAAGCTTTCTGCGGCCGCGGCCGCACTGCTCGCCGGCACGGCACTCGCCGTTGCGCAATCAAGCTCGACGGTCGGCACCGGCGGTTCGTCGGCGGGCGGCGGCACCAGCAGTTCGACGGTTGGCACGGGCGGCTCCGCGGCCGGTGGCGGCACGGGCAGTGGCTCGGCCTCGACGCTCGGCACTGGCGGCTCGTCGGCGGGCGGCGGTACCAGCAGCTCGACGGTTGGCACCGGCGGCTCCGCGGCTGGTAGCGGCTCCGGCAGCGGCTCGGCCTCGACGCTCGGCACGGGTGGCTCATCGGCCGGCGGCGGCAAGAGCTCGTCCAGCGTCGGCACCGGCGGATCCGCTGCGGGCTCAGGCTCCAACTCCGCATCGACAGTCGGCACCGGCGGCTCGTCGGCCGGCGGCGGCAAGAGCGGCTCGACGGTCGGTGCGGCCGGCTCGCCTGCGGGTCATGCCAGCGACATGGGCATGGAAAAGGGCAAAGGCCACCACAAGGACGATATGAAGAAAGACAAGGATTGATGCCTTGACACGGGAGCGGCAGCGATGCCGCTCCTTCGTCTTTGTTGGAGGAGAACTCGCATGAACAGAACAATCATCGCGATCGCAGCGTTGACGTTGATGAGCGGCGCTGCTCAGGCGGCCACCATGGAAAAGACAGGCAAGACGGCATCGGGTGAGACCTGCAAGGTCACGGTCGAAAAACATGCCGACGGCAGCATCACCGCGGTCGGCTCATCGGGTTCAGGCACCACCGGGTCGACCGCCTCGAGCGGTTCGCTTTCGAGCTCAAGCTCAGCAGGCGGGTCATCCGTGCATGTGCAGGCCGGCGGCGGCAATGTCTCGAGCTCATCGTCGACGGCGGGCGGGCCTGGCTCGACCAGCGCCAGCACCGTCACCGTCAACGGCTGCACGATCTCGACATCGTCCCCCTAAGATTCATCGAGAGAGGATTGAAACATGAAGATGTTATTGACCACCTCGGCGGTCGCGTTGCTGCTGGCCGCCACGTCACCTGGTCTCGCCCAGAAAAGTATCACCGGCGGAAGCGGCGGCTCGGCCGCGGCGGGTGGTACCTCCGCCTCGACGGTTGGCACGGGTGGCACGTCCACCTCGGCCGCCGGCAATACCGGATCGTCCCTCGCAGCCGGAGGAAGTGCTGCGGCCGTGGACGGCAAGACGCAGACCGGCGTGAGCATGAACAAGGGCAACGGCCCCGTGATGAACTCCAACGCCCGCGCGCAAGCCCATGAGGGCGGCACGTTCAGCCGCTCGCACACCCGCACCAAGGTCAAGGCGGGCGAAGAAGTCGGTTCGACCACCAAGACGATGTCGCACGTACCGGGTTCGAAGCCGTCCATGTCAACCACATCAACGACGGTGCGCTAGTCCTCACAACCTGCTGCCCGGCTCGACCGGGCAGCTTTTTTCCGCGGACGGCTCAGCCGCCGCGTTCCGCGTCGACCCCATCGCCGCTTCTCGGCCGCCGCTGAAGAACGACGAGACAGGCGAAGCTTTTCGCGTGCCGCAGGCGGCCGGGATTCGCGCCGACTTGACCCATGTCGCGCCGGCGCTGGGGTGGCGGTAGCTTCCTAGTGCGTCGGCAGTCGCTCGACGAGCTTCGCCAGCATTTTCGCAGGTAGGTTCACGGCCGAAAGCTTCCAGCCGTCGCCGCTAAAATGCATGCTGATGCTCCCGGCATCGGCGCTGGCGCCCAGCCGCAGCGAAAACTCCACCGGCTTGATCGGGACGATGCGGCGGATGATGGCCAGCACATCGGACGGATCGATGTCGGCCAGCGGCGGGATGCCTGAGAGCTCGACGTTGTCGCGCACCGCCCCGGTTTGCAGCAGCACGGTGATGTTCTCCTGCGTCATCAGCTTGGCTGCGAGGTCATCGGCAATGCTGGCGCCGAAGCTGTTGATGGCGAGACGCTCGAAAGGCTTGATGGGCCGCTCGCGTCCGAGACGACGCAGATACGCATCGATGAGCTGATCGACCAGCGCATGGCGCACCCTGGGCAGGTCGGTCCGGGCCACCACCTTCTGCGCGTCACCGCTGCGCGCGGCCGCGACCAGGCTCGCCAGCGAGGCGCAAGCCGAGCCGGCGTAGACGAGCAGACATATCGCGAGAGCACTGAGCGCAGCAGCAAGCCACTTCATGTCATGGTCTCAACGGAAGCCCGAACACAACGTTCCAGCGGCAGGCCTTCAGCCGCCGCTCAGGCTATGGCTGATCCGTGTCACGACGCGGTCCCATTGCTGCTTCTCCGCCGCCGGATAATTGATCAGTACGCAATGCACGTAGCGCGGCGAGAAATTGCAGCGGTCATACCAGATCTTGCCGCGCTTGATGCTGGAAACGACGAAGAACCGGGGCGTGATCCGCTTGTAGACGATCCCGGACGGCGGGTTCTTCCTGGCAAGGAATTCGGCAGGTGAAAGACCCTGGTTGGCGACCGCTTGCACGGTGAGATCGGCGCTGCCATCGACGCTGCGGAATTGCTGGCCATAACCGTCCGGCTTTCCGGCCGGTTCCGTGAAGATCGACGTCGGAATGTCCGCCGATGTACCGGACTCGGGAATGCGATAGGTGGTCCAGCTCTCGGCCCGCGCCACGGCAGGCGTGGCAGCGAGCGCAACGATGATGGCAGCGATTGTCTTCATGTCGGCCTCGTCAGTTCCGCGGTGCCAGTTGCAGCTCCATGAGCGCGATCCTCTGCAGGTTGGCCACGTCGCGCTCCCCTGCACCCGCCGTGCGCAGGATGAATTCGGCGAGCGCATTGACATGCGATGAATGTACGGGCTCCGGCAGGGTCGCGACCGCGGCTTCCAGGGCGGTGGTCATGAGCTCGATCACCTCGGGTGAAAATTCGGCGTTGGAAAAGTTCATCATCGCGCAAACCGGCCGCCTGTGCAGGCCACCAGACCAACGTCGGGAAAAAATGGAAGTTCCTGCGGAGGCGGCGCGCTGCTGTTGACACGACCGCGCGTTTCACGAATGGGGGCCCTCGCGCGATCTGTGGCGATCGCCCTCCCGGGGTGACCGGCTCGCTTGGCTACTCTCAATCCGGTTGTATGACTATATGATTATCGCGATGGTTACCAACAAGCACGGCTTTGAAACATTCACATTCTATTTCTTGAATAGGCTGGTCCTCATCAACCTAAGCGTCGAGCAGACAGATGTGTCGATGGTCTTCGAGGTTACAGCCCAACGGCGCGCCGGCTCACCAGCCGTCCCGCGCCGACCGAATTTGCCGCAGTTTTAGGAACAGTGCTTGACGAGGCAGGACATTGCCGATGGCGCGCCGCCCATCCCTCACCCAGCCTTCACGCTCGCGTCGATCAACAGCTTCGCCGCCGCCAGCGCCGACTGCGCCGGCCCGTCTTCCGACTGCTGGCCGGTGACGTAGATGCCTTCGATCAGCAGCAGCAGCGCGTCGCCGAGCACGTTCGGCTGGCGCGCGCCCATGGCGGCTGCGAGCTCGCGCAGGCGCTTGCGGAAAACCTTCTTGTGCGCTTCGGCGACTTGCCGCGCCGGATTGTCCCGTGCCGGATATTCTACCGCGGCGTTGCTGAGGCCGCAGCCGCGATAGCCCTTGGCGACGGCGCGCGGCGCGAGCTGGCCGATATAGGCGAGCACATGCTCGCGCGCGTCGCTGTAGGTTTTGCCGCCGGGGTGCTCGAAGCTTTCCCAGAAGCTCAGGTCGTAATCGCGCAGATAGGCGGCGGCGAGATCGTCCTTGGAGGCGAAGCTGCGATAGAGGCTTGGCTTGGTGACGCCGGCCCGCTCCACCACCTCGTCGACGCCGACGGCGCGGATCCCTTCGCGGTAGAACAGCTCGCTTGCGGAGGCACGAATCCGGTCGGCGGCCCGGAGCGGCGCCTGCGCGGGTGTTTCGGCTTTTCTCTTCATCGGCTCCGGTGCCTTCCAGATGGGCTTGACAATGTTACTGACCGGTACGTACTAATGCGGCATCGCAATACGTACCGGTAAGTAACATGCCCCCTTCCTCGGTTCAACCTGCCTCCATTCAATCCGCCGCCGTCTCCCGTCGGCGGTTCGGCCAAAACTACGCCTTCGTGGTCGTCGGCGTGATCTTTCTGGCGCTGCTTGCGGCCGCCGGCCTGCGCTCGACACCGGGCGTCTTGATGCTGCCGCTACAAAAATCCTTCCGCTGGGACGTCGGCGTGATCTCGTCGTCCGCGGCCATCGGCATCTTCCTCTATGGTCTCGCGGGTCCGTTCGCGGCCGCCGTGATGCAGCGCTTCGGCATCCGCCGCACCGTGCTGGGGGCGCTGGCGCTGATGTCTCTCTCGACGGCGGCGAGCTATTTCATGACCGCGCCGTGGCAATTGTTCCTGACCTGGGGGCTGCTCTCCGGCATCGGCTCGGGCGCGGTCGCCAACGTGCTCGGCGCCACCATCGTCAATCGCTGGTTCACCACCAATCGCGGCCTCGTCATGGGGCTTCTGACCGCGAGCACCGCGACCGGCACGCTGATCTTCATGCCGGGCCTTGCGGCGCTGGTCGAATGGGGCGGCTGGAAGCCGGTGGTGCTGACGGTTGCGGCCTGCTGCGCGGCGCTGATTCCGCTGGTCTACTTTCTGGTGCCGGAGCGGCCCGCCGCGATCGGCCTGCGCTCCTATGGCAGCACGCATGACGATGCGCCCGCCGGGCCCGCGCAGGGCAATCCATTCGTTGCCGCCATCAGCAATCTCGTGCGCGCGGCGAAGACGCCGACCTTCTGGTTCCTGTTCGCGACCTTCTTCATCTGCGGCTTCACCACCAACGGGCTCGTCGGCACCCATCTGATCGCGTTCTGCGGCGACCATGGCATTTTCGAAGTGCAGGCCGCGAGCCTGCTCGCCTTGATGGGCTTCTTCGACCTGTTCGGCACCACGCTGTCGGGCTGGCTCACCGACCGTTTCGATCCGCGCAAGCTCCTGTTCTTCTATTACGGCCTACGCGGGCTATCGCTGATCTATCTGCCCTACTCGGATTTCTCGCTGGTCAGCCTGACGGTGTTCGCGGCGTTCTACGGGCTCGACTGGATCGCCACCGTGCCGCCGACCGTGCGCATCGCCAACGAGACCTTCGGCGACAAGAACGCGCCGCTGATCTTCGGCTGGGTCGTCGCCGGCCATCAATTGGGGGCCGCCTGCGCCGCCTTCTTCGCCGGCTTCATGCGCTCATCGCAAGGCGACTATTTGCAAGCCTTCATGATCGCGGGCGCAACCGGCATCGTCGCGGCCCTGCTGTCGCTGCTGATCGGCCGGCGGCCGGTGCAGCCGGCGCTCGCTGCGGCGTGAGCGACCCATCGAGGCCGCGCGCCGCCGGCGCGCGGCTTCACCCCGTCTTCGTCCCAGTGACGACGGCGAGCGCCTCGACCAGGCGGTCGAGATCGGTCTCGTCGGTAAAGAGCGCCGGTGTCACGCGGATGCACTGCCCCTTAGCGACGCCGGCGCGGCGCACCGTCATGACCTTGTGGCTGTCCCGGAGCTTCGCCACGATGACGTCATTGTCGGCCTTGCCGGTTTTGCCGGCGACGCGGAACGACGTGATCGCGCCATATGAGCCGGCTTCATCCGGCGTCAGGATCTCGATGTCCTTGAAGCCACGCACGCGGCCGACCCAGTAGTCGCGTAGATAACGCAAGCGCGCCTGCTTCGCCGCAGCTCCGATCTGCTGATGCAGCGCCACCGCCGCGGGTACCGTCAAGACCGTCGCAAAATTGACCGTGCCGGTATGCACCCGCGAGCGGATGTCGGTTTCCGGAAAATCCTCGTCGCCCATGTCGCGGTCGATGTCGGCGAGACGGTCCTTCCTGATGTAGAGAAAGCCCACGCCGAGCGGCGCGCCGATCCATTTGTGCAGATTGAAGCCGACGAAATCGACCTCGAGCGCGCCCACCGTGAAATCCATCTGCCCCCAGGAATGGGCGGCATCGAGGATGGTGTCGATGCCCTTGGCCCTGGCCATGCGGGCGATCTCGGCGACCGGCATGACGAGGCCGGTGCGATGGCTGACATGGGTGAGGAGCAGCAGCCTGGTCTTCGGGTTCGCCTCCAGCGCGCGGGCATAGGCGTCGAGCACGGCCTGACGGGTGGCGGGCTCAGGTATATCGAACTTGACCACGTCGACGCCACGGCGGCCCTTCAGCGCGTTCATCGCATATTGCATCGAATCATAATCGAGGTCGGCGTAGAGCACGCTGTCGCCGGGCTTCAGCCTGTTGTAGCCGCCGATGAGCAGCTGCAACGCCTCGGTCGCACCGCGCGTGAGCGCGATCTCCTCGGGCGCAGCCCCGACCGCCTGCGCCACCTTGCTCCGCACGGCGTCGAAATCCGCGCCCGCGCGCTGCCGCGCGTAATAGGTGTTCTGGAAGTTGATCATGTCGGACTGGCGGATGAACTCGCGCCTGACCGGCTCCGTCATGATGCCCCAATAACCGTTTTCAAGATTGACGATGTCGGGCGTCACCGCATAGAGCCCCTTCACGGCCGTCCAATAGGCATTGTCGGTGGCGGCCGGCGCGCCGGTCGGCGCCGCAGGAAGGCTTTCGGCGGCAAACGCCGGTGTCGCAAACGGCGCCAGCGCCGCAGCCGCAAAACCCTTCAGGATCGACCGGCGGTCGGACGAGCGTGTCTCAGTGGGATGCATTTCAGTCTCCACGATGCGCGGGATAAGGAGCAGCGATCAATAGAGCGCCGATGACGGAGCGATGACAGTTCGATGATCGGCCAGCCTTCGGCTGTGACCTCGATGCGCGATGCGGGTTGCGCGCCGCCGGCCGTCGCGCAATTGCCTCAAGCTGAAGCTCGCTCCGCGTCGGGGCGATCTGCCGGACCTCAAAACAAGGCTGCGTCGATCGCCTGTCCGTAGATCATCAAGGCCACGAGGGAGAGCAGCAGGCCCGCGCCCGAGAAGATCACGAGTATCTTCAGGGTCTCGACGTCGAGGTTGGTTCGCGTCGCCCGGGATATCGCCTTCGCCAAAGCAGCCATCATCGCCAGCTCCGAACTGGGCCGCGCGGAGGTGCGGGCCTACGTTCATCTAGCCTCATTGGACGCGTTTGCGTGTGAAGCAGATTACAGCTGATCCCGCGCGATGCGCCTGAAGCGCGCCGACGCCCCCTCGTCTCGAAGCGGCCCCACCGGATCGGGGCCGGACCGCCACCCCGTTGCCGTCACGCCGGCGCGGTGACGATGGTGCGGCGCTGCGCGAAGCGTGCGACGTCCTGCTCCTTGATGCCGAAATTGTTGGCGAGGAGGTGACGCGGCGCTTTCGCCAGCCAGTCCGACAGGCTGCTCTCGTGATAGGTGCCGCTGTCGAGCACGCCGACGATCTCGGCATCCTCGTTGCCGATGTTCTGGATGGAATGTCCGCAATTGCTGGGGATGTAGGCGCATTCGCCGGCCGAGAGCTCCGCGACGGCGACACGTTTGTCGAACGCGAACAGCGTCACGCGCGCGCGTCCCTTCAGCACATAGTGCCATTCATTGGCGTCGGTGTGCCAATGCGGCTCGTGCATCGCGCCGGGCTTGAGCTTGAGCACCAGTCCCGTCATCGTGCTCGATACCGGAAACTTTTTCGCCGAGGCGACGTAGAGCTGGCCGCCTTCCGTGCTCACGCGCGGCTTCTGCGCCATCAGCGGGAAACGATGGGTCTTGTCGCGGTCGAGCGCGCGGGCGAGCTTGGCCTGCGGGCCGTCGAGCGCGAGCACCTCGCCCTGCATGATGTAGGTCTCGGCCTTCGGATGGGCATTCAGTACGGCTTCGGGAACGCCCAGCGCCTGCGACAGGATGGGAGCGTCGTAGCGGCTCATCCAGTCGCTGATACCGAACGTGCCGTGCTCGGAGTAAAGCCCGTCGTCGAAGGCGAGGATGGCGTGACAGCGCGCGTTGCCCAAGGTCTGGATGGCGTGGCTGTGGCCTTTCGGGAAGTACCAGAGATCGCCGGGGCCGAGATTGACGATCTCGAGCTGGCCTTGCGGATCGACCACGCTCACCTGGCAATGGCCGTCGACCACATAGGCCCACTCGGCCGAATTATGCCAATGCATCTCCCGCGCGCCGCCGGCATTGACGAAGAGATGCGCACCGGCAATTCCGGTCGCGAGCGGAAGGCTGCGGGTCGTGACCTCGCGCGCCCAGCCGCCGGAGGTGGCCTTGATCGGCCCCTTGTCGAGCGAGGCCGTGAACACCACGGGATCGCCGGACTTGCGCGGGATCGTCTTCAGGAACTCCGATGCCGGGGCGACATCATAGCCGGCGGCGTGTCCGTCGGGAGCCGCCATCGCGGATCGCAACGCGCCAAGAATTCCGGCGCCGAAAGCTGCCGATTGAATGAAAACACGACGGCTCGATGTGAACATTCCAAAGGCTCCAAAATTTCAGCAAGTATTTTTTGCCGCGATGCGCCGGCGTCCGGCCGCCGCTTCCTCATCTAAATCCGCCCGGGATGCAGGCACGCGGGTCGAACGCCTGCGGCACCATCATCCGTTGCGATCCCCTGATTTGGACAGGTGTTGCTTTCGACAGTCCGGCCCGCACGCGGCGCGTGGGTTTCGCCGTCACTGCGCGTACAGAAGCAACAGCAGCAGCACGGAGACGAAGGCCGTGATCAATCCGCCCCTGATCAGCGCGGCTGAAGCCGAAATCCGGCCCCGCCCGGAATTGCCGTCGTCCTTGCCTATCATCGGGTGTCCCTCCACCGCGATGGAACTCGCATTGTCTGTGCTGCGGAACCACGTGCTGCTATAGACAGCTGTCGTTTTCGATAGCTCCCCTCTTGGGGCGAAGGTTGTAAGTAGAGGTGCTGACTTTCCGAGCGCCGAATGGCACCGGCGCCGTTCTGGTTGGAATTCGCCAACCGGCAAATGCCTGACGATTGGGCTTGCAGAAGCCCGGCATTTGGGAAGGATTGCATGGTCGCTGAAGGCAGGTGGAATAAGTGCCATCGCTCCTCTTTGTAGATGATCACCCGATTTACAGGGACGCAGTCCGCCGCACCCTCGAGCTCGAGATCGAGGATTTGAGCGTCGCCACCGCGGAGAGTTGTAGCGCGACGCTGGAATTCCTCGGCGCCAACGAAGTCGATCTCTGTCTTGCCGACTACCGTCTGCCCGATGGCGACGGATTGTCGCTGCTGCGGGACGTCAAGGCGCGCTTTCCGCTGATCGCGGTCGGCCTGCTCTGTGCCGACCTGTCATCGCCGCTTGCGGACGGAGCGACATCGCTCGGCGCCGTCCTCTGCCTCTCCAAGGACAAGACGTCGGCGGATCTGGTCGCCGCCATACGCATCGCGTTCTCCGGCGGCAAGGTCTACGATTCCGTCAGCGGGACGGAAGGAAACATGCTGTCGCTACGGCGACGGGAGATCCTGATCTATGCAAGCCAGGGGCTGTTGGACAAGCAGATCTGCGAGCGCCTGGGCGTCACCGAGAGCACCATCAGGGCCCATTGGGGGCGGATCTTCGAGCAGTTGCAGGTCGGCAATCGAACCGAAGCCGTGACCCGGGCGCTGCGCCAGAGGCTGATCTAGATGCCCGCCGGCAGCGCCGCCTTGCGCGCCAGCGCCGTCAAGCAGGAACGCATCCACCTGTTCTTCCGGACGCGGACGATCCCTCATCTGGGCGGCATCCGGTTTCTCCAGGCGATCTCGACCGGCGGCGCATTTTACACCGGCCTTTTGGTCTGGCTGCTGTGCGACCTGCCGTTCATCCGCGTTGCGATCTGGACCTTCCTGGTCTTCCTGTCGGAATGCTTCATCACCAACATCAACGACGCGTTCCGCCTCGCCTCTCCGCCGGAGGACAGGCTGTGGCGCTGGGGCTGGGCCAAGGCCGCGCTGTGCGGCGTGAACGCGCTCGCCTGGTCGCTCGGCCCCCTGCTGCTCCACGTCACGGGCGCTCCCGCATCGGTGCTGGTGCCGATGGGCTCCCTCATTTTCTTCGTGACGATCGCAACCTGGATCGTCGGCGCCGACTACACGCCGAGCATGTGGATCGTGCTGGTGGCGGCGAACGTTCCGGCGGCGCTCTGGCTGCTGAGCTTCGGCGGCGGGCTCGAACAGGTCGCCGGCATCGGCCTGCTGACCCTGCTGCCGTTCACGGTGGCCACCGGCATAATCGCCGCCGGCAAGTCGGAGGCGGCGATCAACAACCGCCTTGATATCGCCGAGCTGCTCGAGATCAAGGCGAAGCAGGCCCAGCAGATCGAGGAGCTGTTCGCCGAGCGCACGCGTTTCTTCAGCGCGGCCAGCCACGATCTGCGTCAGCCGCTGAACGCGATGGGGCTGTATTTCGAGCTGCTGGCGCGATCCTCCGAGCACGGCGACCGCAACGAGATCATCGCGCACTTGCAGGAGTGCGCGGCGAGCCTGCTCCGGCAATTCGACGCCATCATGGGCGTTTCGGCCACCGACGCCGAGATCCGCAACGCAAGCGTCCGCCCGGTCGCCGTTCACGAGATCTTCGCGAGGGTCGCCTCGACGCTCAATCTCGAAGCCCGGCGCAAATCGCTGCGCTTGCGGGTGCCGCCCTCGGAGCTGTGGTGTTCGGTCGATCCGGCGCTGCTCGAACGCGCCTTGCTCAACCTGGTCGGCAACGCGATCAAATATACGACGAAGGGCGCCATCCTGCTGTGCGCGCGCCGCCGGGCCGGCGCCGTCATGATCCAGGTGATCGACACCGGCATCGGGATCGAGCAAAAATATCTCGACGCGATTTTCGATGATTTCTTCCAGGTCGGAAACCCCGAGCGCAACAGGGACAGAGGCCTCGGCATCGGACTGTCGATCGTCCGCCGTCTCTGCGACGCCATGGACTGGCCGCTGGAGGTGAAGTCGGTGGTCGGACGCGGGACGACGTTCAGCCTGACGGTGCCGATGGCGGAGGAGATCCCGGCAAGCGCCGAGGTCGAGCCCCAAGTCCATGTCGAGCGCCTGCCCGATCTATCAGATCAGCCCGGCGTCCTCGTGATCGACGACGATGCGACGACGCGGGATTCGCTCGGACGGCTCCTGACCAATTGGGGCTATCAATGCGCGCTGTTCGACGCCGGAGATCCGGCCCTTCACTTCCTCGCTCACGATGGTGCGGCCAAGCGATGGATCGTTCTGCTCGACTACCGCCTTGCGGGTGCGGAAACGGGCCTGACGATTGCCGACAAGATCCTGTCGGCGCACGCGGGCCGGACGAGGATCAGCATGATGACCGGCGACATCGGCGCGGAGATCGCCGAAGGCGCGCGCCAGCGCGGCATATTGCTCCTGCGCAAACCCGTGCAACCGATCCGGCTCAACGCGCTGTTGAGCTCGGACATGGCCGCCGAGTAGGACAGGAATAACAGCGCCATGCATGTTCCGGAAAGCTCCGTCATCGCCTGCGTCGGCAGCCTTTACCAGGCCGCCCACGATCCGGCCTCCTGGCCGGATGCGATCGAGCAGCTGCGCACCTTGTTCAACGGCTCGAAGGCCTGCCTCGTCAGGATGGGACCCGAGCGCCGCCCGGGCGACCTGATCGCGCCGAACAACGATCCCGCATTCCAGGATCGCTACATCGCCGAATTCGCCGACGAGCCCAACATCGTCGAGAGCGCGCTGGCGCGGGCGTCGGTCGGCTCGGCCTATAGCGATCTCGGCTTCATCGGACAGGAGACGCTGCGGGCGAGCCGTCTCTGGAACGAGTGGATGGCCCCGCAGGACATGTATGGCGGGCTGACCTGCAAGCTGGCGGCCTCGCAACAATCCTCCTGGTTCTTCGACGTGCAGCGCGGCCGCAACCAGGCGGCATTCGATGCCGCGGAGCTCGAGCTGCTGAAGACGATCTCGCCGCATCTTGCGCGCGCCGTCGAGATCGGCAGGCAGGCGGGCATCGCGCAGCTGGTGTCCGCAAGCCTGCCGTTCGCGGTCCTCGCGGTCGACGCGCAGCTGCGTGTCCTCGCCCGGAACGAGGCGGCCGAGCAGATCCTGTCCGATCAGGAGGGCGGTCTTTTCCTGCGCAGGGGCCTGCTTGCGGCATCGGACGGCAGGAGCGAGGCAAGGCTGCGGCAACTCGTCGTCGACTGCTGTGCCGTTCAGTCCGGCGCGCTGCCGGGCCCCGGCGGTGATCTGCTCATCGCCCCGGGATCACAGGTCAAC
>Ga0209233_1000776_pt1 | contig 14404 bp, 14 predicted proteins | sample AraplaCL_Cvi_mCL_FD_184269 | JGI IMG/M metagenome (GOLD analysis project Ga0209233, IMG submission 184269) | Arabidopsis root microbial communities from the University of North Carolina, USA - plate scrape CL_Cvi_mCL (SPAdes) (version 2) | ecosystem: Host-associated > Plants > Roots > Endosphere...
TGCACTTGAGTTTTCCATGATCGTCAATCTCCTAAACCTCGGCCGCACCAGCTACGCAGAAGGCTTGCGAGTCCAGCAGGAGCTTATCGCCGCGCGCAAAGCGGGCAGCATCGCGGACACGCTCGTCCTGCTGGAACACCCGCCCGTCCTAACTCTCGGCCGTAACGCCCACCGTGAAAACATTCTGGCGTCCGACGAAGTCCTGAAGAACAAAGGCGTAGAAATCCACGAGATCAACCGTGGCGGCGACGTCACCTATCACGGCCCGGGTCAACTCGTCGGCTATCCCATCGTTGATCTTCGCGGCGATCTTCCCGGTAAGAAAGGCCCTCACTTGGGCCCAGTCGATTTCGTGCGTTTGCTCGAAGAAGTGCTCATCCGCACCTGTCGCAACTTCGGTGTGCAGGCACAACGCATCAAGGGTCGCACCGGCGTATGGACAGTAGGCGGCGGCTCTGTACTTGAAGGCAAACTCGCAGCCATCGGCGTCCACGTCTCGCAGGGAGTTACTTCGCACGGCTTCGCTCTGAACGTCACCACTGACCTGCGCGACTTTCAGTGGATTGTCCCCTGCGGCATCACCGACCGTATGCCGACCTCACTCGAAAATGAAGTAGACAATCCGGCCCCACTCGCACCCACGATGGAGAACGCACGCAACATGGGCTCCCGCAACTTTGGCACCGTCTTTGAACGGCAGATGCTCGCAGTGGAATCACTCGAGTCGCTGCTCCAATAACCGATATTCGAACCAAACGTGCGATAACCGTCCAGACATGCGCAGGCTGTTGCTGCCGCTCTATAATCTTCTGGTCTGGAATAAAGGCCCGTAAGTGGCCATCACGATCACTTTTACGAAGGAATCTCATGGCAACCGAAGTCGTCATGCCCCAGATGGGCGAGTCCATCACAGAAGGCACCCTTACCAAGTGGCTGAAACAACCGGGCGACACGGTCGCGCGCGACGAACCTCTCTTTGAGATTTCAACCGACAAGGTGGACGCAGAAATCCCCTCGCCGGCAGCCGGTGTGCTGAAGGAAATCAAGGTGAAGGAAGGCGATACCGTCGCCATCAACACCATCGTGGCTATTTTGGACGTGGAGGGCTCCGCCGCAGCTCCGGCACCTGCTGCCGCCTCACCCGCTCCTGCAGCCGAAGCGCCCAAACCAGCAGCGCCTGCTGCTGCTCCCGCCGCAGCCACCGGCGCAAGCACCGAAGTTCTGATGCCGCAGATGGGCGAGTCCATCACAGAAGGCACTATCACCAAGTGGCTGAAGAAGGTCGGCGATACCGTCAAACGTGACGAGCCGATCTTCGAAATCTCCACCGACAAGGTCGACGCAGAAATCCCGTCGCCCGCCGATGGCGTCCTGACTGAGATCAAGTCCGCTGAAGGGACGACTGTCGGGATCAACACAGTCGTCGCCGTGATCGGTGGGGGCTCAGCGGCTCCCGCTGCAGCACCGGCCACATCCGCACCGGCGGCCGCTCCCGCTGGCGCAGCGACTGAAGTTCTGATGCCGCAGATGGGCGAATCCATCACCGAAGGCACGATCACCAAGTGGCTCAAGAAGGTCGGGGACAAGATCGAACGCGACGAGCCGATCTTTGAAATCTCCACCGACAAGGTCGACGCAGAAATCCCGTCCCCAGTCGCTGGCGTTCTCACCGAGATCAAGGCTGCGGAAGGCACTACTGTTGCCATCAACACCGTCGTCGCCCTCATCGGCGGCACCGCAGGCGCATCCGCACCCGCTGCTTCGGCTCCTGCAGCAACACCTCCTGCCGCTCCGGCTCCGACTGCTGCTCCTGCTGCAGTTGCTTCCACCGGTGAAACTCCGCGCTCCTCGCCGCTGGTCCGCAAGATCGCGAAGGATAACAACATCGACCTCGCCGCTGCTGGCATCGCCGGCTCCGGTTCCGCAGGACGCATCACCAAGAACGACATCGTCGGTTACATCCAGGGCGGAGCCAAGCCCGCAGCCGCACCGGCACCAGTAGCTGCCGCAGCACCAGCGAAGGTCGCGGCTCCCGCTGCACCGCCCGCTCCCATGCCAGGCGATCTGGTTCCCATGTCCAAGATGCGTTCCATCATCGCCAAGCGCATGGTGGAATCCAAGGCCACTTCGCCGCACGTCCACACCGTCTTCAAGGTGGACATGACCCGCATCGTGAAGCTGCGCGAGAAGGAAAAGAACAAGTACGAACAGCGCAACGGCGTGAAGCTGACCTTCATGCCCTTCATCACGCGCGCCGTGACGGAAGCCCTGCGCAAGCACCCCATCCTGAATGCGGCCGTACAGGGCGACGCCATCAAGTACAACAAGAACATCAATATCGGTATTGCCGTTGCGCTGGACTGGGGCCTGATCGTCCCCGTCATCAAGCAGCTTGAGGAGAAGAACTTCCTAGGCATCGCACGCGGCATCGTCGACATCGCCGACCGTGCCCGCAACAAGAAGTTGGCTCCGGATGAAGTGGCAGGCGGCACCTTCACCGTCACAAACTCCGGTATCTTTGGCGAACAGTTCGGCACGCCCATCATCAACCAGCCGCAGGTAGCCATCCTCGGCATCGGCGGTCTGAACAAGGAAGCCCTCGTAGTGCAGGATAAGGATGGCGGTGATGTCATCGCGGTTCGCAGCGTCCAGCGCTTCACGCTCGGCTTCGATCACCGCATCGTTGATGGTGCAGACGCTGGCAAGTTCATGACCGACTTCAAGAACTTCCTTGAGAACTGGTCCGAAGATATCGGCTAATCACTACATCACACGAACATAACGGCTGCCGCATTTTGACAATGCAGCAGCCGTTTCTCTTTCCTGCCCCACATTCATCGAGAAATAACCGCTTTCCTCCACACTGTAAGTGCTGCACTGCATCCAACCTTCAGTTCCGCCGGAAAGTGAGAATCAACATGATGACAGAGGAAATCCAGAACACCCCTGAGTTCTTCGCAGTCGAAAGCCTGCAGGATGAGATCAACCGTTCGCTCGCCTTCGCCGGTGAAGACGACCTGAGCGATGAAGACGAGTTGGACGACGAAGAAGAAGCCGAGGCGGACGAAGATGAGGAAGATGAAGAAGATGCAGAGGAAGTAGAAGACGCCGAACAGGAGTAGTGTTCGGTTCCCTTTGCGGGAAACGACAAATGCTTCGCGGAAATTCAGTGCATGGAAGCATGCTTTGGAACTGGTCCCGTGCGGAATCGAAGGGGCTCGCTCAGGGTTACTGAACTCCAACACTCTGCGCCAAACGCTCCATGCTCTGCTGTTGCACGCGGATCAGTCCAGAACGAGGGCTATCAATGTCGTAGATTAGCGTCAATGTCGACGCTAATATCAGCGGCAGCATAATCTGCAGTCCCGTCATCTTACCTTGAAAGCTCAGCGCTACCAGCGAACATCCAATCGCGCCCATTCCCAGCAGCATTTCCCACGCTGGCGCCGGAATGCGATTCTCCAATGCCGCTTTCCGTTTCTCGGTTACGTCGATGGAGTCGTTCAACACTGATACGAAGAGTGCCGACTCAGGATCGCGTCGAAGATTGGCTTCCTGCATCGCGACGTCCCACATTTGCTGCTGTAACCGCGCAGTGTCCTCCGCACTCTTTACAAACCGCTCCTGCGAGCGGCCAGACGCCGAAAACTCTAGGCGTGCATGCACATAACGCGTAATTAGAGCTTGCTCCGCAACGTGACCGGTTTCACTCAACAAAGAGGTCCGCAGCCACAGAGTGCCAATATCATTTGCCTCTTCAATCTCCAGTGCCTTGCGTGTGTCATAACGCGAGACTGCCATGGAAAATGTGAAACCAAGCAACAATCCCAGCAGCGCCAGAACTGCAGACTCCAACGTCTTCAATGAGCCTGACTCACGACCAACCTCGTCCGCCCATCTCCTTCGAATCCAAAGGCCGAATGCATTGGCGCAAACGAAGATCATGATTGAGATGGCAAAGAATCCGATAGGGCGCATGCCCAACATCATAGCGAGGGGATTAACAGAAAGTGTAATAACTCTATGTCTGCACAAACGCCATCAGTGCGAGTCCATGCGCTACAGACGTAAATGCCTCACCACTCACCACGCGCTCTTCGCCGAATCGTGAAGTAAACACGTGCCGCACCGCCGGCACCAGCGAAGTTCCGCCCGTAAGAAAGACGCGATCCACCTGCGCAACTGCAACGCCGGTCTTCTGCAAGACGTCGTCCAACGAACGTTCCATCCGCTCCAACTCTGGAGCAATCCATCCTTCAAACGCTGCACGGGTTACCGACTCGCGCAATGAAACCGCGTCTGTCTCCAAGACAAACTCTGTCGCATCCTGAGATGACAAATCAATCTTCACGCGCTGCACAGCTTGATGCAGACGATAGCCAAGATCATGCTCCACCACAGCAATCAGCGCAGCAATCTTCTCCGGTTCCAGCGCACGTTTCTGTGTGGTGCGCAGCATCTCCATCACCTGTCGCGTCCGCAAAAACGACAACGTATGCCAGCGTTCCAGGTTCGCATAAACCCACGCCGGCAGCGCGGGCAGCACTTTGTTCAACGACCGCGCCATCGAATCAGAGCCCAGTGCAGGTGAAACAAGATAGTGCACGATCTTTGCATCAAACGCATCACCCGCCAGCCCCACACCGGTGGTTCCCAGAACCGCGCGTTCCGTAGGCGAAACGCGTAACAGCGAGAAGTCCGTGGTACCGCCACCAAAGTCACCAATCAGGACAGTTTCTTCCCGTTGAATCCCCTCGGCATAGGTATGTGCTGCAGCAATTGGCTCCATGGCAAAACGCACATCGGTAAAGCCTGCCTGCAATAACGAAGCGCGAAGACGCTCTTCCGCGAAATCGTTGTCGCTATCGTTATCCGCGCTAACAAACGCAACCGGTCGACCAACAACTGCGCGCGTCACTTCGAATCCGAGAGCAACGCTAGCGCGACGCCGCAGGTCACCCACCATCTTCGCGACCAGATCTTCCACGCGATAATGCCGACCGAAGATCTCAGTACCGTTGAACGATCGCGCAGCCAGATAGCTCTTCAGCGACTGGATCAGCCGCCCCTGCACCTCATCCTCGAAGTTGTCGGTGGCAAGATAGCGTTCAATCGCCTCGGGCCCACTCCACACAGAAGCTGGTTTACCAACGCCGACCTTCTTCTGCAGATACAGCACAGACCGTGAAGACCGCGTCAACGCATCGGCAAACGGAAACTCGACAAAGCACACAGAACCATCCGGCAGCGCAAGCGCCACCGAACTGTTCGTCGTGCCAAAGTCAATGCCAACAACAGGCGATGTATCCAGCGAAGCCACGATTCGTTACAACGCAGCCTTCGCCGCTAGCACACGCTCACGAGCTTCGTCCGCTGTCGCGCCCACGGCGCTAAGGTGCCCCATCTTGCGGCCCTTACGCGGCTTCAACTTCTCATACAGCGTCAGCCGCACACCGGGAACAGCCAGCGCCTTATCAAACGCAGGCTGCTTTTCCTTGCCCTCATCATCCAGCCAAACATCGCCCAACAAATTTGCAATTGCAGTAGGCTGCACCAGCGACACATCGCCCAGCGGCAAGTTACAAGCAGTGCGAATGGCCTGCTCAAACTGCCCCGTCGTACATGCGCGTTCGCTACCGTGATAGCTGTTATGTGGACGCGGCGCAAGCTCATTCACCAGCAACTGACCATCGGTCGTCAGGAACATCTCCACGGCAAGCAGACCTTCCAACCCAAACGTATCGGCAATCTCGCTCGCCACCGCCTGTGCCTTCTTCATCAACTCATCGGAGATGCTCGCCGGAATCACGCTCCAGCTAAGGATCTGGTTTTCGTGATAATTCTCCGCCGGAGGATAGACCTTCACCTCCCCATTCGGAGCACGCGCAACCATCACACTGATCTCTTTCGCCAGATCAAGCGCACGCTCTGCAACACAATCCGTAGCACCCACATCTTCCCAGGCCTGCCGCAATGCAGCACCATCCACAACAGCGCCACCAAACCCCAGCTTCGCCTGTCCGCGGCCGTCATAACCACCACGAGCAGACTTTACAAACACAGGTCCATTCAGCGTCTTCACGGCTTCAGCCAGTTGCTCCGGCGAGCGCACCGAACGATACGGCCCCACAGGGAAGCCATGCTTTTGCAGCCAATCCTTCTGCTCCACCCGATCCTGAATCACTGCCAGCATCGCCGCTCCGGGCCGCATCGGCGCCCATCGCGAAGCCTCATCCAGGCTCGTAATCGAAACCTGCTCAATTTCCAGCGTCACCGTTGAAGATTCACGCGCAAGATTCGCAGCAGCCCAGCGATCGTTCCACGAAGCCTCAATCACCTTGTCAGCGATATAGCCCGCCGGGCAAGCCGGATCAGGATCCAGTACGTGAACCTTGTAGCCCATCGAGCGTGCTGCAATGCCCATCATGCGGCCCAGCTGGCCACCGCCAAAGATGCCAATCGTCGCTCCCGGCAATACCGGTCCGCGCAGCTTTTCCATCAGGTCAGCAGGAGTGGTGTTCATGCCGTCGCTCCATCTTCCAGCGTCTCTGCGCGGACAACCGTCTCACGCTCCTTGCGCCACTTCTCCAGCCGATCACCCAACGCCGCATCCGTCGTAGCCAGCACTGCAATCGCTAGCAGCGCAGCATTCACCGCACCCGCTTCACCAATCGCCAGCGTCCCCACCGGAATGCCCTTCGGCATCTGCACAATCGACAGCAGCGAATCCATGCCATTCAGCGAGGTCGCATTCACCGGCACTCCAAACACCGGCACAATCGTCTTCGCCGCCAACATACCCGGCAAATGCGCCGCTCCGCCCGCACCAGCAATGATCGCCCGTAGACCACGCGGCCGTGCCTCCTCGGCATACTCAAAAAGCAGGTCCGGCGTACGATGCGCGGAAACCACACGCGCCTCGTACGCCACTCCAAATTCCTTCAGAATGCGGACCGCCGCGCCCATGCACGCGTAGTCGCTCTTCGATCCCATAACCACGCCAATCAGCGGACTATCAGCCATACCATTGATTATATTGGCGAACTCGTTAGCGTCTAAGGAAAGAGCCCGTCATTCTGAGCGAAGCGAAAGAATCCCGACGAACTCACATCCCGCCAAGACCGCCTAAAGCTTTCAGTCGGGAATCCCCAACCAGCTTCGCAAGAAGCTCAAACGCACGCAGTGCGTCCCCAGTGAAGCTTGTACGACCGAAGGTCGTCATCCTGAGCGAAACGAAGTGAAGTCGAAGGACCTGCTTTCCTTCCCTCCCTACACCGCTCCTCGAAAGGCAAAACTACTTCGCCCACACACTCGCATTCAAACAAGCCACCACACCATCAATCACCAGTCCCAATCCGCTGGAGAAGCCATCCGCATTCACAATTGTCTTGTTCGCAACAGCATCCGCCATCTTCACCGCAGCACTCACAATCTCCAGCGCCGCACTCTTCTTCTGGTCGCCGGTCTTCGCCCCATAAACCGACTCAATGCCCTGAATCAAGCTCGGCAACACAGCGATCCCACGCAAAAACAGTCTCAAGAAATTCATCCTCTTCTCCTAAAAAATGAAGAGCCGCCCCATTCGGAGCAGCCCTCGGCTCACAACCCTGTTTTGTCCAACTAACTAATGTCGCATCACATCCATTGCCACATGAAACAACGTCATCAACACACTCAATGCACCGCCCACCCCCTTCATGCGCTGCACCGTTCGTTCATGCCGCTCAACACGCTCTTCCAGCAAGCTCAGCCTGCCCGGCTGTCCTACGCCCAACAGGGCATGCATTTGGCTCTTCAACGCACTGAGATCGCCCAGCACCTGCGCTTCAAAGTCCGTCATCGCAATTCTCCTCCGCCCGCACGGAACATCACCTAACTCACCGGCAGACTTGTTAACACAACACTCGACACCGCGGAATACTTCGCCGGCACCGAGTTGTCATACATCCGTATAAAAAAACGCTCCGCAAAAGACGCGCGCGGAATCGAAAAACCACGCACCGGACTGCGCAGCACAAGATCCGCTGTTGAACAACGCATACTGCGCCACACCATTTCCAGCCAGCTTCGCTGCATAACGATGCGCAGACAGAAAGTGATTGATCGTCTCGAACGCAACTTCCAATCTTCCCAAACCAAACGGCGTGTACGATCGTGCATTCAATCGCACATACATCAACTCGCGGTCCAGCAACGGCACACTCTTCGCCTGACCGATCACAGTCTGCAAATAGCGTGGCTGCTCCACATCCCCATTCCATGTGCCGTCGATAGCAATCGTCGCGCCATCCACCGGCCACAACCGCACCGGAGAATCCGCGTCGCCCGTCGTCTCAATCTCGGCGGCGCCAAAACCACCAACGATCACGTCTTCCAACAACGGTTCCAACAACGTACGAAAACTGTCCTGAGGATTCGGCGCAGCAAGTACATTGCGAAGTGCCTGCAATCGCTGCTGAAGCTCTTCATTCACAACCGCATCCGCCTTCGCCCGTACCTGCCAATCCATACTCGCAATGCGGTCCACCACATTGATCGCACGCCGTGCCATCGGCATCTCCGCAAGCCGACGCAGATTCGCGGGCGTCGCTTTCGGTAGTGCATTCACACTTCCACCAGGGCGCCACGGGCTCAACACCGCAGGCAACATCTGCGTCTTACGTTGTCCTTCACCTACTGCATTCACATCGCCTTTCCAACCGCGCATCGCCTCACGCACCCGCTCCACAACTCCCACGCAAACCTCCTCCCAAAAACAAAAGACGCAGCCAAATGGCCGCGCCTCTCTCACCAATAAATTCTTAAAACTCACATCTGATGGACTGCTCTAAACCAGCAATTCCCGCCGCGCTGTCTCCGCAACTCGCACAAGATCATTCACCGTCAACACGCGCAGCCCTTGCTCTTCCATAGTCTCCACGCCAAACCGATAGCGATCCTCAGCCTCGCCGCCATCACCTGCAACTGACTTCAAAGGCTCCACAATCGCCGCAAGATCAAGCTCCGCGGCTTCCACCTTTCGCACACCGGTTCGCAAACGATCGACAGAAAACGCCAACACCTTCGCCGCTTCCAGGTCCCCTTCCAACGACACCGCCTGGAACATCCGCACCAGCGAAGGCGAACGATACCCACAATCCAACTTCAACGGATCACCCGCGCGTGTGTATTGCGAAGCAGGAATCCGCTTTCTCATCAGATCCCAAACACCCGCGCGCTCAAACTCGCTACGCATCGAAGCAGCAATCGACGCACGCCCACTCTTCTTCCGCGAAACCTTCTCGCGCATCGGCTCCACATACAGCCGCATCAACTGTTCCATCTCCGCCGGCATACTGTCCGCCAGCGCACCACGCACTTCCGTAATCTGCACAGAGTTCGAAAGCGATTCCTCCAGCAACTGCATCGCAGGCTTCGACGCATACCCACCATCACGTACGCGTGCCGCAATCTCGCCTTCCATTGCTTCCAGCAAAGCAGTATCCGCATCCGGATCCATGCAGCGAACACGACTCCAGTCGCGCGTAAAACGCACCTGTGTTGTCTCGGTGCGACCCGCCTCGCGCAGCATCACACCAATGTTCACAAACTCGTTCTTCACTGCATCCGGCACATACCGCAGCAGAAAGAACTCACACTGTATCCGTTCCGGCAAATCCCACTCCAGGTTGATGCTGTCATTCTGAGCAACGCGAAGAATCTCAGCGGCACTTCACCCGCCTCAGACTCCAAGCCATTTCAGCCACAAAAGCTACATAACAAACTTAGACGCCGTCTCAACTCCCGCAAAAGCCCCCGGCACCACAATTCTTCCTCCCCTTCCCCAATTCGGGAAAGGATTCCGCGAACTCTCGCGAAACGAAGTGATCAACTCCCTCACGCGCGCGCGTCTCTTCAACATCGTCTCCATCAGAGCTTCTAACTCCGAAGGGTCGCCGTACCATTCCGGCGGCACCACCTCCGCAATGGCCCACAGCGTCTCCGCCTGCATCTCTTCCACACGCGTAATCCAGGGCTCAAAACAATCCCAGCCCGTCACCCACTCATACACGCAGTTGCGCATGTACACACCACGCAGCGGCGAATCCGGAAACTTCCACTCCGTCGCATGAAAGCAGTATCCCTGATCAATAAACACCGCACGATACTTCCGTTCACGCGGTTTCCTTGTAAACACGGCCTGCCGTCCATTGCTGTTACCGGTCCACTTATCAATGCACAACATCCCAGCAAACTCCGAAAGATTCCGAAGCTCCGGTAACAACTCTTCCGGCAGATAATCCACCACTTGCCCCGGCATTAATCCGCCCACAAACTGCGAACCAAATGCCAGCCCTTCCGAACAAGCCACCCGCTCACCGCGACCAGCGTCGACCCACATCTCCGGCGAGTTACGAATCAACCATCCACTGACATCCACCGCATCTGACAAAGGCACCGTCAGCCCAACAGCCTCCGCCATACGCGTCGCAATCAACTCATTCGCCAGCACACGCTCACCCTGCGGATTATTGCGAAACTTCACCACCCATAGGTTGCCATCCGCGCCCAGCATCAACTGGCTCTGCGCACCGCCACGCATTCTGCGAATCGCCTGTACCGCTTGCACTGCCAACGAACATCACCTCAACGGAAGCATACTAGAGCCACTGCTTAAGCCATCCTCGCGCGCACAGCCTGTGCAATTGCCATGCTCATCACCAGATCATCATGGCAACCCACCGCAGCCGCAGCACGACCATGTTCATCCATCACAAAGCTCCGCATCTCAGCCAGCAACCGCCCACTACGAAACAACGAACGCGAAGAAGACAACAACACCGCCAACCCGCTCAACATCCGCGGCCGCGAAGCAGCATCCGTTAACCAGCCCGGAAGTCCATCGCGATCCACAAATACATTCACACCACGCTCCTGCTCCAGGTAAGCCAGCACCGCAGCCCCATGATTGTTCCGCTCCACCACCAGCATCGCGCCGTTATAATCCCGCGCAATCTCCGCAGCAGCTTTCGCCAGATCACGTGGTGACATCTTCATTTGCAACTCAGCACACTGCATCCCTGTAGCGACATCCACCACCTGCACCGCACTATAGTCGCCCTCACTTCCACCACCCGCAACATCAACTGCAGCTATATAGCTGCGCCCCGGCAGAACAGGTAGCCATACCTGCAAAGCCCCACTGCGACGCGAGTCTATCGGCGCAATAGCATCCTTCCCACAAACAGCCAACGCATCCCGATCAAAGAAACAATCACCGCTCTCGCGAAAACAGCTAACTGCATCCTCCGCAAACTCCTGCACTCGCATTGCACCGAACCTCCGCGCAAGCTCACGGCGAAACCCCACCTGTTCCGCCGTGAGTCCTTCGCGCTGTACCAGCACTTCTTCCTCCTCGGTGAACTCCGCAACCGGCGCACCCACATACGCCGGCTCGTACCACCACGGAAAGAAGTGCCGTACCATCCCGTTCGTCTCTGCCTGCTGCCACTGCTCATAAAAACAGCCATACGCACCATTCGGAGTACTCTCCAACACCAACTCACCACTTGGTGACAGTCCTGCACGCAATCCCGCCAACGTCTCCGCCGCATCGCCCTGCCATCGCGCCACCTCGCTACAGTGCAGATTCGTCACACTCAATCCGCGCCCTGCATTCGGCTCTCCTGCGCTCGCCACACGAAACTCAGAGTCCATCGCAGGAAACGTCATCTGCCGCGCATTTGCACGACTACGTTTCCCAATACCCGATTGCAGCGGCGTGGGCAGGTTCTCCCACATCCGCTGCACCGCCGCAAAGAGAGCCCCCGCACTCTCCTGCGTATGTGCCACCATCAGCGTCACCGTTCCAGGAATGAATAACGTTTTCAGCAGAAATCGCCCTGCAATCCAGGTACTCATTCCCATCTGCCGTGCTTTCAGCACAATGTTTTCGGCACCGCGACTAGCTTCATATCTGCGTTGCGCATTATTCGCACGCAATGGTTTCAGCAGACCGGAACGATCCCGCACACACAGCATTTTCTCTGCGAGGAAGATCGTCCCCATTGGCTGTTCCAACAGCGAAGCAAATTCACTCCACTCATCCACGCTTCGCTTCTCCCGCATTCGCTTAGAAAGTACTCAAAGCTGCACGCGACCATGTATTCGCCGCGCGGCATACGTATAGATAGCTCGCATCCCACGCAACCGTGCCCACCGTACATGTAGCTGTGGACGAGGCAGGCGTGTACAGCGGAGCATTAAATCCTCCGGACACGCTGGTGGAGGAAAAGAGTCCGCTTGTATTCAGCGTTGCTTGAGTTGTGCAAGTACCGGCGCCGGCGTAACTGCAGGTAGCCCACTGCCAAATGGATGATGCAGAATTATCTTTTCGGAAACGATAGGTACTGGGTAAAAAATCAACCCCGTCGTAATACGTACCGTCGTCGTAAAGGCCAAACCCCTTGGCGTAGTTGCTATTCGTGGAGACAGCGTTCGCACCTAAATTTAGGCTGTATCCCTTGATGGACGTGAATGAGCCTGCACTCGGAGTCGTCGCGCCAATCGTCGTTCCATTGATCGCGCCGCCGCTTATGGCCACAGCAGAACTCACAGATGGCGCAGAAGCAATCGCAGCCCACGTCCCTGTCGATGGATCGCAATAGTAATACTGCGACTGCGTACCGGTGCAAACCAATGCGCGCGCTTGTGCTGCGGTTGCTACCACGATCTGGCCTGATGCATTCGTCGCTGCAATGCCAGCAGTCACCGGCACGCTCGCTCCGTTAATACCCGTAACGGTTAAGGAGCCAGCACCTGCCGCTTTGTTGACATCACCGGAAATGGCTGCCGTTCGTGCCACCGGCAATATCCCGCTTGAAATATTTGCGGCATTGGTCGTGTCTGTCGTAGCCGAAGCAACAAATGCAGTTCCATTGGTCTTGGTGCATATCATCACACCGTTGGCTGTCACGCTGCAGTCACCACTCACCAGCGGCGGAACGCCCGATGTCTGCCCATGCATTCCTGCAGCAAACATCCCCACAAGGAAAAGGGGCAGCCATCTGGCCGCCCCCTGGATCGCGCTGTTTGCACGTATGCGTCGTTATTCATTCATCGCCCCCGGATTCAAAAGCGTGGTCCCGTCCGTATCCACCACCAGTTGTTGCACCAGATACTTTCCTGCCTGCGTATAACCCGCCGCACCATTCGTGCTACCGGTCACAAATCCGCCATGCACCTGCGGCGACCACGCCACCGTATAGCCCGACGTGCTACCCACCTGGAAGATCAGCGTGATGTGTTGCCCCGCCGTCAGTCCGGTGAATGTCTCATTCGTAACATTTCCCGTCAGCGGCATGTGAAACGTTGCGTTGGCACACGTCACAGCAAACGTTGGGTTTGTACTGTAGGACACATTGCTTGCGCAGATTCCTGCGTTTGCTGGCAAGCGTGCGGGATCTAGCGTCCCACTCGTTAGGTCACCTGCATTTCCACTCGTAGCCACATTCGCCAATACAGAGCTAGTGGCCGTCGGTCCCAGGGTCACGCCCCCCACATCGGAAGTGGTCGCTGTTTGCATGCCATTGATACGCGTTACATTCAGCGTCGTCGCATTAATCGTTCCTGCCGTCAGTCCCGTCGGAGAAATCACATACGGTGTCCCGCGCATCGAGAAGGTCAGCGTGGATGTGGAAGGCGCATAATTCACCGTGTCCACACCTGCGTTGCTCTGCAGATTCAGGAGACTGTAAGTAGAGTTCCATTTCCCGCATCCATGCGAATTACAACGCACACGAATAGCCGATGTCTCACCGGCCTGCATATCCAGCGCAGCATCCCACACACCTTTCACCAGCAGAGCTGCCTTCGGTGCAATATGTGTCCCACCGTTGCCGTAGTACTGATTTGCATTTCCGTTGTTTGAAACCATCCAACCAGAAAGATATGCGCCTACCGTCCCCTGGAATTGAATGCCTGCCTGCTGTTCCACCGTACCGCGAGGCATGTACTGCGTCACAAAAGAGACGTCGCTGTTCTCGCGCATCTGAAAGAAGTGAGGTTCTTCCACCGGGTCGCCAGCCGCCCACGCCACCGTATTCGGTGCAAGTACAAACGTCCCATCGACCGAGTTGGTAGATGCATTCATCACGCTTAGTACTTCCGCCATCGGATACAGGACATAACCACCATTCTGGTAGCTTGCCGTACCTCCAGAACTCGTCGCATTCGGTCCAGTCTGCGTATACGTAAACTGATTCGCGGCCGTCGAAGTAATCGAGAACGTGCCATTGAAACTTGCGTCCGTCGCACCCGCGATGATGAGTTTCAAACCGTTAAGATCCGCGGGAAATGCCGATGCAACCGTCGCCGTCACAACGTTGCCCGCTCTCTGCAACGAAGTAATTGTCGAAGAAATGTT